>Ga0160456_100103_pt1 | contig 96466 bp, 75 predicted proteins | sample HID1972K_E6MG_FD_108261 | JGI IMG/M metagenome (GOLD analysis project Ga0160456, IMG submission 108261) | Enriched pill bug-associated microbial communities from UW Madison campus, WI, USA - HID1972K_E6 MG | ecosystem: Host-associated > Arthropoda: Insects > Digestive system > Unclassified ... | reverse complement strand
GTTGCGCGGCGTCAGACGGTCGAGCATGTCTTCGGCACCCTCAAGGCGTGGTTGGGCACCACGCCACTTCTAACAAAGACGTTGCCGAAGGTCAGAGCAGAGATCAGCGTGGCCGTCCTGGCCTACAACATGAAGCGGATGATCAAGATCATCGGCATGCCTGGCATGTTGAAGGCAATCGCGGCCTGAGAGTGGCGATGCCATCATCTGCAAGAATGCTGGCCAGACATCGGCGGTGCGTCCGCGATCATCCGTCAGACGTTTTTACACAGCCTCGGTCGATGGCAGACAACTTTCAAGCACTGGCTTGTTCCTTTCCAACGCCCTATAGCCGCATACCCAAGAAATTCAGACACTACGTCGTCATCGTCCCCTTCGGCACCAGCGCCTGCCAAGCCATGGTCCATGCCGGACCCGGCGCTTCGATGGCCTGCGGCCCGCACATCGACCCCGCGAAATACCAGAGGGAGCACCGAACCTGACCCAGTCAGTTGGTCCGGCCACTGCAGGCAGCGGCCGCCCCTGCTCCTGGGGCATCCCGTACCCGCACCTCACCGTAATGGATGTGCTATGACGGGCCTCTGATGAAGAAGACCATTCCCACGCAGATGCAGATCTTCAACGCATACGCCCGATCGGGCGCCAGCCTGTGACGCTCGATGGATGGTCGCAGACGTTGGGCGCCGGGCCATTGCTTGGCATCGCCGCGGGCGCGGTGGCCCTGCTGCTGATCCTCGTCATGGCGTTGCGGATGCATGCCTTTCTCGCACTGATCCTCGTGTCCTTGCTCACCGCCCTGGCCACGGGCCTTCCGCTTGGCGCGATCGTGAGCCATGTCCTGGTCGCCAACTTCGGCAGCACACTCGGGTCGGTGGCGCTGCTCATCGGGCTTGGCGCCATTCTCGGGCGCCTCATCGAGTCCAGCGGTGGCGCGCGAGCCGCGGCCGATCTCATGGTGCGCCTGTTCGGCGAAAAGCGCGCGGCATTCGCGCTGGGCGTGACCTCACTCCTGCTCGGGTTCCCGATCTTCTTCGATGCCGGGCTCATCATCATGCTGCCCATCATCTTCGCCGTTGCGCGCAGAATCGGGGGCCGGAACCTGCTGCTGTTCGGCTTCAGCGGCATCGCGGCCTTCTCGGTCATGCACGTGTTCCTGCCACCGCACCCCGGCCCTGTCGCGGCGACCGAGTTCTTTGGCGCCAACCTCGGGATCGTGCTGCTGATCGGCCTGGTGATCGCGTTTCCGACCTGGTACATCTCCGGTTATCTCTGGGGCCGCTTCGTCAACAGGCGCTTCCCCATGATCGTGCCCGAGTTCTTCGGCGCGCTCGACCAGGATCAGCCCAAGAACCCGGCCAAGGCCGGCACGGTCATTGCCGTGCTCCTGCTGCCGCTGGTGCTGATCTTTCTCAATACCGGCCTGGCCTCGCTCGCGTCGGTGGGTATCGTCGATGGCAACGCGACCTGGGTACAGGCCCTCACGCTCATCGGCACCTCGCCCGTGGCGCTGCTGCTGACCGTCCTGGTCGCGCTGGTCGTGCTTGGCGCCGCACGCGGCGAGCAAGGCAGTGCACTGGAGAAACTGGTCGAGGGCACGCTTGGCCCGGTGGCGTCGGTCATCCTCATCACCGGCGCCGGCGGCATGTTCGGGGGGGTGCTGCGCGCGTCCGGGATCGGCGACGCGCTGGCGGGCATCCTGTCCAACCTGGGGCTGCCCATCATCCTGGCGGCCTACCTGATCGCCGTCATGCTGCGCGTGGCCCAGGGCTCTGCCACGGTCGCCCTGGTCACCACAGCAGGCCTCACCGCACCGGCGGTCACCGGCGGAGGCTTCAACACGATCCAGACCGCTGCGATCACGCTCGCGGCGGCCGCCGGCTCGGTCTGCGCCAGCCATGTGAACGATTCGGGGTTCTGGCTTGTCGGACGCCTGGTGGGAATGGACGTCAAGACCACCCTGAAGACCTGGACCGTTCAGCAGACGATCGAGTCGCTGGTCGGGTTCGCGCTCGTGCTTGTGGTCTACCTGATTTTCTGAGAACGATCATTCGGCATGAAAGGCGAGTGCGGCCAACGCGGTCAGGTTCACTTTCCTACGCCCTCTGGCGGTGTTTTGTTACGCGGCGTGGCCAGGCCGGCTGACGGTCATGCGGGCGGTGATCGACGATGCTGGCTGGCATGGCCCGACTCTCGCGCATGACGCTTGCCGGTACTCCGCAGCACGGAGTACATGTTGCCACCTGCAACAGCAACGCGCCCAGAGCACCCGCGCCTTCCAGGCCATGGTCAGAACCAAAGACCCAACGCTTTGCGGGCATCAGGCCCGCGCAGCGACCGCGCAAAACATCAACCTCGTTCTGGAAGTGAACCTGATCCCGCCAGTTTCAACGTGACGCGGCGGCTCCGGTGTGGTCGATGCGCATGATCTTGGCGTCTCCAGGGGACTCGTCCGACGGAGTGACCAACCGGCACGTTTCGGCTGACGACCGTATCGCGCTGCAAGACCCATTGCGACATCGCCGCCCGCAGCCGCGATGGTGGCGCAAGCAGAGGTAACGCGGTCCGCTACCTCACGCGGCAGCCTATGCCAAGCGCTTGGCCAACACGGATATCATCAACCTTGGACTCTAATCCGACCGCTACTTAAAGCGGGGGACATCGGTGGAACGAAATGAACAGAAGGATTGACTTAAAAGTAGCCTTTTCGATTGGAGTAATCGCACTACTCGCCGCATGGATCGTATTAAGTCGTAGCGAGAAAAAAACCTACATTGATAGAGTTGCCGCCGCCCCTTTGGCAGATGTGGACATGCCGGAACCTGAGCAGAAAATCGCCCCACTTCCTCACAAAAATTTGTCGCCGTTAGATTTACGCAGGACGTACGATATTGCTCGAAACTGCGTTACTTATATTCAATTTGGCGCTCTGATGGAGCGGAAGAAGAATGATCCTGAGTTCGCATTAAATAATCCCAGGGCAATGGGGATGCTTTCCGCTCCAGAACAAGAGCGCCTGATTAGGTATAGGTCGATTGCGCAAGAAGGCAGGATGGATTGTGAAGTATATAATGAACCAAGCTATTCTGGTTCGCTGATGAAAATATATGATGTATCTTCGCAGCTGGCGGCGTCTGGAGATTTGGACGCTGCTACTTGCTTTGTGGAAGCCCCTTGGGGGACTCCAGTAGATCCATCACCAGAATTTGAAGCTCTTCGACAGCTATACGAGGATAATGCAAGGAAATTTGCGGAATTCGGTATTAGCCACGGCAATTGGCGTAGCGCTATAGCCGCTTTTGATGCTGCGCAAGCGGAGCATGGAATAAGGGCTAGCATTAAGTATTCAATTCCGGAAAAATATAGCTTGGCGCGATTGCTTCAAATGGGATCTATAGACTCTGACATGAATTCGAGGTATGGATATGATGCCGCGATGCTGGCCAGAACTATGACTGCGGCTGAGCTTGTGCGGGCGGACGCGCGTGCAAGCGAGATGTATAGTGTTTATTTTCAGCGGAAGGCGATACCAGAGAGCGCTCTCTTGCAGAACTGTGGAGTCTGACAAACCACAAGAAAGAAGGCTATGAGAATACTGACGCAAGCAGAGATGGATGAGATGCTTGGTGGGGATAGCACGGCGGAATCCGCTGCAATTTAATAGCAAGAAAAGAAGTGGCTCGGTGGATGATTGAGCAGTACGAACGGCACAAAAAACTTGTCCAGTCGTCTACTGCCTACGGCGCCCGTAAGGCCTTTGGCGAAGAACATGTTTGTAAACAGGGCGGGAATCACCTAGCCCTGATGCCCTTCCAGCAGCTGGGTCACGAGGCTTTGCGCGGGGTCTTGGCTTCCGGGTTCATGCGGTTCCAGCGCTCTGCGCCCTCTTCTGCAAGATCGCGTCATTGCAGCCTGAAGTCGCGCCGCTATCGTCATGAATTGCGCCAGTTCCTGGCGCGAGTGCTTTAGACCATTCGGTGCTGCTGGACTACCTGTTCCGGTTGGGCGACCTGCAGCGCCTGCTGTTGACGCTGGGTGTCGTTCAAGGTCTGCAGTTGTGCCAGGGACTGCTCCACGGGTCTGGCCAATGCGTCGTCGGTGCGCATGTGCGCGCGAAGTTGCGCGGGGTCGTTCAGGCCGCCCTGGACGACGAACAGGTTCTCGCCCTGGCGGACCGTCCCGGTATCGCGGCTAAGCGCGACGTGATCGATCCGGGACAAGCCGTTCTCTTTCGCAAGGCAGGCCGCGCTTGCGGCCAGGCAGGCACTGTTGCCGTCATAGTCGCGGCCCAGGCCTTTCTCCAGTCGCCGGACTGCGTCTTCGGCCTGCGAGAGCAATGGGTCGCGAGGGCCGCTTTGGCCTTCCTTGCCTGGCCCCACAGCCAAGTCACCCCTCAAGTCCTGGGCGCCACTGCCCTGCTCCTGCTCGCTGATCAGCCACTGCAAGGGAGTCCGCGCAGGCATGTTGTTGTGATGCTCTGAATTGAGCGGGCTGTCGGGGAACGGAGCCTTGATGGACTTGATGTCGTCCACGTTCTGCAGCGGCCTGATGTCGCCTTCGAAGGCTTTTTGGTCCATGCCGGCAAAGTTCTTGCGATGCAGCCCGGCATGATTCAGCGCACCCCAGATGAAATCAATGCAGCTGTTCCGGCTACCGCTGTACTCCTTATCGAAGTGGTACTTGGCTGGCTCCTCACCGAACTCTCGTAACTGGTCGTACTGCGCTTTCCTGACTTCCATCGTGCGAGCGTAATAGGGATCCTTGTAGTTCTTGACGTCTTCGTGCGTCACTTCTCCGGGGCCGCTGATAGCGCCGTGCTTCAACGGAGCAAATCCATAGCTGCGCACCTCCTCACCATCATCGATCGCGTAGTAGACATGTCCGGCCGCTGAAGTTTCACCGGGCTTATCCAGAGGTGTACCTGGTGCGGCTACGTAGACGGTGACTGTGTAGTGCTTGTCCATAGCGTGCGTCTCCTATTTTGCTTTGCGGTTATAAGCGATGATTAGCTCCGCATTTGCGTCGAACACTGCGTGGCGATCCTGATCCAAGCGGATCACAGCCCGATATCGGCCAGAAGGAACACTGGACGCACCGGCAAACTCCAGCTCTCTATAAACCTGCCCCGGCAGAACAAGGCCCGCAGCCTGCATTGAAGTGAAGTCGGCATCAACGGGGGACAGTCCAGGCACCATGCCATCAGGAGTAACGACCACCTGCCCCACCTGCCCCCTACCAATCCGCTGGCTGCGCTGTAGCGCTACCGCAGCCTGACCAGACTGCTCAATCCGGTAAAGATGTATTTCCGTCGATATGTCAGCTGCTCTCAACTGATCGACAACCTTGCCAACGGCCGTACCGTCACGGCCTGCTACACGCATGCCGATGAACAGCGGAGGAGCAGGGTCATCAGGTTGCCCGTGCACATCGAACTCCAGTTCGATCGGGCCTGTGTCGGTCGGCTCAAGCCGACGCACCAACGGGATGACGGTCCGCATGTCGCTGGGCTCCTTGGTGGTAGATTCGCCTGCCGGCTGTTGGTTCTGCTGCGGCTCATGACAGCCTGCCAGCAAGGCCATGGCCGTTGCCATGAGGGCGATCCGGATTTTTCCCTTCCCTGTCGGCATACATCCTCCCTGGGCATTGAAAGCCGCGGCGCGCTGATGCCGCTCCGGTGTGTGAGGGTCTCATGGTTGCGCCAGGAAGAAAAAGCGCGTTGCCAGGGGGTGGGAAGCGCGGCCGGATTCACGGCAGGGAAGCGACTACTGGAACACCGGGGCTGGATGCGGAGCCAGGCTCATGGGGCCTTGTCGCTGGTCGGCGATTCAAAGCGTCAAAGCCCCCCTCACCCCATCCCTCCCCCCCGCGAGCGGGGGAGAGGGGGCTTAACAGCCAAGGCCTTGCTCGCTTGCGCATTGGTGAAGGGCAGAAAAAAGGGGCGACCAATGGCCGCCCCCTCTTGCTGAATCAACGCAGCATCAAGCCCCGTCAGGATTCACCTTCTCCACGTCGATCCTGTACTGCTTGATCGCCCGGGCCACGTCCTTGCCGGTCATCTTGCCCTCCTTGGCCAGGGCGGCGATCGCGGCATGGGCGATGTAGTAGCGGTCCACCTCGAAGAAGCGGCGCAGGTTGGCCCGGGTGTCGCTGCGGCCAAAGCCGTCGGTGCCCAGCACGGTGTAGTGGCCGGGGACGAACGCACGGATCTGGTCGGCAAAGGCGCGCACGTAGTCGGTGGCGGCGATCGCCGGGCCCTGGCGGGCTTCCAGCAGCTCGGTCACGTAGGCCTTGCGCGGGGTCTTGGCTTCCGGGTTCATGCGGTTCCAGCGCTCGGCGGCAAAACCGTCGCGACGCAGCTCGTTGAAGCTGGGGCAGGACCAGATGTCGGCGGTGACGCCGAAGTCCTTGTCCAGCAGTTCGGCCGCGGCGATGGCCTCGCGCAGGATGGTGCCGCTGCCCAGCAGCTGCACGCGCAGTTCGCCCTTCTTGGGCTTGCCGGCGTCGGTCAGCAGATACATGCCCTTGATGATGCCTTCCTCCGCACCGGCCGGCATTTCCGGGTGTGCGTAGTTTTCGTTCATCAGGGTCAGGTAGTAGTACTCGTCCTTCTGGTCTTCCATCATCGACTTCATGCCGTGCTGCAGGACCACGGTGACCTCGTAGCCGAAGGTCGGGTCATAGCTGCGCACGTTGGGGATGGAGCCGGCGATGACCTGGCTGAAGCCGTCCTCGTGCTGCAGGCCTTCACCATTCAACGTGGTGCGGCCGGCGGTGCCGCCCAGCAGGAAGCCGCGGGTGCGCATGTCGGCGGCCTGCCAGGCGATGTCGCCCACGCGCTGGAAGCCGAACATCGAGTAGTAGATGTAGAACGGCAGCATCGGCACGTTGCTGACCGAGTAGCTGGTGCCGGCGGCCAGCCAGGACGAGATCGCGCCCGGCTCGCTGATGCCCTGCTGCAGCACCTGGCCGGACTGGTCCTCGCGGTAGTACATCAGCTGGTCGGCGTCGACCGGCTTGTACTTCTGGCCGAACGGGGCGTAGATGCCGATCTGGCGGAACAGGCCTTCCATGCCGAAGGTGCGGGCTTCGTCGGCCACGATCGGCACGATGCGCGGGCTCAGCTCCTTGTCGCGCAGGGCGATGTTGAGCGTCTGCACGAAGGCCATGGTGGTGGAATAGGTGCGCTCGCCACTGGACTTGAGCAGGCGCTCGTACTTGTCCAGGCCAGGCACGACGAAGGACTTGTCGGCCTTCTGCCGGCGCTGCGGCAGATAGCCGCCCAGCGCTTCGCGGCGGGACTTGAGGTACTGCACCTCGGGCGAGTCCGGGCCGGGGTGGTAGAACGGCACCTGCTCGGCTTCTTCCAGCTGCTTGTCGCTGAGCGGGATGTTGAAGCGGTCGCGGAAGGCGCGCACCGCGTCGTCGTCCAGCTTCTTGGTCTGGTGGGTCGGGTTGAGCGACTCGCCGGCGCTGCCCATGCCGTAGCCCTTGACCGTCTTGGCCAGGATCACGGTGGGCATGCCCTTGGTCTTGACCGCCGCGTCGTAGGCCGCGTAGACCTTGTGCGGGTCGTGGCCGCCGCGGTTGAGGCGCCAGATGTCGTCGTCGGACAGGTTGGCGACCATGGCGGCGGTCTCCGGGTACTTGCCGAAGAAGTTCGCACGCGTGTAGGCGCCGCCGAAGGCCTTGCAGTTCTGGTACTCGCCGTCGACGGTTTCCATCATCAGCTTGCGCAGCACCCCGTCGGTGTCGCGGGCCAGGAGCGGATCCCAGTACGAGCCCCACAGCAGCTTGATCACGTTCCAGCCGCCGCCGCGGAACACGCCTTCCAGTTCCTGGATGATCTTGCCGTTGCCGCGCACCGGGCCGTCCAGGCGCTGCAGGTTGCAGTTGACCACGAAGATCAGGTTGTCCAGGCCTTCGCGGCCGGCCAGGGCAATCGCGCCCAGGGTTTCCGGTTCGTCCGACTCGCCGTCGCCGATGAAGCACCAGACCTTGCGGTCGGACTTCTCGATCAGGCCGCGGTGCTCCAGGTACTTCATGAACTGCGCCTGGTAGATGGCGCTGAGCGGACCTAAGCCCATCGACACGGTCGGGGTCTGCCAGAAGTCCGGCATCAGCCACGGATGCGGATAGGACGAGATGCCCTTGCCGTCGACTTCCATGCGGAAGTTGTCCAGCTGGTTCTCGCTGATGCGGCCTTCCAGGAAGGCGCGGGCGTAGACGCCCGGGGCGCTGTGGCCCTGGATGTAGAGCAGGTCGCCGGGGTGGTTGTCCGACGGGGCGCGCCAGAAGTGGTTGAAGCCCACGTCGTACAGGGTGGCGGCCGAGGCGAAGGAGGCGATGTGGCCGCCCAGGTCGCCGGGCTTGCGGTTGGCGCGCACCACGGTGGCCATGGCGTTCCAGCGGATGATCGAGCGGATCTTCCACTCCATCGCGCTGTCGCCGGGCGACTTGGCCTCCAGCGGGGCATCGATGGTGTTGACGTACTCGGTGGTGGGCGAGAACGGCAGGTAGGCGCCGGAACGGCGGGTCAGCTCGACCAGGTCTTCCAGCAGCTGATGCGCACGCAGCGGGCCTTCGGCATCGATGACCGCCTTGAGCGATTCGATCCACTCCTGGGTCTCTGCCGGGTCTGGATCGCTCTGCAGCATCTCGTTCAACCAGTTCATCGCCATCTCCTCGCCTATGGGCCGCGACGCGATCGCGGCTGCTGATATGTGTCTGAGCCGGCGATTGTAAGCCAGCCGGGGCGCGCGCGTCGGTTCGACCATGGATGCAGACGAGGATTTGGCGATTTTCTGACGAAAAAACGTCTTGCACCTGTTCAGGCCCGCGCGGTTGCTGCAAATCCGTGTGACGCAAAAGTGTCAGCTGTTGGGTTGAAGTTGCATTTCGATATATCTTTTTTGATGACTTCGATATATCGTTTGTCGCCAGGTGGAAGGCTGCGCTGGATTTTTCGGGCGTGCCCCACCCTTGGCACCCGGCGCCGCGCCCTTGCGCAGCACGCCGTTTCGACGCCAGGCAGGTCACCGTGGCCAGTCGCGTCCGTGCCTCACCACAAGGAAGATTCCATGCATCCACGTACAAGACATCACGGCCACACGGGCCGGCACGGCGAGGGCTTCGGCCACGGCCGTGCGCATCGCGAAGAAGGCCACGGCCGTCCGGCCCGTGCCGAAGGCGCCGGTCGACCGGACGGCGACCAGACGCGTCACGGTCACCACGAACGCGGCGAACGCGACGCGGGAGAACGCGGCCACGGGGAACGCGGCCACGGCCATGGTCATCGCGGCGGCCGGCGCGATGGCCTGGAGCGCCAGCGCACTCCGCGCGTGCTGGCCCACGGCGATCTGCGCCTGCTGCTGGTCGCCCTGCTGGAAGCGCAGCCGCGCCATGGCTACGAACTGATCCAGCTGATCGGCGAGATGTTCCATGGCCAGTACGCGCCGTCGGCCGGCGCGGTGTATCCAGCGCTGGCCCAGCTGCAGGAGATCGGCCTGGTCCAGGCCAGCGAGGACGGCGCCCGCCGCCTGCACACGCTGACCGAAGCCGGCCGCGCCTTCGCTCATGAAAACGCCGAAGCGCTGGCCGAGGCGCGCCTGCGCACCGAGCACAGCGCCCGGGTGCTGGTGAAGGCCGGCATGCCGGCGCCGGTGCGCTCGGGCATGGGCGCGCTCAAGCGTGCCCTGGCCAGCCACCACGAGCAGTGGGGCGAGGGCACCGGCGAGCAGGTGGCCGAGATCCTGCTGCGGGCGGCGGCCGACATCGCGCGGGTGGGCCGTGGTTGAGGTCGCGCTGGCCCACCGTGTGCGGACCGCGGGTCTGCGCAAGACCACACCACGTGACGTTGTCACGGATCGCGAAGAGGTCTGCTTTCAGAACGCCTCTCCCCGCTCGCGGGGGAGAGGGTGCCGAAGGCGGGTGAGGGGGATGCCGGAGTCGGTGGAATGACGGAGACAAGGAGTTATCGAATGAACGCCAGTCTGGTGTCTGCGCACTCCGGGCAAGAGCTCCCCCTCACCCCAGCCCTCTCCCCCGCAAGCGGGGGAGAGGGGGCATAAGAACGCATCACCCCACAAATTTTATTGAACGATGCGCGTGCCTTGAACGCCGCCTATCCCCATCGACTTCCTGGAGTGCATTCCATGACCCAACACGAAAGCCGCACGCTGCGGCACCCCGTCGTCCGCCGCCAGCTGCAGGTGCTGGAAGTGCTGGACCTGAGCCCGCACATGCGCCGCATCGTGCTGGGCGGGCCGGAGCTTGAGGGCTTCCACAGCGCCTCGCCGGACGACCACATCAAGATGTTCTTCCCCAATCCCGATGGCGCGTTCGTCACCCCGATCCTGGGCCCGAACGGTCCGGAGCTGCCGGTCGGTGCGGTGCCTTCGCCGATGCGCGACTACACCCCGCGTCTGCACGACGCCGCCGCCGGCACGCTGGCGGTGGACTTCGTGCTGCACGGCGATGGCCCTGCCAGCAGCTGGGCCGCGCAGGCCCGCGTGGGCGATGCCATCGTGCTGGGCGGGCCGCGCGGCTCGTTCGTGCCGGCCGACGACTACGACCACTACGTACTGATCGGCGATGAAACCGCGCTGCCGGCCATCGGCCGTTGGCTGGGCGAAATGCCGGCCGGCCGCAAGGCCACGGTGCTGATCGAGATTCCCGAGGACGCCGACCGCCAGGACCTGCCGACCCGGGCCGATGCGCATATCACCTGGCTGCCGCGCAACGGCGTGCCCGGCGAGAAGAGCGAGCTGCTGGAAAACGCGCTGGACGATCTGGAGATCGACGGCGATGCATTCTGGTGGATCGCCTGCGAGTCGCGCCGCTCGCGGATGATGCGCAAGTTCCTGGAAGGCCATCGCAACGTACCCAGGCAATGGATCCGCTCGACCGGATACTGGAAACACGCCGACAGCGTGGATGACGAGGAATGAAGGACGGGGCGGCACAAGTCGCCCTTTTCTTTTGGGCCGTTGGTGATGCGTGTGTTGCGATCCGGACTACGAACGCACGCAAACCATCCCTGTAGAGCGGAGCTTGCTCCGCTGCTCTTGCCTTGGCTCCTCCTCGCACCCTCAAATTCCCTTGAAAATCCAGGGAAAAACCAAAGCCAGAGCCAGAGCAGCCGAGCAAGCTCGGCTCTACAGGGAGCAAAGGTGTGCCGGCCTTTTGTAGAGCGGAGCTTGCTCCGCTGCTTCTTGCCTTTGGCTGCGCTTGCACCTCGAACTCACCTGAAAATCCAGAGCAGAGCCAGAGCAGCGGAGCAAGCTCCGCTCTACAGGGGAAAACAAGGCTGCTGAACAAGTTCGGCTCTGCGTGGCGCTGTGTGTCCGGCGTGCATTCGTCGGCGATTTTGTAACTCTCTCGTAAAGCGTGGGACGCAATAATCCGGGCCGATTTCGCGGCGCAGGGGAACTGGCCGCGACGCTTTCCCTCACTCCGGAAATCCCACATGTCGATCAAGAAGACGGCGCTTGCCAGCGCTATCGTCGTTGCGTTCTGCGTTTCGCAAAATGCCCCGGCCCAGGAAGCCAGCACCGAGGCCACGCAGGACAGCACGCCGGCCAGCGATGCGGTGACCCTGGACAACCTGGTCGTCACCGGCAGCCGCATCGCCCGCCCGGAACTGCAGTCGACGATGCCGATCAACGTCATCCAGATGGACGATGCCAAGGACTTCGGTCGCCTCGGCGTTTACGACGCACTGATGCTCAGTCCGGGCATCGGCCCGGGCCTGGGCGAAAGCAGTTCGCTGGGCCAGGAGCACGACGCCGGCGTGGCCAACATCAATCTGCGCAACATGGGCAACAACCGTTCGCTGGTGCTGGTCGATGGCCATCGCTGGGTATCAGGCGGCGCGCGCACCTCGGCGGTTGATCTCAACACCATTCCTTCGGCGCTGATCGACCGCTTCGAAGTGGTGACCGGCGGTGCGGCGGCGATCTACGGCGCCGACGCGGTCACCGGCGCGGTCAACGTCATCATGAAGAAGCAGATGGTGGGCAGCGAAGCCAGCGTCACCACCGGCGTGTCCGACCGCGGCGATGCCAACCAGACCAACGCCAGCTTCGGGACCGGCTTCAACTTCGCCGGCGACCGCGCCCATCTGGTGATCGGCGCCGACTACACCAAGACCGACGCGCTCCGCAGCACCGATCGCTGGACCGACCGCGACGTCTATTACGCCAACCCGGCCAACACCGGTCCGGACGACGGCATCCCCGACAGCATTCTGGCCCGCGACTACCGGGTGATGTACCGCTCGGCCACGCCGGCATGGTGCCTGCCGGTCGGTTGCGCCGGCACGACCGGGCAGTGGTATCAGCTGGTCAACGACCAGGTCGTGGCGGTGCCGCGGGACAGCTACACCATCGTCACCGGCGGCCTGACCGGCGGCCAGGATGGCGGTCCCGGCCTCAACGGCAACGAGAACCACCTGATCCGCAACGCGTCCGAGCGCGGCTCGGTATACGCCAACCTGGAGTTCGAGCTGACCCCGGACACGGTCTGGAACACCGCCCTCAGCTACGCCCACAGCTACACCAACGGTGCCACCGAGTTCCCCGAGTACCGCACCGACGCGCGCACGCCGCCGAACTGGTGGGGCAAGGACGGGGTGGGCAACACCGGCGAGGTGGCCACGCTGAGCAATCCGTACCTGCCCGATGCGATGCGCCAGTTCATGCTGGACAACGGCCTGACCTCGCTCGGCCTCAACCGCAGTTACATGAACCTGCCGGTGCCCGAGGAAGTCCACAAGCGCGACAACTTCAGCCTCTCCACCGACCTCAGCGGCAGGTTCACCGACAACCTGCACTGGCAGGGCTTCGTCCGCTACGGCGTGGTCAGTGATGCGATCACCACCCGCAACATGGTCGGCCGCGACGAATGGCTGTACGCGCGCGACGCGGTCCGCGACGCCGGCGGCAACATCGTCTGTGCCGATCCGGTCGCGCGGGCCGGCGGCTGCCAGCCGCTGAACATCTTCACCACCGATGCCTTCAGTCCCGAGCTGCTGGACTACCTGCTGTTCAACCGCCACGAGTCGACCAGGAACAGCCTGTTGAACGCCAGCGCCAGCATCGACGGCAGCCTCTTCCGCCTGCCGGCCGGCGATCTCTCCTTCGCCGCCGGCGTGGAATGGCGCCAGGAAAGGCTGGACACCAAGGACGACCCGGACACGGTCAAGCTGGAGGACGTGCTGTTCTCCCCCGGCATGGACTACGCCTACCATCCTGCGATCTCGGAAAAGCGCGACACCAGCGAAGCCTTCGCCGAAGTGGTGGTCCCGCTGCTGAGCGACCTGCCGTTCGCCCGTCGCCTGGAGGTGGACGCGGCATACCGCTATTCGCACTACAGCGATAACCCGAGCACCGACACCTGGAAGGTCGGCGCTGCGTGGGAACCGTTCACCGGCTTCACCGTGCGCGGTACCCGCTCGCGTTCGGTGCGCGTGCCCAACTTCGGTGAGCTGTATTCGCCGATCGGCTTTTCCACCTACGGCAAGATCGACGATCCGTGCAACGTGCAGCAGATCAATCGCGCGCCCAATCGCCTGGCCAACTGCCAGGCGCTGATGCCGGACCTGGTGATGCCGCTGCCGTATCCGAACGAAAACATCCCAGTGGTGTACAGCGGTGGCAATCCGGACCTGACCCCGGAAACCTCCGATTCCAAGACCATCGGCGTGGTGTTCGCACCGCAGTTCCTGCCCGGCTTCGACCTGACCGCCGATTACTGGGACATCAACATCGAGAACGCGGTCACTTCGCTGGCCTACCTCACCGTCCTGCAGCTGTGCGTGGCCGATGCCGGCGGCCCGACGATGGCCTATTGCGATCTGGTCACCCGAAATCCCGATGGCACGGTCAAGGAAGTCCGCACCCAGAACGCCAACCTGGCCGCATTGCACGGCCGGGGCATCGACTTCGGCGCCAACTACCGCCACGCCATCGGCCCGGGCATGTTGCGCCTGAACTTCAGCGGCACCCACCTGATCGAGCAGACCACGGTGGCCTCGATCGGCGTGCCGGGCTCCAACTCGGCCGGCGGCTGGCAGAACCCGAGCTTCAAGGGCACGCTGTTGACCCGCTACGACATCGGCAGGTTCGGCTTCGCGCTGAACACGCGCTACATCAGCCGCAGCTGGTACAGCACGACCGAGAAGCGCGAAGAAGCCTACGAGTATCCGTTCGTCCCGTCCTACATCTACAACGACGTGACCCTGAGCTTCCGCCCGAACGACACCTACAGCATCAGCGTCGGGGTGAAGAACATCGAGGACCACGGCGTGGCGCCGGGCATCCAGGACACCGCGATCTCGCCGCATGGCACCGGCAACGGCCGCGGCATCGGCCCGGCGTATTACGACGCGATCGGCCGCTATTACTTCCTGACCTTCGACGCGAAGTTCTGATGCTGCGCTCTGCGCGGCTGCCAGGCGCGTCGTCGCGTCCGCGCGATCGACTTTTTCGAGTCGCCCGGCTTGCGCAAATGATCCCAATCCCCCTTCGAGAGTGTGATGCAAGCATGAACCGCAAGTCGTTTTCCTCCTGGCTGTTGGCCGCCCTGCTGGCTGTCGTCTCCGGCGCCAGCGCGCAGCAGCCCGCTGCCGCGCATCGCGCGGTGCTGCTTGTCACCATTGACGGCCTGCATCCGGGCTACGTGCTGCAGGCCGATGCGTTCGGCCTGAAGATCCCGGTGCTACGCGCGCTGGTGCAGCAGGGCGCGCACGCCTCCGGCGTCACCAACGTCAACCCGACGGTGACCTATCCCAACCACACCACCCTGCTCACCGGCGTCGGCCCGGAGGAACACGGCATCCACACCAATACCGTGTTCGACCCGGAAGGCACCGAGCAGGAGGCCTGGAACTGGTACGGCGCGCAGATCAAGGCGCCGACCCTGTGGGAGGCGGCCAAGGCCGCAGGGCTCACCACCGCTTCGGTGCTGTGGCCGGTCTCGGTCGCGCATCCGGCCATCGACTACAACGTGCCCGAATTCTGGCGGACCAAGACCCCGAGCGATCGTTACCTGGTGGAAGCGCTGTCCACCCCGCGCGGTTTTCTCGAAGGCGTGGAAGAGCACGCTGGCGGTTTCATCGCCGAAGCCGACGAAGCGGCGATGGACGAGCGCATCACCGAAGTGGCCGTGGCCATGATCGAGCAGGCCAGGCCGGAACTGCTGACCGTGCATATCGTCAACCTCGATGGCGTGCAGCACGCATCCGGCCCGCTGCCGCAGAATCCGCAGGCGCGCCAGGCGCTGGAAGACATCGACGCCCATGTCGGCCGCATCATCGCCGCCGAACGCGTGGCGCACCCGGACGCGACGATCGCCATCGCCTCCGATCACGGCTTCCTGCCGGTGGAAAAAACCCTCCACCTCAATGCCGCCTTCAGCGCCGCCGGCCTGATCGAACTGGACCAGAGCGGCAAGCTCATCTCGTGGAAGGCCTATGCCTGGAATTCAGGCGGCAGCGCCTCGGTGGTGCTGAAGGATCCCAGCGACCAGGCCACCTACGCCCAGGTCGACCAACTCCTGACCACGCTGTCCGCCGATGCCGGCAACGGCATCGCCAGCGTGCTGCGCGGCAAGGAGGCCATCGACGGCGGCGCCTTGCCCCAGGCGTCCTTCCTGATCGATTGCCAGCCCGGTTTCGGCACCGGCAAGGCCCTGCGCGGCGAAGTGGTCAGGACGCAGAACCGACTCACCGGCACCCATGGCTACTTCAACTCTCACAAGGAAATGAATTCCTCGTTCTTTGTGATCGGTCCGGGGATCCAGGCCGGCAAGGATCTTGGCCAGATCGACATCCGCCGGATCGCGCCGACCCTGGCGCACGAATTGAACGTGTCCCTGCCCAGCGCCACCCAGGCGCCGTTGCCGCTGCGCTGATCGCTCGGCCTCCTGTAGAGCGGAGCTTGCTCCGCTGCTTTTGCCTTGGCTGCTTTCAGCCGCCCACGAAAATCAAGAGCCAAAGCAGCCGAGCAAGCTCGGCTCTACATTGAGGCAAAGGCACACCTGCTTTTTTGTAGAGCGGAGCTCGCTCCGCTGCTCTTCCCCCACGCCCACTGTGACCTCAAGTCCCCAGGGCAAACCTCATGGCACGCGACAGGGCGCCGGCGCCTTGGCTTTTGCGCTGGTCAGCGCATTGAACGCCGCGTAGCCCATCGCCGCATAACCGCGGTCGTTGGGATGGACGCCTTCATCGACCACGCAGACCGTGGCGATGCCCTGCGGCGCCGGCGCGCCCGTGGGCGGCACGGGCGTGTCGTACGGGCCTTCGACCGCATCGGCGAAATCGACCACGCCGTCGAATGCGCCGGACTTTGCCAGCCAGGCGTTGACCTTCACCCGCGTGGCTTCGCGCCGCGGCGAGTACCAGTTGGGGTCGTCAGCGAACGGCAGCACGGTGCCGGCCCAGATCTTCAGCCCGCGCTGGTGGGCCACGTCGGCCAGCAGCCGATAGCTGGCGATCAGTTCGCGCGCATGCGCGCCGGTGGGCAGCAGCGCGCTGTCCGGACCGCGGTTGATGTCGTTGGCGCCGAACAGCACCACCACGTCGGTGACGCCGGGACGGTCGATCACATCGCGGTAGTAGCGCTTGAGCCCGGCGATGCCGGCCGCGGGCTGATCGAGTTGGTCGAAACCCAGTTCATCGGCGCTGATGCCCATGTTGGCCACCGCCAGCCCTGCCGCGCCGGGCGCGTTGCCGAGCCTGGCCAGCACCGCCGGCCAGGGATCGGACGGCGTGCTGGCCTTGTAGCCGTCGGTGATGGAATCGCCGAAGGCCACCACGGCACGCGTCTTCGGCGCGGCGGCCACTTCCACCGCAGTGAGTGCGTAGATGTGATCGCCGGGCCAGGCCGACAGGCCTTTGACTTCATCGCGGCCATCGAGCGTCCCGGCATCGACCGCATTGCCCTGCACCGCCCAGGTCACCCGGCCCTGCTGCAGCGGATGCGCATCGCTCAGTGCCGCCGGCCCGGCCAGGTACAGGCTGACCGCCAATGGCGTGAGCGCCGGTGCGTCAAAGGCCACCGGATCGCTGAGCAGTTCGCCACCGGCCGGTACCAGCGCCTGGGCCCTGCCGCCGAAGCTCAGTCGCACGCTGCTGCCGGGCTGGATCGATGCGCCCTGGCCCGCGCGCGCGATCCGCGCCGCGTCCACGCGCAGCGGCGTCTCGCCGAACACGTTGGACAGGCGCACGCGCAGTTGCTTGCCGCCCAGGCTGAGCTGCACGCGCTGGCGCACGGTGACATCGCGCACGGTCGGCGCCTGCTGCAGCGGATCGCCGCCGGCATCGCGCTGCAGCTGGCCATCGGCGGTGCGCGGCGTGCCGACCTGCGAGGTCATCGCCTGGCCCCAGGACACCACCCAATGCGCCTCGGGCTGCGCGCGCGCCGGCCCGCGCGCGAACAGCAGCGCGCCGGCCAGCAGCAGGACCATCAGCGCCGCGCCGCGGCGTCCGTAAGGCGAGGCATTCATGTGGACTCCTTGGCAAGGGGCACGCGCGGGAAGGCAGTGATGCGCAGCTTGGCCGCCGCGTAGGGAACGAGCGTCAGCATGATGGCCGGTTCGTCGGCGGCCGGTTCGGGCCTGGCGGGAATCGGCTCGGCCGCGCCTTCCAGTGCGGTCCAGGCGGGCACCGGGCGGCCTTCCACGGTGAGCCGCACCGCCGCCGACTGCGCGGCGAAGGGCATCGGCCCGATCGGGTGCTCGCTGACCTGCGGCGGCCTGGGGGTGATGCCGTAGTTCCAGCGCGTGGTCGGATAGACCTGCCAGTCGGTGGTCAGCCCGCGCCTGCGCCATGGCACCCAGGCCTCGCCCACCGGCAGCGAGAACAGCAGCGCGCCACGCGAAAAACTCGCCGCACCGTTGTACCCGGGCTCCGCCACCACCTGCGCGTCGAAGCGCAGTTCGATCGCATCGCCGGGCTGCCAGGTGCGTTCGATCTTCGTAAAGCCGGCGCTGACCTCGATCGCTTCGCCGTTGATCCGCAGCGCCGTGTTGCGCGACCAGGCGGGAATGCGCAGCCGCAGCGGGAAGCTGACCGCGCGCGCCGGACGCAGCACGATGCGCACCTGCTGGCGGAACGGGTAATCAGTGATCTGCTCCAGCTCGACCGGCACGCCGCGCACCTGCGTGCGCACCCGGCACGGTGCGTACACCATCGCCGCCAGGCCATCGTCGGCGCTGGCCATCCACAGGCTGTTGTTGAGCTTGGGCCAGCCCTGGTGGAAGTTGGCCGTGCAGCAGCCGAAGTGCGGGTCCAGGCCGAACAGGTTGGATTCGGGCCCGTTGGTGGTCCACGGCGTGCGGTGCAGGCTGCATTCGATCTGGTTGGGCTGCTGGTCGTACTGGTGCGCCCACATGTCATCGGTAAAGGTACCGGGCAGGGCGTTGAAGGCGATGCGCTCCAGCCGGTCGCCCAGCGCGGCGTCGCCGGTGATGGCCAGCGCCAGCTCCAGCGAGTACATCGTCTCGACCACCGTGCACAGCTCCACGCCCTGCGACGGACTGCGCCCAGCCAGGTGCTCGTCGCAGGAGAACATGCCATTGGGCAGGCCGTGGTAGCGGTCCAGCATGTCCAGCTGGTGGCCGATGGCCTGGCGATCGGCCGCCTGGCCCGAGACCAGCGACCACACCGGCGAGGCCTTGAGCGCCTGGCCGTTGTTGACGCCATGGATCTGCAGGCCGAGGTCTTCCATGAACACGTCCTCGCCCTGCGCATGTGCCTTGAGCTTGTCCGGATCGACTTTTTCCTTGAACGGAAAGTCGGCGAACATCGCCTGCCAGTCGTAGCCCTGCGCCTTGAGCAGCTGCGCCAGTTCCAGCAGCCGGGGATCATGGGTACGTGCGTGCAGCCACAGCACGCAGACCACCTGGTCCTGCCAGCGCATCCGGCCCCAGTCGCGCAGCGGCCGCGCCGGCAGCGCCTGCAGCTGGTGGTGGAAGTAGCGGGTCATGAACGGGATCACGCGTGGATCGGCGGTGAGCTCGTGGTACTGGGTCAGCACCTTGAGCATCACCATGCGCGGCCACCAGTCGTCGTTGGCGCGCGGCCCGAACATGCCGTCGTCCCACGCATGGTCCAGCGTCCAGTCGATGAAGCCCTGCGCCTTGGCCTTCAATGCCGGCGCATCCAGCTGCCAGGCCAGCGGCAGCAGGCCATCGACAAAGTACGGGCCACGTTCCCAGGACTCGCCCTTTCCGCCCAGCCAGCCACTGTCCGGGCCGACATCGGCCCAGGTTTCATCCAGGTGCCCGCTCAGGCCCGCGGCCTGGATTTCCAGCTGGCGGCGCAGCCAGCCTGACGGGGTGATGGTGCCGGTGGGCAGCAGCTGGAACGGCGGCGTCGCCAGTGGCGATGCGGGAAACGGCGCGGTCAGCGATGGCGCCGGCGTGGCGGTGACCTCGGATGCGGACGCCGCAGTACCCAGCGGCAGGCCGACGACGACACCACCGGCAGCGGCCGCACGCAGCAACTGGCGGCGACCGGGAGAAACAGGATCGTGCTGCATGGATTCACGGAGCTCCACGTTGACCCGCATCGCGCGGTGCGGGCGTCATCCTACCCCGACGCATTCCGATTTGTCGGACAAAAAAGACAGGACACCGCTTGGGCCCGATCTGCCCACGGGGAGCTACAGATCGGGCCGGTGGCTCCGCTGGCGAGCTGGGCGGCGCCGGCATCTCGAGAAGGCATGGTCGTGTCCGCAACTGCCCATCAGGATGGATGACGACGCTGCATTTTTAAATCGTTTTAGTCCCGAGTGTCAACGCGCCGTAGTGAAGCAGTAGGTGCATGCGTCACATATCGCCGTTCAATGCAGCCGTATCGCCGCCAGGGCTACGCATGACGGCCGCGACGGCTTCGGCCATGGATTGCCACGGGGGCCGAATTTCTGCAGGATCGGCGCATCGCTTCAAACGATTCAGGGAACATGACGGATTCCGATCAGCGCCGCCGACGCGTCACCCTGGCCGACATCGCCCGTGCCTGCGGGGTGTCCTCGGCGACGGTGTCGCTGGTGCTCAGCGGCAGTCCCGCGGTGGCCGCCAAGACCCGGCGCCAGGTGGAAACCGAACTGCGCCGGCAGGGCTACGTCTACAACCGCAGCGCCGCCAACCTGCGGCGCAAGGTCTCCACCAGCGTCGCCCTGCTGATCAACGACCTGGCCAATCCGTTCGTGGCCGAATTCGCCGCCGGGGTGGACGAAGCCCTGGCCGAAGCCGGCTGCGTGCTGCTGCTGGGCAGTTCCGGCGAGTCCATCGAACGCCAGCGCGCGGTGCTGTCCTCGCTGCTGGAACACAATCCGGCAGGAGTGATCCTGACCCCGGCCGAAGGCACCACCGCCGGCGACCTGCAGCCGGTGGTCGGCCTGCATACGCCGCTGCTGCTGTTCAACCGCGAAGTGCCCGACTCCACCTGGGATTACCTGGGCGCCGACAACGTCGCCGGCGCGCGCCTGGCGACCGAACACCTGCTCGCCCAGGGCCACACCCGCATCGCCTTCTTCGGCGGGCATCGCGAATCCAGCTCGTGCCGGCAGCGCCTGGAGGGCTACACCGCCGCGCTCACCGCCGCCGGCATCACCCCCGAACCGCGCTGGATGGTCGAATGCGCGCCGACGCGCCTGCAGGCGGCCACCGCGACCGCGGCGCTGTTCGCGCGCGATCCCGCGCCCACCGCCGCGGTCACCTACAACGACGGCGTGGCGCTGGGCCTGATGATGGGTCTGCGCGCGCGCAACATCGCGCCGGGCCGCGACTTCGCGGTCACCGGCTTCGACGATATTCCCGAAGCCGCCGCCACCGTGCCTGCGTTGACCACGCTGGCCACCGGGCCGCGCGCGCTGGGACGCCAGGCGGTGGGCATGGTGATGCACACCGATCGCCCGCTGGACGCACCGCCGCGGACCATCATCGCGCCGGTGCAGCTGGTACCGCGCGAGAGCTCGCTGACCTTCGCCCACGAACTTCCTCCCCTGACATCGGTCGTCTCGGCCACGCGCGGCAAACGCCGCACACGTACGCAAGGAACTTCCGCATGACGCTTTTTTCCGCTTCCCGCTCGCGCCAGACACACGGCGCATTGACCTTCGCCATCGCGCTGAGCCTTGGTGCATCGGGGCTGGCCAGTGCCACCGACTTCAGCACCTCGTTCGAAGCCGGGCAGCCGCAGGCCGGTGCAGGCGGCAACGGCATCGAACTGCGCGTCGGCGCAGGTCCCGCCGAGCCCTACGCGGCCAGGCCCAGCGCCGGCTACAGCGGCGTCAAGGCGCTGCGCTATGCCGCGCACGCGGGCGGGCGCAGCAAGCTGTTCGATGTCGATGTAACCGTGGGCGCGGACACCACGCTGACCTGGCTGGTGCTGCCGGAAATCGTTGGCGACGACACCGTCGCTTCGACCTACGTCTCGCTCGATGCGGTGCTGGACGATGGCACGCGCGTGTCGGCCACCCCGGCGCGCGACCAGCATGGCTTCGCGCTGGGCGCGCAGGCGCAGGGCGATTCCAAGTCGCTGTATCCGCAACAGTGGGCGCGCAAGGCCGTGCGCCTGGGCGATGTGCCGGCGCTGCGCGGCAGGCGCGTGGTCGCGATCGAACTGGATGTGCAGCCGGCCGCCGGCAGGACCGCACAGGGCTGGATCGACGATGTCACCCTGGACGATGCGCAGATTGCCACGCGCAGTGCGCCCACCGACTGGGTCCTGACCACGCGCGGCAGCCAGGCCAACAGCAACTTCTCGCGCGGCAACAATTTCCCCGCCACCGCGGTGCCGCACGGTTTCAACTTCTGGACGCCGGTGACCGACGCCGGATCGCTGTCCTGGCTCTACGGCTGGAACGAGAAGAACGACGACGCCAACCGTCCGCGCCTGCAGGCCTTCGCGCTCAGCCATGAGCCCAGCCCGTGGATGGGCGACCGCCAGACCTTCCAGGTGATGCCGTCGCTGGACAAGGGCGTGCCGGAGGCCGATCGCGACAAGCGCGCGCTGACCTTCTCCCATGCCAACGAGGTGGCGCGCCCGCAGCAGTACAGCGTGCGCTTCGACAACGGCCTCGCCGCGTCGCTGGCACCGACCGATCATGCGGCGGTGTTTTCATTCGAGTTTCCGGCAGAAGGCGATGCCAACCTGCTGTTCGACAACGTCGACGCGCGCGGTGGCCTGACCCTGGATGCCAAGGCCCAGACCCTGTCCGGCTACACCAACGTGCGCAGCGGCCTGTCCACCGGCGCCACGCGCATGTTCGTCTACGCCACCTTCGACGCGCCATGGCAGCGCAGCGGCGCGATCGGGACCGGGCGGCCGACCGGCTACGTCAAGTTCGCCAGTGGTACGCGCAAGGTGACCATGCGCATCGCCACCTCGCTGATCTCGCTGGACCAGGCCAGGCACAACCTGGCGTTGGAAGTGCAGCCCAACGACACCGTCGACAGCGTGGCCACCCGTGCCCAGCAGCTGTGGAACGACAAGCTGGGCGTGCTCGATGTCGAGGGCGCCAGCGAGGATCAGCGCATCACCCTGTATTCCAACCTGTACCGGCTGTTCCTGTATCCCAACTCGGGCTCGGAAAACGCCGGCACCGCCGCCGCCCCGGACTGGCGCTACGCCAGCCAGAACAGCTGGTCGGACGACAACACCAACGGCAGCGCGGTGCGCAGCTTCGCGCCGATCCGCGACGGCCAGGTCTACGTCAACAACGGGTTGTGGGACACCTTCCGCACCGCTTGGCCGGCCTATGGCCTGCTCGATCCCAAGGGCGCCGGCGGCCTGATCGACGGCTTCCTGGAGCAGTATCGCGCCGGCGGCTGGGTGGCGCGCTGGTCCTCGCCGGGCTATGCGGACCTGATGGTTGGCACCAGTTCGGACGTGGCCTTCGCCGATGCCTGGGCCAAGGGCATCGCCGGCATCGACGCGCCACTGGCCTACGAGGCCGCGCTGAAGAACGCCACCGTCGTGCCGCCGGATCGCCATGTCGGCCGCAAGGGCATGGCCCAGTCGACCTTCCGCGGCTTCGCCGATACCGACACGCACGAAGGCATGTCCTGGACGCTGGAAGGCGCGCTCAACGACTTCGGCATCGCCACGATGGCCCAGGGTTTGGCGAAGGACGCAACGACCGCCAGGGACAGGCAGCGCTATGCCGAGGAAGCCGAGTACTTCCGCTACCGCGCCGCCGACTACGCCAACATGTTCGACCGCAACGTGGACTTCTTCCAGGGCCGCAAGCCGGACGGCAGCTGGCGCGTGGCGCCGCAGGAATACGACCCGCGCGTGTGGGGCCACGACTACACCGAATCGGCCGGCTGGACCTTCGCCTTCACCGCCGCGCACGACGGCAACGGCCTGGCCGCGCTGTACGGTGGGCGCGATGCACTGGCGAAGAAACTCGACACGTTCTTCAGCACGCCCGAGACCGCGGAAACACAATTCTCTGGCTCCTACGGCGGCACCATCCACGAGATGATCGAAGCGCGCGACGTGCGCCTGGGGATGTACGCGCACAGCAACCAGACCGCGCACCACATCGCCTGGATGTATCTGTACGCCGGCCAGCCGTGGAAGACCCAGGCGCTGACCCGCGAGATCCTCTCGCGCCTGTACCTGGGCAGCGAGATCGGCCAGGGCTATCCGGGCGACGAGGACAACGGCGAGATGTCGGCCTGGTACGTGCTGGCGTCGATGGGCCTGTATCCGCTGCGGATGGGTTCGCCGGATTACGTGATCGGCTCGCCGCTGTTCAGGCAGTCCACGCTCGCCCTGCCCGGTGGCAAGCAGCTCGTCGTACGCGCGCAGAACAACTCAAGCGAAAACGTCTACGTGAAGTCGCTCAAGGTCAACGGCAAGCCGTGGACCAAAACCTGGATCCCGCACCAGCTGCTGGTCCAGGGCGCGACCCTGGACTTCGTGATGGGGCCGCAACCTTCGAAGTGGGGCTCGGCGCCGGACGACGCACCGCCCTCGCTGACCCCGGCCGGCCAGGCGCCGACCACGCTGGCCGACGTGATCGATTCCAGCGCGCGCATCGCCATCGCGGGCGATCACGATGGCAGCGCGCTGATCGATGACGACGCGCGCACCGCGGTGCCGGTGATGGGCAAGCAGGTCGACGTGGACATCACCCTGGGCAAGGGCGCGCAGCCGATCTTCTACACGCTCACCAGCGGCGAGCGCCCGGTCGAAGGCGCGGCCTGGACGCTGGAGGCCCGCAGCGGCAGCGGCGCGTGGAAGACGCTGGATACCCGCACCGGCGAGGACTTCCGCTGGGCTCTGCAGACCCGCCCGTTCCGCATCGCCAAGCCCGGCACCTTCGATGCCTACCGGCTGCGCTTCACCGCGCCGGGCCGCATGCAGCTGGCCGAAGTGGAACTGCTGGTCCCGCACACGCCCGTTCCGCTCAAGTAAGGAGCGTCGATGTCCCGCACCGTTCGCATCGTCGCAGTCTGCCTGCTGGCCTCCGCGCTTGTGCTGCCGCTGGCCGCCCAGGCCCGCCCCGATGTGACCCGGACCCAGGAAGGCGTGACCATCACCTACCGCGATGCCAGCGGCACCTTGGACCAGGCGATGCAGGAGAAGATCCTCAAGACCTTTTTCCACGCGTACTCGCGCGAGCGCGCCGACTTCAACACCGCCGCGCCGGCCAGGGCCATCATCACCATCAATCCGGGCTATGACGGCATCGCCTACGTTGGCTCGGACGGCTGGGCCAAGATGACCATCAACCCGGCCTGGCTGGTGAAGCACCCCGGCGACACCGACCTGGTCAGCCACGAGGCCATGCACATCGTCCAGGGCTATCCGGACTACGGCAACGACAAGGCGCCGACCTGGCTGGTGGAAGGCATCGCCGACTACGCGCGCGACAGGTATGGCATCGACAACGCCGCCAGCGGCTGGAAGCTGCCGACCGAAATCAAGGACCAGCAACACTACGATTCGGGCTATCGCATCAGCGGCGCGTTCCTGAAATGGAGCGAGGCCCGGCATCCGGGCCTGGTCAGGCAGCTGGACGCGGCGCTGCGCAGCGGCCAGTACAGCCCGCAGCTGTGGAACCAGCTGGCGGGCAAGGACGTGGCCGCGTTGTGGACCGATTACGTGGCTGCGCAGGGTGGCATGCAGCCGGCGCAGGGATAGGGCCGGGCCGCCGGCGAGCGCCGGCCCACTCATGTCGTCACTCCCGCGAAGGCGGGAGCCCAGCGACGTTCGCGACCTGCACGGAAGGCGCTGGGTCCCCGCGTGCGCGGGGATGACGGTCGTGGAATGGCTGCGGTGTCGGGATGACGCTATCAAGGTGCGACAACGATGGTGAGGCGGGATGCCGGCACGATGGTCGCGCCGGCCGCTACACTGCGCCATGAAGCCACTCGGGAATACCCTGGAACCGACCAGCGCGAGCGGCCCGGGCGCAGGCAGCTCGGAAAAGATCAGCTCGCCCCTGCCGGTACGATCGGATGTACCCCCAGGATGTAGTCGTCGACCAGATTGTGGGCGATGAGGCTGCGCGCGAAGCCGGCGCCGCCGTGGGCGATGATCGGCTTGCCGTCCTGCCTTGAGCCAGGCGATTTCCTCGGCCAGGCCCCACCTCCTGCAAGGCGCCGGCGCGCGGTGGTGAATGAAGCAGTCCGGTCGCTCAGGCCCGGCTTGACGAACGCGATCTTCGCGCACTAGCCTTCTCGTCGCAGCGGCCATGCCGCTACCGTAGGCGTTACCGTCATCCAACGCGCCCGTCGTCGAGAGGGCCCCGGCAGGGGGATCTCGATACCTCAAGGCGCCACGGTCATGCCCCAGACCAATCCCTCGCAGCCGCACGGCTGCGCTTCATGCCGCATGTTTCCCAGCGCCCATTTCGCTGGCGATTCCACACGTGTGCACGTCGCAAACCCTGCCGGCAAGCCGTGGCTGTCCTCCTTCGACTTCCCATGAAGAGACAGCAACGATGAAGATGACAGGCAATACCTTGCTTATCACCGGCGGGACGCGTGGCATTGGCCAAGCACTCGCCAAGGCCTTTCATGCACGCGGCAATCGCGTGATCGTGACCGGACGCGATCCGTCGCAGCTTGCCGCCATGACGGCCGAACATGCCGGGATGACCGGAATTCGGCTGGATCTGGATGATCCTGCCGCGCCAGCGCGCTTGGCGGACGAGATGCGTGAGCGATTTCCGGCGCTCAATGTCGTGATCGCCAATGCCGGCATTTCCAGATCCGAAGACCTGCGTGGCGATGCCTGGGATCTCGACGCCGCGCAGGCGATCGTGGAGACCAACATCCTGGGCGTGCTGCGCACGGCGGCCGCACTGCTGCCGCTGGTCAGAGGCCAGCCGGATGCAACCTTCATCGCGACCAGCTCGGCGCTGGCCTTCGTCCCGCGTGCGGATTTTCCGACCTACTGTGCCAGCAAGGCGTTCCTGCACACCTGGCTCCAGTCCCTGCGGCACCAATTGCGCAGCACGCCGGTCGAGGTCCTGGAACTCTCGCCGCCCTATGTACAAACCGAACTGACCGGTGCCCGGCAGGCCACCGATCCTCGGGCGATGCCCGTGGATGTCTTCGCGGCCAAGGTCATGCAGCTGCTGGAGCGCGGCGAACATCCCGGCGGCGAGTTGCTGCTCGAACAGGACCTTCCCCGTCGCTGGGCCGAGCGCGATGGACGCTATGCCGAAGTCTTCGCGATGCTGAATCCCGCGGCGTAGCGCGCAACCCACCAGGCTTGGCCTCGGGCCTTGATCCCTGGGCAGAAAACCAGGGAGCCGGAGCATGGTCAGCAGCCGCGTGATGCACGGGCCTTGTCTGGACATCGCGCAGGGAACGTCGGCTGCCTCCGGGAAGAGCTCGCGGGAAGTCAACTGCGCCCCAAAGAAAAGGCCCGGTGCGAACCGGGCCTTTCTCATACGGCTCGACGCCGACGCGTTACTCGGCGCCGTTCTCGGCCGCCAGCTGCTCGCGGATCTGCGCATCGACCGCGGCGATGGCAGTCATGTTGAGCACGCGGCGCGGCGTGGCGCTGGTGGTGAGGATGTGGACCGGCTTGGAGATGCCCATCAAAATCGGGCCGATCGCCACGCCCTCGGTGAACACGCGCACCAGGTTGTAGGCGATGTTGGCCGCTTCCAGGTTGGGCAGCACGAACAGGTTGGCGCGGCCCTTGAGCGTGCTGTTGGGCATGATCTGCCGGCGCAGCACTTCGTCCCAGGCGGTGTCGCCCTGCATCTCGCCATCGACGTTGAGGTCCGGCTTGCGCTTGAGCAGCAGCTGGCGCACCGCGCGCATCTTCAGCGCGTCCTTGGAATCGTGACTGCCGAAGTTGGAGTGCGACAGCAGCGCGATCTTGGGCTCGATGCCGAACAGCTTCAGGCGATAGGCGGCCTGCAGCGTGGCCTCGGCCAGCTGTTCGGCGGTCGGGTCATCCTGCACGTGGGTGTCGACGAAGAAGAACGTGCCCAGCTGGTTGATGACCCCGGTCATGGCCGAGGTCGAGGTGACGCCCTTCTCCAGCGGGATCACGCTGCGCGCGTAGCCCAGCTTCTTGTGGAAGCGGCCGACGACGCCGCTGAGCATCGCGTCGGCTTCGCCGCGGGCCACCATCACCGCGCCGATCAGGGTCGGGCGCGAGCGCATCAGGTTCTTGGCCGCGGCCACGGTGACGCCCTTGCGCTCGGTCAGCGCGTGGTAGGTCTGCCAGTACTCGTTGAAGCGCGGGTCGTCGTTGATGTTGGTGACTTCGAAGTCCTTGCCCGCGGTCAGGCGCAGGCCCATGCGCGCGATGCGCTGGTCGATGATGTCCGGACGGCCGATCAGGATCGGGAAGGCCACGCCTTCGTCGACCACGGTCTGCACCGCGCGCAGCACCACTTCCTCCTCGCCTTCGGCATACACCACGCGCTTGAGGTTGCTGCGCGCCTGGTCGTAGACCGGCTTCATCATCAGGCTGGTGCGGTAGACGAACTGGCTCAGCTTCTCGCGATAGGCCGCCATGTCCTGGATCGGGCGCTCGGCGATGCTCGAATCCATCGCCGCCTGGGCCACGGCCGAGGACAGTTCCACCAGCAGGCGCGGGTCGAGCGGGCGCGGAATCAGGTATTCGGGGCCGAAACTCGGGGTTTCGCCGCCATAGGCGGTCCCCAGGTCCGAGGCCTCGCGTCGCGCCAGCGCGGCGATCGCCTTGACGCAGGCGACCTTCATCGCCTCGTTGATGCCGGTGGCGCCGCAGTCCAGCGCGCCGCGGAACAGGTAGGGGAAGCACAGGACGTTGTTGATCTGGTTGGCGTAGTCCGAACGCCCGGTGCCGATGATCGCGTCCGGGCGCGCGGCCTTGGCATCCTCGGGCATGATTTCCGGATTGGGATTGGCCAGCGCGAAGATGATCGGCTGCGGCGCCATCGACCTGACCATGTCCTGGGTCAGGATGCCCGGCGCCGACAGGCCCAGAAAGATGTCCGCGCCGTCGACGATTTCCGCCAGGGTGCGCTTGTCGGTGTCGCGCGCGTAGCGCTGCTTGTCCGGGTCCAGGTCGGTGCGGCCGGTGTGGATCACGCCGTCGCGGTCCAGGGCCAGGATGTTCTCCGGCTTCAGGCCCAGCGAGACCAGCATGTTGACGCAGGAGATGCCCGCCGCGCCCATGCCGGTGGTGGCCAGCTTGACCTCCTCGATCTTCTTGCCGGTGACGATCATCGCGTTGAGCACCGCGGCGCCGACGATGATCGCGGTGCCGTGCTGGTCGTCATGGAACACCGGGATGTTCATCCGCTCGCGCAGCGCGCGCTCGACGATGAAGCACTCCGGCGCCTTGATGTCTTCCAGGTTGATGCCGCCGAAGGACGGCTCCAGCGAGGCGATGATGTCGACCAGCTTGTGCGGGTCCTTTTCGTTGATCTCGATGTCGAACACATCGATGCCGGCGAACTTCTGGAACAGCACGCCCTTGCCTTCCATCACCGGCTTGGACGCCAGCGGACCGATGTCGCCCAGGCCCAGCACCGCCGTGCCGTTGGTGATCACCGCCACCAGGTTGCCGCGCGCGGTGTACTTGCTGGCGGCCCTGGGATCGGCGGCGATCTCCTCGCATGCGAAGGCCACGCCCGGCGAATACGCCAGGGCCAGGTCGCGCTGGGTGATCATCGGCTTGGTCGCGGTGACCTTGATCTTCCCCGGCGGATTCTGGCTGTGGTAGTCCAGGGCGGCTTGCTTGAATTCTTCTTTGGACATCGGCGTGGAAGGTTCTTGGAAAAGCAGGCGGAAACCGATTCTACCGCTGGGTTGCCGACCGAGCCGGCAGCGGCGCGGTGTTCTTCCCATCTGGCGGGAGAAGGCCGTGAGCCGACAAAGGCGATGTGGGAGCCGCTTCAGCGGCGACGGGCCTCTACCGGAAAGGCACTATCACCGCTGAGGCGGCTCCCGCGGATGGGGTATCGGTTCCCACAGCCGACAAGAGCCAATGACTTGTCGGCTGTGGTCTGCCGTGCCGATCAGGCTGGAGTCGGCAGGCGGTCGGGCTCGCTTTCCAGCCTGCCGTTCAGTGCGGCCTTGAGCTTGTCGCGGTCCAGCGCGTTCTCCCAGCGCGAGACCACGATGGTGGCCACCGCGTTGCCGGTGAAGTTGGTGAGCGAGCGGCACTCGGACATGAAGCGGTCCACGCCCAGGATCAGCGCCATGCCGGCCACCGGCACTTCCGGCACCACCAGCAAGGTGGCCGCCAGGGTGATGAAACCGGCACCAGTCACGCCGGCCGCGCCCTTGGAGCTGAGCATCGCCACCAGCAGCAGGGTGATCTGGTGGCCCAGCGAGAGCTCGGTATTGGTGGCCTGGGCGATGAACAGCGCCGCCAGGGTCATGTAGATGTTGGTGCCGTCCAGGTTGAACGAGTAGCCGGTCGGCACGACCAGGCCCACCACCGACTTCTTGCAGCCGGCCTGCTCCATCTTCTCCATCAGCGAGGGCAGTGCCGACTCGGACGAGGAGGTACCCAGCACCAACAGCAGCTCGGCCTTGAGGTAGCGGATCAGCTTGAGGATCGAGAAACCGCACAGGCGCGCGACGATGCCCAGGATCACCAGCACGAACAGCAGGGAGGTGATGTAGAAACTGCCCACCAGCCAGGCCAGGTTGCCCAGCACCGACAGGCCGTACTTGCCGATGGTGAAGGCGATCGCGCCGAAGGCGCCGATCGGCGCGGCCCTCATCAGGATGTGGACCAGGCGGAACACCGGGGTGGTCAGCGCATTGAGGAAATCCAGGACCGGGCGGCCGCGTTCGCCCACCAGCGCCAGCGCGACGCCGAACAGCACCGCCACGAACAGCACCTGCAGGATGTTGTCGCCCACGAACGGGCTGATCAACGTCTTGGGGATGATGTCCATCAGGAAGCCGGTGACGGTCATGTCGTGCGTGGCCGTGACGTACTCGGCGACCTTGCTGCTGTCCAGGTCGGCGACGTTGACGTTCATGCCGGCGCCGGGCTGGACCACGTGCGCCACGATCATGCCCACGATCAGGGCCAGAGTGGAGAAGAACAGGAAGTAGACCATCGCCTTGCCGAACACCCGGCCCACGCTCTTGAGCTGGGTCATGCCGGCGATGCCGGTGACGATGGTCAGGAAGATCACCGGGCCGATGATCATCTTGACCAGCTTGACGAACGCATCGCCCAGCGGTTTGAGCGCTTCGCCCAGCTTGGGATCGAAATAACCGACCAGCACGCCGAGGACGATGGCCACCACCACCTGGAAGTACAGGTGCCGGTAGAACGGAAGCGGTTTGGCGGGCGCGAGCCCGGAGCTGGGGACATGCATCGTTGGTGGACTCCCTGATGGACTGGCGCAGGACGCGGCCAGGCGGCCTTTCCCACGGAACGGGCGCAACGTAGCCGGTCGTCCGGCTGGCGCCGATAGCACATTGGTACTAATGACCCGGCGGACGAAAGTACGGCGTGAAGACAATAGAGGGGCCCAGAACGCCGCTGGGCCTGGGTTTCAGCCCGGTGACCGGGCCAACTGCGACCGCCGTCGATGGCCGAAGGCGGCCGCGCCGGGTGTGCGACCATGCCGCGCCCGGCCTTCCGTTCCTGCGCCATGCCTTCCGGCCTTTTTCCCGCATGTCTCCGCGCCTGATCCGCTTCGCCGGCTGGTGGTTGCTGGCCGTGCTGATCGCGGCCAGCGCACTGACCGCGGCGGCCCTGGCGCGCCGGGCGGCCCTGGCCAACGAGCAGCGCGCGCTGGAGGACCAGCTGCACCTGCGCGCGCAGTCGCTGCAGCGGCTGGTCGAACGCTACCGCGTGCTGCCCACCGTGCTGGCCCTGGATCCGGAGTTGCGCACCGCCCTTGAGCAGGATGCCGGCGCGATCGACGTCGATGCGCTCAACCGCAAGCTGGTGGTCGCCAACGGCGCCACCCACGTGTCCACCCTGACCCTGATCGACCACACCGGGCATGCGCTGGCGGCCAGCAACTGGGACGAACCGTCCAGCAACGTCGGCCAGGATTACGCGTTCCGTCCCTACTTCCTCGATGCGATGCGCAACGGCACGGCGACCTTCTACGGCATCGGCGTGACCACCAACGTGGCCGGTTATTTCATCTCCGAAGCCATCAACGACGTGCACGGCCGGCGGCTGGGCGTGATCGCGGTGAAGATCACCCTGGATGCACTGGAAACCGAATGGCGCGACAGCCGCGACCTGCTGCTGCTCAGCGACGTGCACGACATCGTGTTCCTCTCCAGCCTGCCGCAGTGGCGCTACAGCGAGCTGCGGCCGCTGAGCCGGCGCGATGAGGACGACCTGCAGGCCACCCGCCAGTACGCCGGCCAGCCGCTGCATCCGGCCCAGCTGCAGCCGCTGGATACCGTCGCCGACGGCGATCGCCGCGTGCGCCTGCGCGACCCCAGGTTCCAGGGCGTGTGGCTATGGAAATCGCTGCCGCTCACCGAGCCGCACTGGACCCTGCACGCGCTGCGCCGCGACCGCAGCACCGCCGCCGCCTGGAGCGCGGCCGCGGTGGTGGTGGCGTGCTGGCTGCCGCTGATCCTGCTGGGCCTGTTCGTGCGCCAGCGCATGCGCCTGGCCGAGCACCGCCGCCGCAGCCGCGAAGAGCTCGAACGCATGGTCGCCCACCACGCCGAGGCGCTGCGCTCGGCCCAGGATGGACTGGTCGATGCCGCACGCGCCGCCACGTCGGGCCAGGCCTCCAACCTGGAGCACCTGCCCCAGGGCGTGAGCGTGGTCGATGCGCAGCTGCGGCTGATCGCCTGGAATACCCGCTACCAGGAGATGTTCCAGTTTCCCAACGAGCTGATGCAGGTCGGCCGGCCGATCGAGGACTTCTTCCGCCACAACGCGCGCAAGGGCTGGCTGGGCCCGGGCCAGACCGAAGAGGCGATTCAGCGCCGCCTGGACCACCTGCGCAGCGGCGGCGCGCACATGCACGAGCGCGAGCTGCCCAACGGCACGGTGCTGGAGATCCGCGGCAATCCGATGCCCGATGGCGGCTTTGTCACCAGCTTTGCCGACATCACCACCTATGTGGCCGCCGCGCGCGACCTGCGCACCCTGGCCAGCACCCTGGAGCGGCGCGTGGACGACAGCACCGCCGACCTGCGTGCGGCCACCGCGCGAGCCGAGAACGCCAACCGCTACAAGGCCCGGTTCGTGGCCGCCGCGGTGCACGACCTGCTGCAGCCGCTCAACGCCGCGCGCATGTTCCTGGGCGTGCTGCGCGGACGCCTGGACCAGGCAGAGCAGCGCGACCTGATCCAGCGCGCCGAAACCGCCCTGAGCGCGCAGGACGACCTGCTGGCCAGCATGCTGGAAGTTTCACGCCTGGAGGCCGGCGTGCTCCAGCCGAAGATCGAGGACGTCGCGCTGGGGCCGCTGCTGGCCGAGCTGGCCGCGCAGTTCGAGATCCTGGCCCAGGCCCAGGGGCTGGCCCTGCGGACCGTGCCCAGCCGCGCCACCGCGCGCACCGACCCGGGGCTGTTGCGCCGGGTGCTGCAGAACCTGCTGTCCAACGCCCTGCACAACACCCCGCGCGGCCGCGTGCTGCTGGGCTGCCGGCGCGTGCCGGGCGGCGTGCGGGTGGAAGTCTGGGACACCGGCGTGGGCATCCCGGACAACAAGCGCGCGGCGATCTTCGAAGAGTTCGCGCGTCTGGACAACGGCATCCGCCACGACCGCCGCAGCGCAGGACTGGGCCTGTCGATCGTCGAACGGACCGCGCGCCTGCTGGGACATCCGCTGGACCTGCGCTCCTGGCCGGGGCGAGGCAGCGTGTTCTCGATCAGCGTGCCGCTGGTCAGCAGCGTCGCGCCGGCACACACGCCGACCACGTCCGCCGCCGCAGTTCAAACGTCGCTGCCGCTGCAGGGCACGCGGGTGTGGTGCGTGGACGACGATGCCGCCACACGCCAGGCCATGGCCTTGCTGCTGGGCAGCTGGGGCTGCAGCGTACAGATCGCGCAGGACGAGGCCTCGCTCGCCGTCCTGGCCCGGCAGCCCCCGCCGGACCTGGTCCTGCTGGACCTGCAGCTGGGTGATGCACACGGCCCGACGTTGCTGGAACGCCTGACCACGCATTGGCCGACACGGCCACCGGTGGTGGTGATTTCAGCCACGGCTGACCGCGCCGCGCGCGAACAGGCGGCCGAAGCCGGCCACGGTTTCCTGGCCAAACCGGTCGCGCCGGCAGCGCTGCGGGCGGTGGTCACCCAGCGGCTGATGGCGACCGGACGCCTGAACTAGCGCCCTGGTGGAAGCAACTGTCTTCTCGGGTGCCGTGCGCGAATTCTGGTCTTGCGCGGCCTACGCAGCCCACCTGTAGAGCCGAGCTTGCTCGGCTGCTCTTCGGCGGGTCACCAGAAAAGCCCCAGCGGAGCAAGCTCCGCTCTACATGGCGCCTCAGGACAGCGCGTCGTCCGCCGCCGGTACGTCGTCCAGTTCCAGCGAGCGCACCATCACCGCGGCCTGGGTGCGCGAGCGGCAGTTGAGCTTGGACAGCACCGCGCCGACATGGATCTTCACCGTGTTCTCGGCCAGGCCCAGGGCCGCGGCGATCTGCTTGTTGAGCAGGCCCTCGGCCAGCAGCATCAGCACCCGGAACTGCTGCGGGGTGAGCTGGGCCAGGCGCGCGGCCAGCTGCGCGTCTTCTTCCGAACGCGCCGCGGTCAGCGGCGGAAACCAGGTACCGCCGGCCAGCACGGTGGCCACCGCCTCGCCGATGACTTCCACCTGCGAGGACTTGGGAATGAAACCGGCGGCGCCAAACTGCTGCGCGCGCCGGATCACGCGCGGATCATCGTTGGAAGAAATCACCACCACCGGCAGGTCCGGGCGTTCGCCGCGCAGCAGCGCCAGCGCCGACAGGCCACGCGCGCCGGGCATGGCCAGATCCAGCAGGACCAGCGAGACCTCCGGATGCGCGTCCAGGGCAGCGCCGAGCGTGGACACGCTGGAGGCTTCGGCCGTGGCCACGCCGGGAAAGCGCGTGGTCAGCGCATGCAGCACCGCGGCGCGGAACAGCGGATGATCGTCGGCGACAAGCAGCGTGGATGGCGTCATCACGACAGTCTAGGACAGCGCCGGCAAGGCAGGTGGATGGGGACCCAACCCCTGCAGCCAGTCACAGGGAGGGAACCGGAACAACATCCCAATTCAGCGCAAATACGGTGTTCTCCCGTCGTCATCACCACTTGTCAAAACGTCGTTAATTCGCGCCGGCGCCAGCCCCGGCCGATTGGTGATTTTTTCACCGCGCTTGCCGCATGAAGCATGTCACTGCAAGGCATCAGACCCCAATGCCTTGTAAAAAAAACATAAATCCAGCGGCCCGGAAATCCGTCGGACATCATGCTCTTGTCATGGATTGTTCATGCAAAAGTTGTAGCCATAAAAGGTTCGTGGCTACTCTCGGTCTTCCTCGGAATCATGGAAGTCGGATTGCATGCACCAGTACATGCTGACGGCCGCGTTGTTGGTGATGGTGGGCTTGCTGCTGCTGTCCGGTCGTTGGGCATGGCTGAAAGCAGGCGTGTTGTCCTTGCTGGCGATGGCGCTGAGCAGCTGGTGGTTCATCAACCGGCTCAGTGGCGACGGTCTCAATGCGGCCACGCTGTATCACATGAAGGCGGGCGTGGAAGGTGCCGGCGTTTCGGATTTCTCCGGCGACATCGCGCTCTACGTCACCTTGCTGCTGCTGTCCTTGCTGCCGCTGGTGCTGGGACGTGTACGCCGTTTCCGCAGGATCCAGCACGGACGCCTGGCCTTTGCCGGTTTCATGGCCGCCGCGCTGGTCGCGGTGCTGGTGAGCCCACTTTACGACGATGGCCTGCGTCTGTATCGCCAGACCCGCCCGGTTGATGGCAATGCAGTGGCGGCCGAATACCGCGTACCGCGCGATGAACTGCCGCACCGCAAGAACATCGTGTGGATTTACGGCGAAAGCCTGGAGCGCACCTACTTCGACCAGAAGACCTTTCCCGGCCTGATGCCGCATCTGACCAAGCTGGCGTCCGAAGGCCTGGATTTCCGCGGCATCACTTCGGCCGATGGCGGTGGCTGGACCATTGCCGGCATGGTGTCTTCGCAGTGTGGCGTGCCGCTGACGGCCGCGCCGGGCGATGAGAACAGCCTGGGCCGCATGAACAGCTTCCTGCCCGAGGCGCAGTGCCTGGGCGATTACCTGCGCACCCAGGGCTATCGCAACGATTTCATCGGCGGTGCCGATGGCGCCTTCGCCGGCAAGGCCAGCTTCCTGGCCAGCCACGGCTACGACGACGTGCGTGACCTGGCCTGGTTCAAGCAGCAGAAGATCGATCCGTCGCACTTCTCAGCCTGGGGCGTGCACGACGATGTGATGCTCGACGAGGTGTGGGACCAGTTCCAGGTACTGGCGCGCGACGGCCAGCCCTTCATGCTCAGCGCCTTGACCATGGATACCCATCATCCGGCCGGACATCTGCCGGTGTCGTGCCAGGGCACGCACTATCAGGGCGGCGATTTCAAAAAGGAGGTGGGGCTGCTCAACGCACTGCAGTGCTCGGACCGCCTGATCTCCGAGCTGGTCGAGAAGATCCGCAACAGCCGCTGGAGCGACGACACGCTGATCGTGGTGGCGTCCGACCATCTGGCCATGCCCAACGATCTGAGCGCCACGCTGGCCAAGCTGCCGCGCGAGAACCTGCTGCTCATGCTGGGCAAGGGCATCGCCCCGCGCCAGGTGAGGGTCGACACCGGCAGCACGCTGGATTCGGGCGCGACCTTGCTGTCGCTGCTGGACCCGAACCTGCAGGCCATCGGCTTTGGCCGTTCGCTGCTGGACCCGCAGCATGCGCAAAGCGCCAGCGCGGCCTATGCACGCAAGGATGGCCGCGACTATCCGCGTTACCTGGCCTATGCCCGGGACCTGTGGACCGGCCATGAGACGCGCACGCTGAAGATCCACGACGACCGCATCGTGGTGGGCGTGCAGGAAGTGCGTCCGCCGGTGCTGCTGGACTACGACGCGCAATGGAATCTGAAGAACATCACCCTGGAAGACACCCCGCGCCGCTTCCGCAAGGCCAGCCCGGAAAATACCCTGGCCTACGTCGATCGTTGCACCGCTTTCGACAACGACTCGCCCGACAGCGGCTGGTGCGCACTGCTGGTCAACAACGCCCGCGACGCGCGCCTGTACCGCAGCAGTGAGCTCACCCACGGCGTGCGCGTGGATGCACCGCTGCAGCGCATGGCCGGCCAGCGCCTGGAACCGCGCCAGCCGGTGATGGTGGGTTCGGCCCTGCGTCAGACCTCGCCCGGCCGCTACCAGATCACGCTCAACACCAGCCACCGTCCCAGCCACGCGTTCTGGGTCGAGGCGATGGACGCCGACGGCAAGGTCCTGGCCCAGCACTGGGCGCTGCCCGATCCGACCGGCCGCATCGAGATGCAGCTGGACCTGGACCGGGAAGTGGACGACATGCAGATCCGCGCCTGGCTGGGCTCGCCCGATGACATCTCGGTGGACAACGATGTGGCCCTGAAGGCCCGTCGTGCGTCCGGGCGCTCGTAGAACGCAACACGGCCGCGATGTGCCGAAGCCTCCTGTGCTCGGCAAAAGGAACAAGGGCTGGCGCTATAGGCCAGCCCTTGCTTTTGGTCGCTCTCCCGCCGCGAGAGGGGCTGGGGTGAGGGTTCGGCGACACCATTGATCGTTCCGACCGCAATGGCCATGCCACGCCCTCATCCATTCCTGCGGGGCACCTTCTCCCGACGGGAGAAGGATGGCGGCACTTACTTCAGCCCGCGGTTCTCCAGCAGCGCATCGACGCTGGGATCCTTGCCGCGGAAGTCGCGGTAGAGCTGCGACAGTTCGACCGTGTTGCCGCGCGAGAGGATCTTGTCGCGGAATTCCTGGCCGTTCCTGGCGGTCAGGCCACCGTGTTCCTTGAACCACTCGAACGCATCGTCGTCCAGCACTTCGGACCAGAAGTAGGCGTAATAACCGGCCGCGTAGCCACCGCCCCAGATGTGATCGAAATACGTGGTGCGGTAACGCGGCGGCACTTCGGCCAGATCGACGCCGAACTTCTTCAGTGACTCGGTCTCGAAGCCGTCCACGTCCTTGAGCGGCACATCGGCCGGCACGGTGTGCCAGGCCATGTCCAGCAGCGCCGCCGACAGGTATTCGGTGGTGGCGTAGCCGCTGTTGAAGGTCTTGGACTTCTGGATCTTGTCGACCAGCTCCTTGGGCATCGGCTTGCCGGTCTGGTGGTGCTTGGCGTAGTTGGCGAACACCTTCGGATCGGTCGCCCAGTGCTCGTTGAACTGCGAGGGGAACTCGACGAAGTCGCGCGAGGTGCTGGTGCCGGCGATCGACGGATACTTCACCTTGGAGAACATGCCATGCAGCGCATGGCCGAACTCGTGGAACATGGTGGTCACGTCGTCAAAGCTCAGCAGCGCCGGCTGGCCGGCGGCAGGCTTGGTGAAGTTGCACACGTTGTAGACCACCGGCTTGGCGCCGGTCAGGCCGTCCTGCTCGACGAACACGTCCATCCAGGCACCACCGGACTTGCTGTCGCGCTTGTAGTAGTCGGTGTAGAACAGCGCCAGCGAGCTGCCGTCCTTGTCGAACACCTCATAGACCTTCATGTCCGGGTTGTAGGTCGGGATGTCGGTGCGTTGCTTGAAGGTGATCCCGTACAGCTGCGTGGCGGCATAGAACACGCCGTTGTGCAGCACGTTGTCCAGCTCGAAGTACGGCTTGATCTGCGACTCGTCCAGGTCGTACTTGGCCTTGCGCACCTGCTCGGCGTAGAAGTCCCAATCGGACGCGGCCAGCTTGAAATTGCCGTTCTGGCTGTCGATGACTTTCTGCATCTCGGCCACTTCGCCCCTGGCCTTGGCGGTGGCGGCCGGCACGGTGTCGGTCAGCAGCTTGAGCGCGGCTTCCGGTGTCTTGGCCATCTGGTCGGACAGGCTGTAGGCGGCATAGCTGTCGAAGCCGAGCAGCTTGGCCTTCTGCGCGCGCAGCTGGGCCAGGCGCTGGACGATCTGGCGGGTGTCGTTGGCGTCGCCGTGTTCGGTGCGCGTCTCGGACGCTTCCAGCACCTTGGCGCGCAGGTCGCGATCGCTCAGCGAGGCCAGCACCGGCTGCTGGGTGGTGTTCTGCAGGGCCAGCAGGTACTTGCCATCCAGCTTGCGGGCCTTGGCGTCTTCGGCGGCCGAGGCGATGTCGCCATCGCTCAGCCCGGCCAGCCTGGCCTTGTCATCCACCACGACCGCGCCGGCAGCCGCGGCCGCGACCAGGCGCTGGTGGAACTGGGTGGACAGGGTGGTCTCTTCCACGTTGAGCTTGCGCAGGGTCGCCTTGTCGGCGTCGGATAGCTGCGCGCCGGCGCGGACGAACTCCTGGTAGTCATGTTCGACCAGGCGCTTGGACTCCGGATCCAGGCCCAGGCTGTCGCGCTGGTCGTAGACGGCCTTGATCCGGGCGAACAGCTTGGGATTGAGGCTGATCTCGTCCTGGTGCGCGGCCAGCTTGGGCGCGATCTGTTCCTGGATCTTCTCGCGCGCATCGTTGGTGTCGGCCTGGACGATGCCGAAGAACACGCGCGAGACGCGGTCCAGGGTCTGTCCGGTCTTCTCCATCGCCTCGATGGTGTTGGCGAAGGTCGGCGTCTCGGCGCTGTCGGCGATGGCGTTGATCTGCGTCAGGTGCTCGGTCATGCCCTGCTCGAAGGCCGGCAGGTAGTCACCATCCTGGATCTTGTCGAACGGCGGGGCCTGGAACGGCAGCGCGCTGGCGATGAGCAGCGGGTTGTCGCGCTGCGGCGCGGCGGCGGTGGCCGGGGCGGTGTCGGCGGGCTTCACGGAATCGGCCTCCTGGTTTCCGTTGCAGGCGGCCAGCGCCAGGCTGATGGCGGCGGCAAGGACGAGGGTACGGGTCATGCGAGGTCCAGCAGTGACGGGAAAGTCAGGCACGCTAGCGCATCTGGCCCTGCATGGCACGTGCTGCAAGGCCTGGGAAGGCCGCGTCCCTGTATCGGCCGGGCCGCTGCATGCAGCGGAGCGGGACCAGGATGAGGAGGCGTTCAGGCGGTGCAGTGACGGTGGCAGCGCAAAGCCCTGGCATGGCCGGCATCGCAGCGAGCTGACACAGCCCCTCATCCGTCCCCATCAAGCACTCGAAGGCGGGCTCTTCGGCACCTTCTCCCCCGCTCGCGGGGAGAAGGTCATCGTGCGCTTATGCGGAACTCACCACCGCAGCGTTCGCGGCGGCTACTGGCCGCGTGGCAGCGGCAGCGGGTCGTCCTTGTAGATGGCCACATGGGCCACCCCATCGGGACCGATCCAGCCGCGGTACATGCCTTCGGTATTGAACGGGAAGGCCACCGTGCCGTCGGCACCCAATCCGATCGCACCGCCGTCGCCGCCGGCCTCGGGAATCTGCTTGTCGATCACCGTCTCCGAAGCACGTTTGAGCGACTCGCCGGCGTACTTCATCCGTGCGCAGATGTCGTAGGCGGCCACGGCGCGGATATAGAACTCGCCCCAGCCGGTGCCCGATACCGCGCACTGCGCGTTGGCGTAGGTGCCGGCGCCGATGATCGGCGAATCGCCGACCCGGCCGTAGCGCTTGTCGGTCATGCCGCCGGTGGAGGTGCCGGCCGCCAGCCCGCCGGTATTGTCCAGCGCCAGCACGCCGACGGTGCCGAAGTGCTTGGCGGTGGTCAGGTCGGTATGGACCTGGCCCAGCTTGTCTTCGCGCAGCGCCTTCTGCAGCTGCTGCCAGCGCTTCTCGGTGCGGAAGTAGGACGGGTCGACCAGGGTGATGCCCTGCTCGCGGGCGAAGATTTCGGCGCCGTCGCCGACCATCATCACGTGCTGGGAGTGGTCCATCACCGCGCGCGCCAGCTGGATTGGATTGCGCACCTTGTGCACGCCGGCGATCGCACCGGCCTTGCCGCTGGTGCCGTCCATGATCGAGGCGTCCAGCTCGTTCTTGCCTTCGTGGTTGAACACCGCGCCCTTGCCGGCGTTGAACTGCGGCGAGTCCTCCATCACCGTGATCGCCGCGGCCACCGCGTCGACCGCCGGCTTGCCCTGCACCAGCAGCGCGTGGCCGGCCTGCAGCGCCGCGGTCATGGCCGCGCGCGCTTCGGCCTCGTCGGCCGGGGTCATCCCGGCACGCTCGACGCCAGCCCCGCCGTGGAGAACCAGGGTCGGCAGGTCCTGGGCCAGCAGCACGCCATCGCGCACCGCGTAGCGATGCTGGAATACCGGCGCATCCACCGTTCCGGACGGCAGGTGCAGCACCGACCCGGCGCCCACGCCGACGGTGTTCACCTGCGCCAGCTGCATGGGTTCGTCTTCGGTCTGCTTGTCAGTGAATCCACCCTGGACGAGGGTCGCACCAGCGCCGGATTCGGTCGCGTAGACGCGCGCGCTGCCGTCGCCTTCCACCGCCACTGCCGCGCTCTCGTCCACGCCCAGGCCGATCAGCGGATGGCCGGCAAGGGTCTCGGCCTTGGCCACGAAAGTGATCAGCCGGCCCAGCCGGTTGCGCTCGCTGAAGTGGGTATCGGTGACCACGCCCTTGAGCGCGGCCAGGTGCAGGAAGCCGGTCTCGATCGTGTTTTCAGAACCCAATGGATCGGCCAGCGCGCGCGGGCTGGTCTGGCTGCCGCCGTCCATCGCGCCGTACAGGTACTCGCCCTGCATCGCCAGGCCCGCGCTGGTGCCGCCCAGCGGCTTGCCGGCCGCCACGTGCGCGTCCAGCGCCGCGGCCACCGGGGTGTCCTTCCAGTAGCGCACGTAGCGCGACTGGTCGCCGCCGGCGATGAAGATGCCGTCGGCATGGGCCAGCGCCTTGAGCAGCGCGCGGTCGTAGGAGGCCTGGCGATCGCTGAAGACGAAGGTCTGGACCGAGGCGATCCCGCCGACTTCTTTGTAGAACTCCTCGCCCACTTCGCCGGCCTGCGAGGCGCGCAGCACCACCAGGTGGCCGTTGCCGGCTTTTCTGAGGAACCAGCGCAGCGCGTTGTGGTTACGGTCGCCGCCGCCCATCAGCAGCAGGCCCGGCTCGACCTTGCCCGGGGTGGGCGCCTTCGGGTCGCCCAGCAGGTATTGCGCATAGCCGCGCGGCTGCGCGGCGCCGGCCAGTCCGGAGCACAGCAGCACGGCCAGCAGCGGCCAGGCCTTGGGGGAAACAAGCTTCATCGCGGGGACTCTCCGGGAGGGAACAGATCAGGCAACGTGACGAGCGAGCGGGACGAATCCCTCCACGACGATCGCCGGTGGCTGGCAGGGTGCCACGTCCGCTATGGTGCGGCGATGCGCTCAGTCCTGGACGATTGGTTTGTCCACGAGATCCTCGTCCACGAGGGCTCGCTGACGGCCTATCTGCGGCGCTGCTGGTCGCGCCAGGACGAGCTGCACGACCTGCGTCAGGAGATCTACGTGCGCGTGTACGAGGCCGCGGGCAAGGCGTTCCCAACCGCGCCCAAGTCGTTCCTGTTCGCCACCGCGCGGCACCTGATGACCGACCGCCTGCGCCGCGCGCGGGTGGTCTCCATCGAGGCAGTGGGTGATTTGGAGGCCTTGCACGTCTTGGTGGATGAGGTGTCTCCCGAACGCGTATGCGGCGGACGGCAGGTCCTCAAGCGGCTGGCCGAATCCTTCGACCAGCTGCCGGACCGCTGCCGCGACGTGGTGTGGCTGCGGCGGGTGGAGGAGCTGTCGCAGAAGGAGGTCGCAGCGCGCATGGGTATCAGCGAGAAGACAGTGGAGAAGCACCTGGCCAAGGGCATGCGCCTGCTGGCCGGGAGCTTCCATGGCGCCGAGCCTGTACGCGCCGCACGTTCTGCAGCCGCGCCGCCGGTCGGACAGCATGTCGATGGACAGCATCCGGATTGAGCGTCGCGCCGCCGCATGGCTGGCCCGTCGCGACGGTGAGGCGTGGGACGCCGCCGCACAGATGGAGCTGGACCAGTGGCTGGCGCAGGACGTCGCCCACCGGGTCGCGTTCCTGCGCCTGGAGTCGGCCTGGGAGGAAAGCGACCGGCTGAAGGCACTCGGCGCCGGCCGCAGCCACGACGGCGTGCCGCCGCGCGGGACGTGGCGCCAGGCCATCGATCCAGCTGTGCCGTCGGCCGAATCCAACGCATTGACGCCAGCAGCAACGCCGGCGCCGCGCGACTGGGTCTTCGCCCCACGCACCACCGGGCATCGCGCGCGGTGGCCGCTGTCGGCCAGCGCGGCAATGCTGGTCTTGGCGCTGTCGGCCATGGCGGTGTTCGGCTGGAGCCGCTACGTCGTGCAGGAGCGCGCCAGCTACGCCAGCCAGGTCGGCGACCTGCGCGCGGTGGCGCTGGCCGATGGCTCGCACGCCACCCTGAGCAGCAACAGCCGCATCGACATCGCCCTGTCGCAGGCGCAGCGGCACATCGACCTGCGGCAGGGCGAGGCGTTCTTTGAAGTGGCCAAGGACGCGGCCCGGCCATTCGTGGTCGGCGCCGGGTTGCGCCGCGCGGTGGCGGTCGGTACGCGCTTTTCGGTACGCCGCGACGGCGCCAGCGTGCGCGTGGTGGTCACCGAAGGCACGGTGCGGCTGGAATCGGACGCGGCCGATGGCCGCGCCCAGCCGACCACGCTGCTGCCGGCCGGATCGATCGCGATCGCCGGGCCGGACGGGGTGCTGGTACGCAGCGTGTCGGTGACCGAGGCCGAACGCCTCCTGGACTGGCGCCAGGGCCTGCTGAGCTTCGAGCACGCCACGCTGGGCGAGGCGGTGGCCGAGTTCAACCGTTACAACACCCGCAGGCTGGTGGTGGCCGATGGCCGCGCTGCGGCGTTACAGGTGGCCGGGACGTTCCAGTGGTCCAATACCGAGGGCTTCGTGCGCCTGCTGGAACAGGGGTTTCCGGTCCGCGCCGAACACCGCGCCGACCGGGTCGTGCTGCACAGCCGATGAGCTTGCCAATGGCGTGCGGGGGATTTTGCAGGCTCGTTCGTCCTGAGACATGAATGGTGCGCTGCCGCGCGCCGACTGGGGAAAAGCCGATATGCGCGCTGTGCTGCGAACGCTGTTGCTGACTGCTGCCTGTTCGGCGGCGCTGTCCACTTACGCCCAGGCCGCCCCGCGCCTGGACATCCCGTCCGGCAGCCTGGATTCGGCGCTGCAGGCCTTGGCCAGGCAGTCCGGCGTGCAGCTGATCTATCGGCCCGAACAGCTCCGCGGGATGCAGACCCGCGGCGTGCGCGGCGAGCTCAGCCCGGCCCAGGCGGCCGACCAGCTGCTCCAGGGCAGCGGTCTGGTGGTGCGCCGCGATCCGACCGGCGCACTGTTGATCGCGCGCCAGGATGCGGCGCCGGGAACCACATCCGCGGCACCGGCGCCGGCTCCTGCGCAGGTCGATCCCGAGCCGCCGGCGGTGACCGAGCTGCAGCGCCTGGAAGTCACCGGTTCGCGCATTCCGCGCGCGCAGGTCGAGGGCCCGGCGCCGATCACGGTGATGACCGCCGCGCAGATCCAGGCCAACGGCTTCACCAGCGTGCCGCAGGTGCTGCGCGCGCTGACCCAGAACGGCGGCGAGACCCAGAGCCAGCAGTCGGCCAGCGGCGCGGACTTCTCGCCCGGCGCCGAGCAGGTGGACCTGCGCGGCCTGGGCCCAAACCACACCCTGGTGCTGGTCAACGGCCGGCGCATCGCCGATTTCCCGATGCCGTTCAAGGGCCGCAGCAACTTCTCCGACGTGTCCAACATCCCGCTGGGCATGATCGAGCGGATCGAAGTGCTGACCGGCAGCGCCTCGGCGATCTACGGCTCGGACGCGATCTCCGGCGTGGTCAATTTCATCCTGAAGAAGCGCGCCGACGGCACCACCGTGGACGTGCGCGTGGGCGATACCACCCGCGGCGGCGGCGAGTCGCTGGACATCAGCCTGTCCAGCGGGTTTTCGCGCGGTAACTTCAACGCCATCTACGGCGCCGAGTTCAACAACCAGCGCCCGCTGTGGGCCTTCGACCGCCGCATCCAGGATTCGACCGCCGATGCTCCCTCGGCGACCTCGCGGCTGGCGCGGCGGACCTTCCTGCGCACCGACTATTACGACAGCTATCTGGACCCGGGCCAGGCCGCATGCGCTGGCGTGGCCTCACTCAATCGCGGTTCCACCGGCTATACCTCGCGTCCCGGCTACGGCCCGGACTTCGACGAGGCGCTGGACGACTACGGCCCCGGCTACTACTGCGGCAGCCAGGCCTCGGTCGGCTACGGCACCATCATGAGCCAGAAGACCGGGGTCAACGCCTACGCCTCGCTCAGCTACGCCTTCGGCGATGGCAGCGAGTGGTTCGCCGACGTGCAATTGGGCCGGCACAAGGTGGCGCTGTACCGCGATGTCACCCAGTGGAGCTACATGGCGCCGGATGGCAACGAGGAAGGCTACTTCTACAACCAGGCCACCGACCAGGTGGAGTTCTGGCAGCGGCAGTTCTCGCCGGAGGAAATGGGCGGCTTCGGCAACGGCATGATCCGCACCACCCAGGATACCTTCAGCCTGACCAGCGGCGTGCGCGGCCGCTGGGGCGAGGCCTGGGACTACGAGGCCAGCCTGAGCCATTCGCAGTACCGGGCCCGGATCAGCTGGCCGCAGATCGTGGCCTCGCTAGCCAACGACCTGTTCCTGGGACCGCAGCTGGGCGTGGACGAGGACTCGGGCTATCCGATCTTCGACGCCGATCCGGACCGCCTGTACACGCCGCTGACTCGCGCCGAATACAACGACATCGCCCGCAACACCACCTATCACCCCAAGTCGCGCACCGACACGGCAGCCTTCACCGTCACCAACGGCGCGCTGTTCGCGCTGCCCGGTGGCGACGCGGGCTTTTCGGCCACCGCCGAGGTCGGCAACCAGGCCTACGACCTCAATCCCGATCCGCTGGCGACCGAGTACTACTACTACAGCTGGAAGGATTCGGACGGCCACGGCAGCCGCAACCGCTGGGCATTGGCCGGCGAGCTGCGCCTGCCGGTGGCCGACAGCCTCAACCTGAGCGTGGCCGGCCGCTACGACCAGTACCGCTTCGCCGGGGGATCGGTCGGCAAGTTCACCTACAGCGGCGGCGTGGAATGGCGCCCGGTCGACAGCCTGCTGGTGCGCGGTTCCTATGGCACCGCGTTCCGCGCGCCGGACCTGCATTACGTGTTCGCAGGTCCAGGCAACGACGAGACCTCGGCCAGCGACTACTACCGCTGCGCGACCGAGCAGCCGGACCAGGCGCTGGAGGACTGCGACTACGGCGACGAGGGCATCATCCGCGGCCGCAGCGGCAACCGCGACCTGGATCCGGAGACCAGCACCTCCTGGACCGCCGGCCTGGTGTGGTCGCCGACCCCGGCGCTGGACCTGTCGGCCGACTACTTCGACATCGACATGCGCGACCAGGTCCAGGACCTGCGCGTGGACGCGGTGCTGCGCGACGAAGCCGACTGTCGCCTGGGCACGCTGGACCTGGCTTCCACCACCTGCGTCCAGGCGCTGTCGCGGGTCACGCGCCTGGCCAACGGCGATCTGTATTCGGTTTACGTCAACCCGATCAACATCGCCCGCGAGCGCACCAGCGGCGTCGACCTGAGCGCGCATTACCGGCTGGACACGGCGATCGGCCGCTTCACCCTGGGCGCGGACTACACCTGGGTGCGCCGGCACCAGATCCAGGTCTACGCCGGCGAGGCGATGGAAGACGAGTTCGCGGTCAACAGCGGCTACGACATCCCGCGGACCAAGGCCAGCGCCAGCCTGGGTTGGGAACAGGCCCGCTGGTCGGCCACCCTGCACGGCGAACGCCTGGGCCACCTGCCCACCTCGGACTCCTACGACGAGGTCTACGATCCGGAAGACGGCGTCAGCCCGTGGATCGGCGCGACCTACCGCTACAACGCCTCGGTCCAGTTCCGCTTCACCGACCACGCCCGGCTGTCGCTGTCGGTCACCAACCTGTTCGACAAGCTGCCGCCCAAGGATGCGACCTATACCGCGTACCCGTATTACGACGTTTCCTGGTTCGATTCGGTGGGCCGCACGGTGTACCTGCAGTACACGCAGAAGTTCGGCGGCAAGGCGCTCTGAGGGCGCCGCATTGGCCTTACGTCCGGCGTCGGTGCCGCCGGCTCAGGTGCTGCCGCGGTTCTTGCCCATCCACGGCCGGTACCAGGCGCGGATGGCGGCCATGTCGGCCTCGGCATCGCCGGTGGGATGGAACAGCGGCCCCACCCCGACGGTCTTTTCCGGATAGTGGAAGTACGCCAGCAGGATCGGCACCTCGGCGGCAACGGCGATCTTGTAGAAGCCGCTCTTCCACTTGTCCACGCGCTTGCGCGTGCCTTCGGGCGTGACCGCGAACCAGATCCGCTCGTGGCTGCGGATGGTGTCCACCGCCTGGCGGACCACGCCACCGGCATTGGCCCGGTCCACCGGGATCGCGCCCAGCCTGCGCAGCAGCGGTCCCAACGGCCACCAGAACAGCTGCGCCTTGCCCAGCACCTTCACTTCGAACCCGCAAGCCACCTTGACCGCCATGCCCCACAGTCCATCCCAGTTGGACGAATGCGGGGCCACGATCATCACCAGCTTGGGCACGTCGGGCAGCTGGCCGGCAATGCGCCAGCCGCACAGCCGCAGCAGGGTGCGGCCGCACCAGCGGGTGAAGCGGTTGGGCTTCACCCGCGGCATGTTGGGCGGCGCCACCGGGGTCTGGCCCGGCGGCAGCGGTGTCGGGTCAGTCCCAGTCACGAGCGTTCCGGTTGCGTTTGACCTGGCCGCGGGTCTTCTTGGCATCCAGACGGCGCAGCTTGGAGGCACGCGTGGGCCGGGTGGCCACGCGCGGCTTGGGCACCGACAGGCCCTGGGCAATGATGTCGGCCAGCCGCTCGCGCGCATCCTGGCGGTTGCGGTCCTGGGTGCGGAAGCGCTGGGCATCGATCACCAGCACGCCCTGGTCGGTCAGCCTGCGGTCGCGGCGCGCCAGCAGGCGGCTGCGCAGCAGCTCCGGCAGCGAGGGCGAGCCGGCCACGTCGAAGCGCAGTTCCACCGCGGTGGCGACCTTGTTGACGTTCTGCCCGCCCGCACCGCTGGCGCGCACGAAGCGTTCGACCAGTTCGTCGTCGGGGATCGCCAGGTTGGGAGTGATCTGCAGGGAGCCGGCGGCCATGGGGCGGCATTGTAGGGGATGGCCGGGTTCTGCCGGCGAATGACACCTGCGGCCAATTAGTGAAATTTTTACACGGTGCAGGCGCGACCTCGGCACCATCGCCTGCCACGCTTCACCCTTGAGACCCGCATGACCCGCTGTCGATTTGCACCCGTCCTGCTGCTGTTGTCCCTGACGGCTGCCATCGCCGCGCCGGCCCTGGCCCGCGAACCCACCGACGAGGAGATCGAGCGCCTGCTCACCGCCTCGCGCGCGCAGAGCATGCTGGCCGCAATCCAGCCGCAGGTCGAAGCGATGCAGCGCGAGCAGTTCGCCCAGCTGACCCAGGGCAAGCCACTCAGCGCCGAACAGCAGACCGAGATCCAGCAGATCCAGGCGCGTACCTCGCAGATCGTGCACCAGTCGCTGGCCTGGGACTCGATGCGCCCGGTCTACCTGGACGTCTACCGCAAGACCTTCGACGATGACGACGTCAAGTCGATGACCAAGTTCTACGAGAGCAAGGCCGGCCAGCACCTGCTCGACAAGACCCCGGCGATGATGCAGACGCTGATGGTGGCCATCCAGCAGAAGATGATCCCGCAACTGGAAGCGCTGCAGGCCGAGGTCAAGACCGTGTCGGCCGAGCCGATCCCGGCCCCGCCGGTGTCGCCGCCGGAAGTGCGCAGGAAAGCCGCCACGCCCGCTTCGACCAAGAAGGCCACCACCAAGAAGTCGACAACGACCAAGAAGGCCCCGGCCAAGAAGCCGACCACCACCAAGAAGAAGACCTGAGGCGCAGCCTCCTACGCAGGCAGCTGCGCGCGACGCGGCAGGGTCCAGTCGACCGCACCCAGGCCATGCCTGCCCAGATATTCGTTGGCCTGCGAGAAATGCCGGCAGCCGAGAAATCCGCGATGCGCCGACAGCGGTGAGGGATGCGGCGCCTTGAGCACGCGGTGGCGTCCGGTGTCGATCACCTTGCCTTTGGCCTGGGCGTAGCTGCCCCAGAGCATGAATACCAGATGCTCGCGCTCGGCGGCCAGGGTCTGGATGACGTGGTCGGTGAAACCCTCCCAGCCCTTGCCCTGGTGCGCGCCGGCGCGGCCTTCTTCGACCGTGAGCACCGAGTTGAGCAGCAGCACGCCGTGCCGCGCCCAAGGCGTGAGGCAGCCATGGTCGGGCGGGACAAAGCCGATGTCGCTGGCCAGTTCCTTGTAGATGTTCTGCAGCGAAGGCGGCACCTGCACGCCCGGCTGCACCGAGAAGCACAGCCCATGCGCCTGGCCTGCGCCGTGATACGGGTCCTGGCCCAGGATCACCACCTTCACTTCATCGAAGGGCGTGGCGTCGAACGCGGCAAAGATCTGCGGCCCGGGCGGAAATACGCGCGCCCCGGCCGCCTTGCGCTGGCGCAGGAACAGCGACAGCGCCTGCATCTCGGGCCGCTGCAGCCAGCCGCCCACGCGCGCCTTCCACGAGGGCTCGAGCTGGATGCGGGATTCGGCGTCGGACATGCGTGGCTCGCGAAGCGAAGACGGCCTGCAAGGATGCCTGCCCGCGCCGATGGCGTCATCCGCGCGCGCGGCAAACGCTAGACCGCGGGCGCAACCGCCTGCAGCGTGGCCATGTCCCAGCGCGGGGCGACCTTGACCTGCGCATCGCTGCGCTGGCCGGCTTCCAGGCGCAGCGCGCCGGCGAAGGCGATCATCGCGCCGTTGTCGGTGCACAGCGCCGGACGCGGAAAGCACACCCGGCCGCCATTGCGCGCGGCCGATTCCTGCAGCCTGGCGCGCAGGCGCTTGTTGGCGCCGACGCCACCGGCCACCACCAGCACATTGCTGCCCGCCGCTTCCAGCGCGCGCTGGCACTTGATGGCCAGCGTCTCGACCACCGCATCCTCGAACCCGCGCGCGATGTCGCGGCGCGTGGTCTCGCTCTGGTCGCTGTCGCGCCAGGCCAGCAGCACCTGGGTCTTGAGCCCGGAGAAGCTGAAATCCAGCCCCGGACGGTCGGTCATCGGCCGCGAGAACCTGTATTTGCCCGGCGTGCCCTGTTCGGCCAGCGCCGCCAGCTGCGGGCCGCCCGGATACGGCAGGCCCATCATCTTGGCGGTCTTGTCGAAGGCCTCGCCGGCCGCATCGTCCAGGGTCTCGCCCAGCAGCCGGTAGCTGCCGATCGCATCGACCGCCACCAGCTGGGTATGGCCGCCGGACACCAGCAGCGCCACGAACGGCGCCTGCGGCGGATCGTCCTCCATCAGCGGCGCCAGCAGATGGCCTTCCATGTGATGCACGCCGACCGCCGGCAGGTCCAATGCCCAGGCCAGCGAGCGGGCCACGCCCGCACCGACCAGCAGCGCGCCGACCAGGCCGGGACCGGCGGTGTAGGCCACCCCGTCCAGGTCGGCGACGATCATGCCGGCCTCGTCCAGGGTCTGGCGGATCAGCGGCAGCAGCTTGCGCACGTGATCGCGGCTGGCCAGCTCCGGCACCACCCCGCCGTACTGGGCGTGCAGGGCGATCTGGCTGTACACCGCGTGGGCGCGCAGCCCGGCCGCGCCGGCCAGGGAGGTGTCGAACACGGCCACGCCGGTTTCGTCGCAGGAGGTTTCGATGCCAAGGACACGCATGGGAGCAATCTGGGCCGGCTGAAAGAAAATCCATCCCGGACTTGCACGCACCCGGGGAGGCTGGCTATCATACGCGGCTCACCGGGTCGAAGCCCGGTCTTTTGTGTCCGGAGATTCCATGCCCAGCGTCAAAGTCCGCGAAAACGAGCCTTTTGAATTTGCGCTCCGTCGCTTCAAGCGCACCTGCGAGAAGGCCGGTGTGCTGGCCGAAACCCGCAAGCGCGAGTTTTACGAAAAGCCGACCCAGGAACGCAAGCGCAAGGCCGCTGCCGCGGTGAAGCGCCAGCTGCGTCGCTCCTCGCGCGACGTCACCAAGCGCCAGCGCCTGTACTGAGCGAAGGCAGGTCGTTCCACCGGCACCGCTTTGGCGGCCGTCCGGTGGAAAGCCCGACCAAGAGCCGGCACGCGTGAGCGTCGCCGGCTTTTTGTCGTCCTTCGTTTTCCTGCAATCTCACGCACGGCGCCGCGGTGCCGCGCATCTCCCGTCCGGAGCCACGCCATGAGCCTCAAAGCACAACTCATCGACGACATGAAGACGGCCATGAAGGCCGGCCAGAAGGACCGCCTGGGCGTGATCCGCCTGATCAACGCGGCCATCAAGCAGCGCGAGGTGGACGAGCGCATCGAACTGGACGACACCGCCGTGCTGGCCGTGCTGGAAAAGATGGTCAAGCAGCGCAAGGATTCGGTCAGCCAGTACGAAGCGGCCAAGCGTGAGGACCTGGCCGCGGTGGAGCGCGCCGAGATCGTCATCATCGATGCCTACCTGCCGGCCAAGATGGATGAGGCCACGATCGGCGTGGCCATCGATGCGGCCATCGCCCAGGCCGGCGCCAGCGGTCCGGCCGACATGGGCAAGCTGATGGGCGTGCTCAAGCCGCAGCTGGCCGGCAAGGCCGACATGGGCCTGGTGTCCAGGCTGATCAAGCAGAAGCTGGCGGGCTGAGCCCGTGACCGACCCCTTGTAGGGCCGAGCTTGCTCGGCTGAAGCTTTCCGGCACGACCCCAGCCGAGCAAGCTCGGCTCCACAGGAACGGCTGCGCTGCCTGCATGCCGAGGTCCACAGACGACTGCCGTGCTCCCCTGGAGCGTGTCACACGCTCTAGAATGCCGGCGCTGGGTGCACGCCTCTCGCCGCGCCCGTTCGCGGCCCGTCTCGGCCACCAGGACACCGCTTTGTCCACCCTGCCCCGCTTCAGCCGCGCCGCCGGCCCGCACAACGGCGCATCGGCGCCAGGCTGCCTGGCCATGTCGCCATGACCCTGCTGTATCTGCTCAGCGGCGCGCTGGCCGCGCTGGCGTTCTATCTGGCATGTGCACACCAGCGGCTGCGCTCCAGCCTGCGCGTGCAGGCGCAGCGGCGCCTGCGGCTGGCTGCGTGGCTGCTGTCGGCCGTCTCGCTGGTGGCCGCGGTGCAGGTGCTGGGCCTGTGGGCCGGCGTTTTCGCCGCGCTGACGGCGGTGATGCTGGGCATGGTGGCGCTGCCCTACGTGGACGCCTGGATGCATGGCGCACAGGCAAGAAGCGGCCGCGATGTGGGGTAAGTCACTGGCCGCGATCCTGCTGGGCCTGCCGCTGTCCACCGCGCTGGTGGGCCTGGTTGCGCTGTTGTGGCCCGGTCCGCTGGAGGTGCACACCCTGCCGCTGCTGCTGGTGTCGTTCCCGGTGTGGGTCGGGGTGATGTCGGCCGCGTTCGCCTGCCGTAGCGGCGCGCGCGCCTGGCTATGGCTGGGCGGTGCGACGCTGCTGTGCCTCGCTGCGCTGCAGGCGGTCAAGCTGCTCGGCTGGGCGGGCGTGCCGGCATGAAGGCCGCCACGCTGCGCAGTTTCCTGGCCGTGCATACCTGGGTTGGCCTGATCGCGGGCATGGCGCTGTTCATTGCGTTCTATGCCGGCGCCTTTTCCGTATTCACCCACCAGCTCGGCGACTGGGCACCGGCGCCCGCCACGGCCATCCGCACCGGCTCGGATCCGGCCCGGCAGATCGCCCAGGCGCAGACCCTGGTCGACACGATGCTGGCGCGCGTGCCCGATGCGAAGCAAGCCATGTTCCTGGTGCTGGCCGGCGATCACGGTCCGGTGCCGCGCGTGTTCCATCAGCCGCCCGGTACGGCCGACACCTACCAGTACCAGCTGGACGAACACGGCGCCCTGGTGGCGCTGCCGCAGCGCACCGGCTTTGTCGATTTCCTCTACGACCTGCATTTCACCGCCGGACTGCCGCGCACCTTCGGCACATACCTGTTTGGCGTGGTCTGCATCCTGTACGGACTGGCGCTGGTGTCGGGCGTGGTGATCTACGCGCCGGTGCTGATCAAGGACCTGTTCGCGCTGCGCATCGGCCGCAACGTCAAGCGGCTGTGGCAGGACGCGCATAACGTGATCGGGATGCTGTCGCTGCCGTTCCATGTGGTCTTTGCCTGGTCCGGCGCGGTGCTGACACTGGGCCTGGTGCTGCTGGCGCCGTTCCAGTACCTGGTGTTCGACGGCAAGCTGATGCAGGTGCTGGCATCGGATTTCGAAGTGGTGTCGCATATCGAACCGGCCTCGGTCGCCAGGCCCACGCTGCCGGTGGCCGAGCTGATCGCCCAGGCCCGGCGCGCGGTGCCGGATATGGAGGTCGACTCCATCGCCTATCACGATGTCGGCGATGCCAACGCGCAGATCGAACTCTATGGCGAGGTCGACCAGCGCAAGCTCAACACCCTGGCAGTGGTCGCGCTGAATGGCGCCAGTGGTCAGGTGCTGCGCACGGTCGATCCGCGCACGATGTCGCCGGGCACCGCGACGCTGCGCGGCATCCAGGCCCTGCATTTCGGCAACTTCGGCCACAGCGCGGTGCAGTGGCTGTACTTCGTGCTGGGCCTGGCCGGCGCGTTCCTGTTCTACAGCGGCAACCTGCTGTGGATCGAGGCACGTCGCAAGCGTCGCCAGGCGCAGCAACCGATGCGCACACAGGCCATGGCGCGACTGACCCTGGGCGTGTGCCTGGGCTGCGTGGGCGGGGTGTCGGCGCTGTTCATCGCCGGCGCGCTGCTGCATGAGGCCCAGGCCGCGCCCGCCTATTACGGCGTGTTCTTCGTGCTGTTGGCCTGGGCCCTGCTGCGCGCGCCGGCCAAGGCGGGCGCCGAGCTGCTGTTCGCCTGCGCCGTGCTCACCGCACTGGTACCGGTGGCCGGCTGGATCGGCACCGGCGAGCACGTCTTCGCCGCGTTGTGGAATGCGCACTGGACCCGCTTTGGCGTCGGTGCGCTGGCCCTGGTGCTGGCCGCAGTGTTCTGGCGCCTGGGCGTGGCGGCGCGAGGACGCGCGCGCAGCGGCGATGGCAACAGCGTGTGGTCCCAACGCCCATCGGACGCGGCCAAAAACTGAATCCGGCCCTCACCTGATGGCGACATCGGGCTGGGGCATGCTCGGTGGGTCTTGATGATGCGTAGTCCTGCCGTGCACCTTTCCGAAAAAATGCAGCAGCGCCTGAACCACCTTGAGCACAGCCTGCCGGTGGCACTGGGCAAGCGCTTCTCCGACAGCGACCTGATGACCCAGGCTGCGGCACTGGCGTTCTACGCGCTGCTGTCGCTGGCGCCGCTGCTGGTGCTGCTGCTGTGGATCACCGCGTCGCTGTATCCGTCCGCGCAGGCCGCATTGATGGACCAGATTGGCTCGCTGGCCGGCAACGAGGCGCGCGGCGTGGCCCAGGCCATCCTGGACAATGCCAAGTCCCGGCCCAGCATCGGTTCGCTGGCCGGCATCTGGAGCACGCTGCTGCTGTTCTTCGGCGCGGCCGCGGTCTTCGCGCGTCTGCAGGCCGCGCTCAACCTGATCTTCTCCACCGATTCCAAGGAGCTCGGTGGCGGCATTGTCGACTGGCTGAAGAAGCGCGTGTTTTCGTTCGGCGTGGTGCTGGCGCTGGGGTTCGTGCTGCTGGTGTCGATGTTCGCCACCACCACGGTGCAGGTGATTTTCGCCAATGTGCCCTCGCTGCTGCCGGTGCTGGGCAATTTCGTCACCCTGGTCCTGTACATCGTCGCGTTCGGCTTCCTGTATCGCTACCTGCCCGATCGCAAGGTGGAATGGCGCCAGGCGTTCCTGGGCGGACTCATCACCGCCGGCCTGTTCATCCTGGGACGCTATGCGATCGGCGTGTACCTGGCCCGGGCCGAGCCGGGCAGCGCCTATGGTTCGATGGGCGCGCTGGTGATCATGCTGGTGTGGATCTACTACGCCACGGTGGTGTTCTTCGTCGGCGCGCTGATCACGGCGGTGATCGACGAACGCGTCGATGCGCATGCCGCGCACAAGGAGGCCCAGCTGGCCGCCGAGCGGCAGCAGCGCGAAGGCCTGCCCGCCAGCGTCGATCCGGATTCGCACCCGTTGCCGGCCCAGGACCTGCCTGCGCGGCACGAGAGTCCTCCGCGCTCCTAGGACGTCGGCGGGCTTGACCGGCATGGCATGCTAGTCCTCTGCCATGGCCCGCATCCCCGACGCTTTCATCGACGACCTACTCGCCCGGACGGACATCGTCGAGGTGGTGGGATCGCGCGTGCCGCTGAAGAAACAGGGCAAGGAATATTCGGCGCGCTGCCCGTTCCACGACGAGCGCTCGGCCTCGTTCACGGTTTCGCCGACCAAGCAGTTCTATCACTGCTTCGGCTGCGGCGCGCACGGTACCGCCATCAGCTTCCTGATGAACTACGACCGCCTGGAGTTCCTGGATGCGGTCGACGAACTGGCCAAGCGCAACGGCATGGAAGTGCCGCGCGACACCGCCCAGCGCAACCAGAACGACGACAGCCGCGACCTGTACGCGGCGATGGAAGCCAGTGCCAAGTTCTTCCAGCGCCAGCTCGGCAGCAGCGATAAGGCAAAAACCTATCTGGACGGCCGTGGCGTCGATGAAGCCACCCGCGTGCTGTTCGGCATCGGCTACGCGCCCGATGGCTATTCGGCGCTGAAGGATGCACTGGGCACCGATGCGCGCCGCACCCAGCTGCTGGAACGCGGCGGCATGTTCTCCAAGAACGATCGCGGCCACGTGTACGACAAGTTCCGCGACCGGGTGATGTTCCCGATCTCCGACCGGCGCGGGCGTACGATCGCCTTCGGCGGGCGCGTGCTGAGCAAGCCCGAGGACGGCCGGGACGCCGGCCCCAAATACCTCAACAGCCCCGAAACCACGCTGTTCCACAAGGGCCGCGAGCTGTACGGCATGTGGCAGGTGCGCCAGTCCAACCAGAAGATCGAGAAGCTGGTGGTGGTCGAGGGCTACATGGACGTGGTCAGCCTGTTCCAATTCGGCGTCACCTACGCGGTGGCCACGCTGGGCACGGCGACCACGCCGGACCACGCCGAACTGCTGTTCCGCAATGCCGCCGACGTGTACTTCTGCTTCGACGGCGACGCCGCCGGCCAGCGCGCCGGCTGGCGTGCGCTGGAATCGGTGCTGCCGCGGATGAAGGACGGGCGCCAGGCGTTCTTCCTGTTCCTGCCCAATGGCGAGGACCCGGACACCATCGTGCGCAAGGAAGGTGCCGAAGGCTTCGCCGCGCGCCTGCAACAGGCCACGCCGCTGTCACAGTTCTTCTTCGACGAGCTGTCCAAGGAGATCAACCTGGGCACGCTGGACGGCAAGGCGCGCCTGGCCGAAAAGGCCAAGCCGCTGCTGGCGCAGATCCCCGACGGCGCCTTCGGCGACCTGATGCGCGCGCAGCTGACCCAGGTCACCGGCGTCGGCGCCAATCCGCCGCCGGCGCCGGCGCCGGCACGCGCGCCTTCGCGGACCCAGGCGCGCGGCCCGCAGCAGCGCCCCAGCCTGGTGCGCAGCGCGATCGTGCGGCTGCTGCACGCACCGTCGCTGGCCCTGGAAGTACCAATGCCCTACACCTTCGCCGGTCTGCGCCAGCCGGGCGTGGAACTGCTGACCGAGCTGCTGGACATCGTCCAGACGCGGCCGGAAATCACGCCAGGCGCGCTGCTGGAACACTTCGCTGATCGTGAGGAGTTGCCCGCGCTGCAGAAGCTGATGATGCAGGACCTGCCCGGCGAAGAACCCGCCTGGCGCCAGGAGCTGCACGACGCGGTGGTCCAGCTGGAGAAGCAGACCCTGCAGCAGCGTCTGGACGAACTGCTGGCCAAGCAGCGCGCGCAGGGCCTGGACGACACCGACAAGTACGAGCTGCGCGAACTGCTGAAGATCCGCGCCAGCGGGCATTGAGCTTTTCCCTTCTCCCTCCGGGAGAAGGTGCCCGAAGGGCGGATGAGGGTGCGGCGGAGTCAGGGACACCCGAACCATCACCGACTTCGCCACACCCCAGCCCCTCTCCCGGAGGGAGAGGGACTTGATTCCCGCTCCGACCAAGCCAAAACGAAAGCCATGCCCATCGCATGCGCCGCCAGACAAGGTTATGTTCGGCGACATCCCGTTAAGCTGCACGCCCCCCTGCAACCGCCGCGCAGCCCCGTCGTGAACCTGCTCAAGCGCCTGCGCATCGATCCCTTCACCCTGACCCTGCTGGGCACCGTGCTGCTGGCATCGCTGCTGCCGGTGCGCGGCACCGCGGCGGTATGGATGGACCACATCACCGATGTGGCCATCGCCGCGCTGTTCTTCCTGCATGGCGCGCGCCTGTCGCGCGAGGCGGTGATGGCCGGGCTGCTGCACTGGCGCCTGCATCTGACCATCCTGGCGTGCACCTTCGTCCTGTTCCCGCTGCTCGGCCTGGCCCTGCATCCGCTGGCCAGCCACGTGCTGACGCCCGGGCTGGCGCTGGGACTGCTGTTTCTGTGCGCGCTGCCTTCGACCGTGCAATCCTCGATCGCGTTCACCTCGATGGCCGGCGGCAACGTGCCCGCGGCGGTGGTCTCGGCCTCGGCCTCCAGCCTGCTGGGCGTGTTCCTGACCCCGCTGATCCTGGCGCTGGTGGCCGGCAGCCAGGGCGCGATGGCCAATCCGCTCGACGCCATGGGCAAGATCCTGCTGCAGCTGCTGGTGCCGTTCATGGCCGGCCATCTGCTGCGTCCATGGATCGGCGGCTGGGTCGCGCGCAGGCGCGCGGTGCTGCGCTACACCGACCAGGGCACGATCCTGCTGGTGGTGTACACCGCCTTCAGCGCGGCGGTGAGCGAAGGCCTGTGGCGCGACACGCCGCTGCTGTCGCTGGTCGGCGTGGCGGTGCTGGCCGCGCTGCTGCTGGGCGTGGCGATGCTGTTGATCACCTTCATCGCCCGGCGCCTGGGCTTTGCGCGCGCCGACGAGATCGCGATCGTGTTCTGCGGCTCCAAGAAGAGCCTGGCCACCGGCGTGCCGATGGCCAAGGTGATGTTCGCCAGCGGATCGCTGGGCGCGATCGTGCTGCCGCTGATGCTCTACCACCAGATCCAGCTGATCGTGTGCGCGGTGGTGGCCCAGCGCTATGCGCGCCAGCAGCGCGTGCCGGCCGAACAACCGGCGGATTGAACCTCGGCCTGCCATTGGGCGTCCAGGCTTGTATGTAGAGCCGAGCTTGCTCGGCTGAAGCTTTTCCGGTGAAGCCCCAGCCGAGCAAGCTCGGCTCTACAGGATGGGGCGAGCTTCGGCCTTGGCCGGGCTGCGGCCGCTACGCGAACAGCTCGAACTGCCCCAGGTTCTCCGGCGTGATCAGGCGGAAGCGGGTCCGGCCTTCGGGCGCCTGCTCCAGCTCCTCGTTGGCGTGCAGCAGGTGCTGCAGGCCGGACAGCACCTGGCCTTCCGGATCCTGGTCCAGGGTCGCGGCCATGTCGCCGGCACGTAGCAGCTCGGCATGTTCACGGGTCGCCTCGTGGCCGATCCAGACCGGCGACACTGCCAGCGGATGGCGGCGCAGCGCGCGACGGATGCCGGCCGAGGCCGAGCCGGTGTTGTAGATCGCCACGATGTCGTGGTGGTGGCGCAGCGCATCGTGCAGCTGGGCGTAGGCACGTTCGACATCGTCGAACATCTCCACCGGCGGCAGCGGGTCCAGGTGCGGGAACTGCTCGGCCACGATCTGGCCGAAGCCGTCCACGCGTTCGATATGCGCGCGAAAATCCATCGAGGTCACCGGGATCCAGACCTTGCCCGCGGTGCGGGTGAAGCGCCCGGCCAGGTAGCCGGCGGTGCGCCCGGCCAGGGTGTTGTCGATGCCGGCATAGGCCAGGCGCTGGATGCCGGTGATGTCGGTGGACAGGGTCACCACCGGCGTGCCGGCGGCGTTGACCACGTGCAGCGCCTGGCGGATGCGGTCGCTGTCGCGGGCCACGATCAGCAGGCCGTGGCGCGGATAAGGCGGGTGTTCCAGGAATTCGGCCAGGCGCGCGTCGTCACGTTCGCCCCAGGCACTGCGGTGCACAGTCACGCGCGGGCCGATCAGGCTCGAATAGCGCTCCAGCGCGTTGTTGATCCGGCGGAAGTGGGCTACTTCGCTGTGCACCAGGACCACATCGAAGTGCAGCACGCCGTGGCGCACTTCGGGCAGCAGGCGGTTGGTGCCCAGGCGCTTGGCCGCTTCGACCACCTTGCGGCGCAGCGCATCGGACACGCTGCCACGCTCGTTGAGCACGCGGTCCACGGTGCTGGGACTGACCCCGGCCTCGAGCGCAATCTCGGTGAAGCGGGGACTGCGTTTGGTGCGTCGGCGCTCTGCGCTCATGGAAACCGGATCGGCCAAGGAAAAGGGCGTGGCGCAGCACGTGCAGCGCGGGCGGTCACATCGTCGGGTGTCGCGCGCCGCAGCGCAACATGCCCGGTGTGCGGATGGCGACCTAACCCAGGCTGCGTCCGGCGATGCCCGGCAGCCACGGCGACAGCCAGTGGTCCACCAGCAGGAAGGCAAACAGCGCCATCAGGTACACGATTGAATAGCGGAAGGTGCGCATGGCGAAGAATTCGTCCGGCGGATCCAGCAGCTTCCACGCATACCACAGGAAGCCCGCGCCCAGCACCAGCGCTCCGCCCAGGTAGAACAGCCCGCTCAGGCCGAACAGCACCGGCAGCAGCGTCGCCTCGACCAGCAGCACCGTGTAGAACAGGATCTGCCAGCGCGTGTAGACCACGCCATGAGTGACCGGCAGCATCGGGATCAGCGCCTTGGCGTAGTCCTCGCGGCGGAAGATCGCCAGCGCCCAGAAATGCGGCGGCGTCCAGACAAAGATGATCAGCACCAGCAGCAGCGCATGGCCCCAGTCCCATGGGCCGGCCATGCCGGTCACCGCGGCCCAGCCCAGTAGCGGCGGGGTGGCGCCGGCCAGGCCGCCGATCACGATGTTCTGCGGCGTGGCGCGCTTGAGATACACGGTGTAGATCACCGCATAGCCGATCAGCGAGAAGAACGTCAGCACCGCGGTGACCACGTTGACCAGCAGCACCAGGATCGCCATCGACAGCACGGTCAATACCAACGCGAACACCAGCACCTGCCACGGCTTGACCTTGCCCACCACCAGCGGCCGCCACGAGGTGCGCGCCATCTGCGCGTCGATCCGCGCATCCAGCAGCTGGTTGATCGCCGCCGCGGCCGAGGCCGCCAGCCAGATCCCCAGAAAGCCCAGCAGCCCGTGGCGCACCTGGGTGGCACTGGGCAGGCCCGGAATGGCCAGGATCATGCCCACGAACGCGGTGAACACGATCAACGCGACCACGCGCGGCTTGGTCAGGTCCCAGTAGTCGCGCGCGGTGGTGCGTACGGCGTTCATGCCGGCTCCTTCAGCCGTGCCAGCAGCGACACCAGCAGGAAGGTCAACAGCACCGCGCCGGCGTTGTGCAGCACCGCCACGGTCAGCGGCAGAGCCAGCTTGACATTGAGGATGCCCAAGCTCACCTGCGCCAGCAGCGCCACCAGCAGGCCCACGGCCCAGCCGCGCATGCCCGGCACGCGCCACAGGCGGATGCTGCAGGCCACCAGCCAGCAGAACAGCACGATCGCCATCAGCCGGTGCGCCATCTGGATCGCGATGCGTGAGGCGCCATCGAGCACGCCGCCTTCGTAGTCCACCCCGATGCCGCGCCACAGGGTGAAGCCTTCGCGGAAATCGTGCGGTGGCCACCACTGGCCCACACACTGCGGGAAGTTCGTCACCCGCCAGCTGCCGCCGCCGCAGGCCAGTGCGGCGTAGTTGGCACTGACCCAGCCGCCCAGCGCGATCTGCAGCACCAGCAGGCCAAAGCCGATCCACAGCCAGCGCTTGAGCACCCCGGCCTGGCCCAGCCGGATCGGCAGCTGGGTCGCGCGCCAGGCCATCCATACCAGCAGTGCGAAGGTCGCCAGCCCGCCCAGCAGATGGCCCATCACCACGATCGGCTTGAGCAGCCAGGTCACCGTCCACATGCCCAGCAGCGCCTGGAAGATGATCATCGCCAGGGTCAGTACCGCCACCCGGGAGAGATCACCGGCATTCGATCCAGGTGACGACCAGCGCCACGCCGCGACCAGCAGGATGCCCTCGCCCAGCAGCGCCACCACGCTGGCGGCCGCGTGCAGGCCTTTCATGTAGAGCGGGATCGCCGCGGCCACCAGCACCGCCGACACGATCACCTGGGTCACGCCCAATCGGCGCCGGCGCACCGCCATCAGCGCCAGGCTGAAGATCTCGATGCTCAGCATTCCGGCCAGGAAACGGTGCACCTGCTCGCGCCAGGCCTTGTGGGTTTCCAGCGGCCGGATCCTGGTGGCAGCGTGGTCGGTCACCTCTGACGGCGCCTGCGGCCATGCCACGCGGCCGTAGCAGGTCGGCCAATCCGGGCAGCTCAGGCCGGCGTCGGACAGGCGCACGAATCCGCCAAACACGATCGTGCTGGCGGTCATCAGCGCGGCCAGCCAGGCGATGCGATGGAAGTGCCGGAACGGCAGGCGTAGGGAAGCAGGCATTACGGTGGGATTCGCACGTCAGATGAGTTTCAGCAGCTTGGCCACGTCGCTGCGCAGGTCGGCCGGGTCGAAGCCGGGCGCGAAGCGCATGATCACAAAGCCATTGGGATCGATGACATAGACCGGCACGCCGGCCGGGTCGTCCACCTGCGGCAGCACGGCCAGCAGCGCCGGATCGCGCGCCAGCACGCGCAGCGCCGCCGGATGCGCGGCACCGGGCGGCGGCGTGCCGATCCAGAGGATGTGGACCTGGTCGGCGTTGTGGCCAAACAGCTGCCACACCGTATCCAGTTGTCTGGACATGACCACGCAGGCGGCCACGCAGTCCGTTGGCGGCGCCAACACGATCCGCCAGGTGCGCTGCGGCTGCTGCCAGGCATAGGTACCGCCCTCTGCCAGCACCGGCCGCAGCGCACGCGCGTCCACCGGCGGATGCAGCAGCTGGCCGTGGTTCTTCATCCCCGCCGGCTGCCAGCCGGCAAACCGCAGCGCACCGGCGCCGAGCACGCTGCCGAAGAACAGCACGAACAGGCCAAGCAGGATCCACCGGCCGCGACGGCGACCAGGCGGGATGTCAGGAAGGGTCATGCCCCTATTTTCTCACGCGTAGCGCTCCGGCGCCGCCACGTAAGCGCCGCGGCGGTGGCCAGCACCGCCAGGGCCAGCCCGAACCACTGCACCGCATAGCCCAGGTGCCGCTCCGGCGGGAGCGTGTTGGGCAGCACGTCCAGGTCGCGCCAATAGCCGATCGGCAGCGATGGATCCAGCTTCAGGACTCGTGGTGCAAGGCGTTTGAGCTGCAATGCCGCCGCCAGCGTAGCCGGCTGCAATGCGACCACCAGCAGGTCGCCGTCGGTCTGCCTGACGGCCGCGCCGCGGATCAGGCCCGGAGCCGGCGGCGGTGCAAGCAATCCCGCGATCTGACGCGGTCCTGGCAACGGTGCCACCGCCGGCAGCGCACGATCGCCGCGCAATGGTTGCCAGCCGAACTCCACCAGGATGGCCGGACCGCCATCGGCGGGAAGGAATGGTCGATAGATCCGCACGCCGGGCTGGCCATCGCGCACCTGGTTGTCCAGCAAAACCGCAGGCCCCGAAGCGAATCGCCCCTCGCCGCCGGCCCAGTCGAAATCCGAGGCACGCGCTGCCTGCGAAGCAGCCGACAGCGGCAGCGGCTGACGGACCTGCAGCGTCTGCTGGACCTGGGCCAGCATCGCGCGCTTCTGCTCGGCGCGACCCAGCTGCCAGACACCAAGTGCGGCGAAGCCTGCCGCGACCAGCACCGCCAGCACCCAGCCCACGGGCAGCGGCATGCGGCGTCGGCTCACACCCGCGGCCGGGACCACTGCGATAATCGGCTCACGCGGCATCGTGCCGCACCGAGGCCTGCATGAACGAGTCGCTCAAAACGCTGTTGATCGTCGCCTTCCTGATCATGATCGTGTGGAACCTCGGCGCCGGTCTGTATTACCTGCTCATCGACCGCGGCCAGACCAAGCGGACCGTGCGCGCCCTGAGCTGGCGCATCGGCCTGTCGGTGGCCCTGTTCCTGCTGGTCGTGCTGGGCATCTGGAGCGGCGCGATCAAGCCGCATGACGTGGGAGGATGAGAGGAGGCGTGAGCGCAGAGAAGTGAGGTGAGCGTAGGCGAGAATGCCATGGCCCTCGCTCGCTCCTCACTCTTCGCAACTTACTCCTGCTTCAAAGCACGTACACGAACAGGAACAGCGCCAGCCACACCACGTCCACGAAGTGCCAGTACCAGGCGGCTGCTTCGAATGCGAAGTGGTTGTCCTTGGTGAAATGCCCCTTGAGCACGCGCAGCCACATGATCGCCAGCATCAGCGTGCCCAGGAACACGTGCGCGCCGTGGAAGCCGGTGAGCATGAAGAACGTCGAGCCGTAGATGCCCGAGCCCAGGGTCAGGTTGAGCGCATGGTAGGCGTGCATGTACTCGGTGACCTGGAAGTACAGGAAGGTCACGCCCAGCAGCACGGTCAGACCCAGCCACACCAGCACCGCAGCGCGATGCGCGGCCTTGAGCGCATGGTGGGCGATGGTCAGGGTCACGCCGGAGGTGAGCAGGATCAAGGTGTTGATCAGCGGCAGGCCCCAGGCCGGAATCGTCTGGAACTGCCCGCCGATGGCCGCCGGGCCATTGGTCGGCCAGCCGGCCGAGTAGCCTTCCCACAGCAACGCGTTGGTCATCACCCCGTCGCCGACGCCGCTGAGCCACGGCAGCGCATAGGTGCGGGTGTAGAACAGCGCGCCGAAGAACGCGCCGAAGAACATCACCTCGGAAAAGATGAACCACACCATCCCCATCCGGAAGGATACGTCGACCTGCTTGTTGTAGCTGCCGGCGACCGATTCGCGGATCACGTCGCCGAACCACATGAACAGCGTGGCGGCCAGCATCGCGATGCCGGCGAAAAAGCTCCATTTGCCCCAGGCCGCGTCGTTGAGCCAGCTGGCCACGCCGACCATCAGCACCAACATCGCAATCGAGCCGACGAAGGGCCACTTGCTCTGGTGCGGCACGAAATAGACATCGGCATCGTGGGAGTGGGTCTGCGCCATCACGTGTTCCTTGGGTCGAGACGTGGCTTAAGGCGCTGAGCGCGCCGCGGGATTTCCGGCCGCGCCGTTCAGGCGCGCGGTCAGGACATCGTTCTTGAAGAAGGTGTAGGACAGCGTCACGGTGGACACGTCGGCCGGCAGGTCCGGATCGATCATGAAACGCACCGGCATGTCGCGGCTCTCACCGGCATCCAGGGCCTGGGCGGTGAAGCAGAAGCACTCGGTCTTGACGAAATACTGCGAGGCGCGCGCCGGGGCCACCGACGGCACCGCGCTGCCCACGATCGCGCGCTTGCCATCGTTGCGTGCGAAGAACTGCGCGTCGTAGAGCTGGCCGGGCGTGACCTGCATGCGCTGGACTTCCGGATGGAACGCCCACGGCAGCTTGGAATTGACCCCGCCGTCGAATTCGACCGTGACCATGCGCGGCTTGGCCACCGCGCCCGCCACCAGCGCCTGTGTCGGCCCCCGCTCCAGGCGCACGCCAAAGACCTTCTCGCAGGCCAGGCGATATAGCGGTACCAGCGAAAAGGTCAGGATGAACACCGCCACCGCCACGCCGATCAGCCGCGGCAGGCCAGCGGTGCGGCCGTCCTTGACCGGCGCGAGGTTCTGGCTCATGCGCGCAGCACGCCCGACAGGATGAAGACCACGTAGATCGCCACCGCGATCGCGCCGGCCACCAGCGCGGTGAGACGCGTCGAGCGCCGGCGGCGCCGCTGTTCCTCGGCGCTCATCGGCGGTGCGGTCACAGGAGCGCGTTCGTCGCGCATCAGTGGCCGATGTCCTCGTGCGCCAGGTCACCGGGCTTGAGCACCGGCGGGGTGGTGAAAGTATGTGCCGGCGCCGGCGAAGGCACGGTCCATTCCAGGCCCTTGGCGCCTTCCCACGAACGCGCCTCGGCCGGCTCGCCCCTGCGCAGCGACCAGCCCAGGATGGCGGCCATCATGAAGGGCGTGGCGAACATGCCGAACGCGCCGATCGAGCTGACGAAGTTCCAGTCGGCGAAGACCACGTTGTAATCGGGGATGCGGCGCGGCATGCCGGCCAGGCCCAGGAAGTGCTGCGGAAAGAACAGCACGTTGACGAACACCACCGTCCACCAGAAATGGAACTTGCTCCAGAACTGGCTGTACATGCGCCCGGTCCATTTGGGCCACCAGTAGTAGGTGGCCGCGATGATCGAGAACAGCGCGCCGGTCACCAGCACGTAGTGGAAGTGGGCCACCACGAAATAGGTGTCGTGGTACTGGAAGTCGGCCGGCACGATCGCCAGCATCAGGCCGGAGAAGCCGCCGATGGTGAACAGGATCACGAACGCCACCGCCCATAGCATCGGCGTTTCGAAGCTCAGCGAACCCTTCCACATCGTGGAGACCCAGTTGAATACCTTCACCCCGGTGGGAATGGCGATGAGCATGGTGGCGAACATGAAGTACAGCTCGCCGCCCAGCGGCATGCCGACGGCGAACATGTGGTGCGCCCACACGATGAAGGACAGGAACGCGATCGAGGCGGTCGCGTAGACCATCGCCTGGTAGCCGAACAGCGGCTTGCGGCTGAAGGTCGGAATGATCTCGCTGGCCACGCCGAAGGCCGGCAGGATCATGATGTAGACCTCCGGATGGCCGAAGAACCAGAAGATGTGCTGGTACATCACCGGGTCGCCGCCGCCGGCGGCGTTGAAGAAGCTGGTGCCGAAGAAGCGGTCGGTCAGCAGCATGGTCACCGCGCCGGCCAGCACCGGCATCACCGCGATCAGCAGGAACGCGGTGATCAGCCAGGTCCAGGTGAAGATCGGCATCTTCAGCAGGTCCAGCCCCGGCGCACGCATGTTGAGGATGGTGGCGATGATGTTGATCGCGCCCATGATCGAGCTGATGCCGGCCACGTGGATGGCGAACACCGAAAAGGCCACGTTGGCACCGCCCTGCAGCGACAGCGGCGGGTACAGCGTCCAGCCGCCGGCTGGCGCGCCGCCGGGCAGGAACAGGGTCAGCAGCAGCATCGAGAAGGCCACCGGCAGCAGCCAGAACGACCAGTTGTTCATGCGCGGCAGGGCCATGTCCGGCGCGCCGATCTGCAGCGGGATCATCCAGTTGCCCAGGCCGACGAAGGCCGGCATCACCCCGCCGAAGATCATCACCAGCGCGTGCACGGTGGTCATCTGGTTGAAGAACTCGGGCTTGACGAACTGCAGGCCCGGCTCCAGCAGCTCGGCGCGGATCACCACGCTCATCGCCGCACCGATCACGAACATGATGAAGCTGAAAATCAGGTAGAGCGTGCCGATGTCCTTGTGGTTGGTCGAAAAGAACCAGCGCTCGACGAAGCCCTGGCGATGGCCATGGTGATCGTCGTGATGCTCTGCGGCGGAGTGGGCCATGGGGCGTGTTCCTCGAAAGCAGCGGTGTTGCGAAAAGGGGATCAGGCCTGCGCGGCGGGCGCGGGCGCTGCTTCGGCCGCGGCGGGCGCGGCAGTGGCGCTCGTCTCGGCCGGCGCAGCCTGTTCCGGCGTCACGTCCGGGGCCGGCGAGCCTTCGGCCGGGGCCGGTGCGACGGGCGCGGCCGGCTTCTGCGCGGCCAGCCACTGCTGGAACTCGTCCTTGGACACCGCGCGCACCACGATCGGCATGAAGCCGTGGTCCTTGCCGCACAGTTCGGCGCACTGGCCGCGGTAGACGCCGGGCTGCTCGATGTTGGTCCAGGCCTCGTTGATCAGGCCGGGGATCGCGTCCTGCTTCCAGCCCAGCGCCGGCACCCACCAGGAGTGGATGACGTCATCGGCGGTAATGACGAAGCGGATCTTGGTGTCCACCGGCAGCACCAGCGGATGGTCCACGTCCAGCAGGTAGTGCGGATTGGCGGCCACGGTCGGCACCTGGCCGGACTGGCGGATGTGGTCGGACTCGCGATCCAGGCGACTGGTGAATTCCACGCCCTGGCCCAGGTATTCGTACTTCCACATCCACTGGTAGCCGGTGACCTTGATGGTCATTTCCGAGTCGCGGGTGTCGTACATGGCGATCAGCTTGGCCGTGGCCGGCCAAGCCATCGCGATCAGGATGATCACCGGCACGACGGTCCAGACCAGCTCGGCGGTGGTGTTGTGGCTGAACTGCGCGGCGACCGCGCCCTTGGACTTGCGGAACTTGAACATCGCATAGCCCATCGCGCCGAACACGATGATGCCGATGACCACGCACACCCACAGCGCCACCATGTGCGCCTCGTAGGCCATCCGGGCGGTATGGGTCACGCCCTTGCCCATGTTGAGCTGCCACGCCTTGGGATCGGCCTGTTGTGCCAGTGCCAATCCCGGAATTGCCGCCAGTGCCAGCAGCACGCCAGCGTGCCTGCACCAAGCCTTCAGTTGCGTCATTGCCTAGACCCCACCCAGTGTCATCGGTCACGGCCGCAACGCGGCCGCCAGTAAAGCGCGTAGCTGTATTGCCAACTGCTGCCGCTCGGCCGGCCCCAGAAGCGTTCCCACTTCCACCTGCCTGCCGCTGGAGGCGAGCGTGATCCGTTCGCCGTCGCCACCGACGCCCAGCCGCACCCAGTAGGGATGCGCCCGGAACGCAGGTGCCGGCTGCGTGGAGCGCCGTACCTCCACCATCTCCGGACCGATCGCGATCACTTCATCGCGCTGTCCGGACTTCCACGCTGCCCGCAGCGCACCACCGACCAGGAGGCTGTGCAGCACGGCGAACAGGGGAGCAAACACATTGCCTGCCCACCAGCCCATCGCGGCCGCACCCCACATCAGGACCGAACAGGCGGCGAACAGCAACATGAACTGCGGGGCGTTGAGGGCCCGCGGCGGCCGCAGCGTCAGCCGCGTGCCCCGTCCTTGCGGACCCTGTGGTGCCATTTCGATCATCTGCCGCCCCGCACCTGTCACGCTGCGGAAAACGCCTGAATGGTAGCCGCGGTGAACCCACCCCGGCAACCAAGCGGATTTTGTGCAAACGCACATAAATGGCTGTCCGCGCAAGGTTTTGCGGTTTGCCCGCTGCATGCGAGGCTCGGTATTCGCGCTGCACCGTGGCCGGCAGGCGCCATTGGACTCGAAGGCGGCGTCCGATGTGTCGTCCGCACCACGTCCGCGCATGCCTTGGCCATTGCACCAAAGGAGGAGACCTCCAGGAGGTGGCCGCGCTGGAAGCGGCTATATCCGCCGTGCGAACGGATGGCGCCGCTGCGCCGGCGTGGCCGGGTCGGGCCGGAGTGCGCCTGCCGCCAGGTCCACGCTCATCCGTAAACTGAACGGGCTGGCACGGTCTTTGCTGCTCGCTGCCCAGTAATGCCGACGCCCGCATCACCACCCGGCACCGCTCGCAAGGGGACATGACCATGGCCAATTCGGTGTTCTTCAGCCTGATCAGCGACTGCGCGCTGTCGGTGGCGCTGTTCTTCCTGTTTCTCTACGTGGGTCGGATCTCGCGCTCGTTGCATGGCACAGTACCTGGGGTGCGGCGCACCTGGTCTATACGCTGGGCGCGGCCTCCATGGACGTGGCCACCGAAGCCCTGCGCGATCGCGGCCATCCAGTTGCCGCCATGCTGAGCACCAATCTGTGCGGGATGGCCGCCTGCGCCGGCATGACCGGCCTGGCTTGGGCGGTGGTGCAGTTCGTCCAGCAACGACGCCTGCGCCGCCGCGAACTGGTCTGGATGCCGCTGGCGCTGCTGCTGCCGGTGGCGGCCTGGTGCGTGGCCGGGACGCAGGATGCGCAGGGCGTGGCGCTGAGCGTGATCGAAGTACTCGCGCTGGCGGTGATGATCTGGCAGCTGCGGACGCTGCGCAGCACGCCTGACCGGGTGCCCGCGCGGCTGATGATGGCCTCGTGCCTGCTGCTGATCAGCATCTACAGCAGCGTGGTGCCCGGTTGGTTCCGCGGCCTGTTCGGGATGGCCGACATGTGGGTCAGCACGGATCTGGCGCTGTGGTTCATGCTCAATTTCTGCATGCTGACCTTGACCAGCTTCCATGCCGCCGAGGCGTTGCGCCGCAGCGCGCTGGTCGATCCGCTGACCGGGGCGCTCAATCGACGCGGGCTCAGCCATGGCCTGGACCAGCGCCGCTCCCCTGGCGCGGCCACCATTCCCGACGGGGTGGCGGTGCTGGCGCTGGATCTGGACCGCTTCAAGGAGATCAACGACCAGCACGGCCACCAGACCGGTGATCGCGTTCTGCAGGCCTTTTCCGACACCGTGCGCCGCTGCATCCGCCAGGATGATCTGTTCGCGCGCACCGGTGGCGAGGAATTCGTCGTGGTCAGCGCTGGCCTGGACTGCGAGGAAGCCGGCCAGCTGGCCGAGCGCATCCGCTCGGCCACCGAGCAGATGCAGCTGCCGCAGCATCAGGGCCTGCGGGTCGGCGTAAGCGTGGGCGTGGCCTGCACCGCCCGGCGCACCCCTGTGTCGGACCTGATGGATCTGGCCGACCAGGCGCTGTATGCGGCCAAGCATGGTGGCCGCAACCGGGTCGAGCTGCACCACGCGGCCTGAAACGGCAGGCAAAAAGAAACCCCGCGCAAGGCGGGGTCTCTCGGTGCTGCGCCTACCGGTTCGATCAGAACTTGTAGGTGTACGAACCAGCCAGGATGTCGCCGCTGACATCGAACGAACCGACCAGGGTGCTGGCGGTGGCCGAGGTCTCGTTGACGGTCGGGTCGCTGGTGAACAAGTGCGTGTAGCCCAGATTCCACTCGCTGCTTGCCGACGGGGTCCAGGTCAGGCCCAGCGACAGCCACTTGCGGGTGGTGTCGGGCACGCGCACGTCGCGGTACTCGGTCTGGGTCGGAGTCTGGTCGTAGGCCAGGCCGCCACGGAAGGTCAGCGTGTCGCTGGCCTTGTAGTCGGCGCCGATCGAGACGAAGGTCGTGTCGCGGTAGTTGAACACCAGCGTGTTGTCCGGCTGGGCCGAGTCGAAGTCGACGGTGATCTGGTCGAACTTGCTCCACGCCGTGCGGGTCACATCGGCCGCGATCAGCCACTGGTCGTTGATGATGTGGGTGAAGCTGGCCGTGGCGGTCGCCGGCAGGATGATCTTGGCGCTGCCGCCGGTGTCCACGTACTGGCCCGGCGCAGCCACCGCGAGCACGGCCTTGGCCATGGCCGGCACGTCGAAGGTGGCCTTGCCGTTGTCGATCTTGTGGTCGACCTGCGAGCGATAGGTCAGGCCGATGTGGGTGTTCTCATCGATGCTGAACAGGCCGCCCAGGGTGAAGCCGACTTCGGTGCTGTCGCCCTTGATGCGGACCGAGCCGTCCTGCGAACCTGGCGCGACGCCCGGCACGCCCTGCGCATACAGCGCGGTGCCGAAGTCGATGGCATTGGTCAGGTCCACATCCAGGCGCTCGGCGAACACCGACGCACCGAAGGACACCCACGGGTTGACGTCATAGGAGAACGACAGGCCGGCGTCGATGGCCTGCAGCTCGGTCTTGATGCCCTGGTAGCGGCCGACCCAGTCGCGGTCGTATTCGGTCTTGAAGCCGTACGGCACAGTGAGCGAGGCGCCCAGGTGCATGTTGTCGCCGATCGGGGTGGCGAAATAGACAGCCGGAACAGCCGCGATCGTGCCGGCATCGCCGCCATTACCGCCGCTGATGGCGGTGCCGGTGCCGGGACCGGTCGGACCGACGTAGCGGCCGCTGCCCTCGAAATCGGCACCGAAGCTGATGGCGCTGACGCCGAATTCGAGCTGGCGGCCCTCAAGCAGGCGCATGGCGGCCGGGTTGTTCACCACCACGGCGGTGTCACCGGGTGCACTGGCCGAACCGGCGAAGGCACGGCCCTGGCCCTTGGCGCTGTTTTCCTTCAGCTGGAACGCTGCAGCATGGGCATGACCACTGATCAGCGCACCTGCAACACCGGCGGCCAGCAAAGAAACACGAAACAGATTCTGGGAAGACAGCATTTGGATAATCTCCGGAAGACAATATGTGGAACTGCCCGCGTCGTCGCGCTTGGATCCGTCACGAGTGACGACCCGCGCGCGCCGGAAATCCCCTCCCGACATACGACGCCGTATGTCAGTATAGCGATTCGGGCTAACACAACCGTAACTTTCAGATTAGATTTTAGTCGGGTTCAGGCCAGCCATGGCAGGCCCCACACCGTCGCTGGATCGCCCTGACCGTGTTCATCGCCACTCCGTCTCGCCGCAAGCCATCCGTGCGCTGGGCCACGCCCGTGCTGTTCGCGCTGCTATGGCTGGCGTTTTTGTGGGCGGTGACCCGGCCAGCCGGGCTGTACCGCAACCTGTTGCTGGAATGGGGCGCCCTGACCGGCGGCCTGGATACCCCGCAGGACTGGCTGCAGGGCTTCACCGATGGCTCGGTGCTGCGGCTGTTCACCGCGCTGTTTCTGCATGCCGACTGGGCGCACCTGCTGGGCAATCTGGTGTTCCTGCTGATCTTCGGCCTGCCGGCGGAACGGGCGATGGGGCCGTGGCGCTTCCTGCTGCTGTTCCTGCTGGGCGGGGCGATCTCCAACCTGGCCGCGGTACTGGCGATCGGCGCGCCGGACCGGGTGATCATCGGTGCCAGCGGCGCGGTGTCGGCGGTGATCGGCGCATACCTGGCGCTGTTCCCGAACGCCAAGCTGGGCGTGGTGGTGCCGCTGGGCCTGTTCCTGCAGTTCGTCAAGGCGCCAGCATCGGTGCTGATCGGGGTGTGGGCACTGCTGCAGGTGGTGTTCGCCTACATCGGGCCGGCGTTTGGTGCGGTGGCCTGGTCGGCGCATCTGGCCGGCTTCGTATTCGGCATCGTGTTTGCACTATTCGTGCGCGCGGCCATCGCCCGGCGCATGCGGCGACGCCACGGCTACTGACCTACTGACCTCTGCCTGGGAAAATCTCGCGGCGTCCCCATTTCCTCCTCCTCGCCTTCGCTTCCAAGACCCGCCATGTCCAAGCCGCTCTACAAGGTGACCTTCCTCAACCACGGCAAGGTATACGAGCTGTACGCGCGCCAGGTGGCCTCCTCCAATGCGCTGTGGGGATTCACCGAAGTGGGCGAGCTGGTGTTCGACGTGCACGACGGCCTGGTGGTGGATCCCACCGAGGAGCGCCTGCGCGAGGAGTTCGGCAACACCCGCGTGCTGCACCTGCCGATGCAGAGCATCGTGCGCGTGGAGGAAGTGGAGAAGAAAGGCGCCAGCGCGATCCGCGACGCGGCCAGTGGGGAAAAGGTCGTCACCCCGTTCCCGATGCCGGCACGTCCGCGCTGACGCCGGTGCGCGTCGTCATCCCCGACGACTACCAGCGCGCGTGCGCCGCGCTGCCCGCTCTGCGCGCACACGCCCCAGCCCTGCAGGTCGAGGTGCTGGGCGCCCTGCCCGACGAGTTCGAGCACCGCGTCGCGCTGCTGCGCGATGCGCAGGCGCTGGTCCTGATCCGCGAACGTACCGGCATCGACGCGGCACTGCTGTCCAGGCTGCCGCAGCTGCGGCTGGTCAGCCAGACCGGCAAGATCGGGGCGCACATCGATATCGCGGCCTGCACCGCCCATGGCGTGGCCGTGGCCGAAGGCGTGGGCTCGCCGATCGCGCCGGCCGAGCTGACCTGGGCGCTGATCATGGCCGCCTCGCGCCGGCTGCCCGCCTATGGCGCGGCGCTGCAGGCCGGACGCTGGCAGGACACTGGCGACGCGCTGCTGGGGCGCAGCCTGCACGGGCGCACGCTGGGGATCTGGAGCTACGGCAAGATCGGCCGGCTGATCGCCGGCTATGGCCGCGCGTTCGGAATGCAGGTGCTGGTCTGGGGCGGCGCGGCCTCGTGCGCGGCCGCGCATGCCGATGGCTTTGAGATCGCCGCCTCGCGCGAGGACCTGTTCGCGCGCAGCGACGTGCTCAGCCTGCATCGGCGGCTGGCGCCCAGCACCCGGCACGAAGTCGATGCCGCCCTGCTGGCACACATGAGATCCGATGCGCTGCTGGTCAACACCAGCCGCGCCGAACTGTTCGCGCCAGGCGCGCTGCTGGCCGCGCTCGAGGCCGGACGTCCTGGCGGCGCGGCCGTGGACGTGTTCGAGCACGAGCCGCTGCGACAGGTCGACGACGCGCTACTGCGGCATCCGCGCGTGCTGGCGATGCCGCACCTGGGATATGTCGAGCAGGACAGCTACGCGCTATACCTGGGCACGGCATTGGACAACGTGCGTGCGTTCGCCGCGGGCACGCCGCAGCACCTCCTCAATCCCGAAGCGCTGCACGTACGCCGCTGAAAACTGGCGTGGCGGGATGGCCGCGATCGCGGCGCCGTTCTCGCGGTGCGAGCGCGACGATCACGGTTCCCGCGAGCGACGATCGCCCTTGGACGTGGCCGTTTCCCCTCCCCCTCAGTCGCTAGCGCGACTTCGAGCTCCGCTTCGCGCCCCAGTCCGCGCCAGCGGCGCGGGCGAAGGCACGCGGCCAATGGCGCGCAAACCGTGCCGTCTCGCCCCGCATGCGGGGGAGAGGGCGGATCCGCATCTCGGGAGACGGATGGTCTCCCGGACAGACGCGGCTACTTCTTGCCTTCGGTGTCTTCCGGCGGCGTGGCCGGAGCGGTCTGGTCCGGCTTGGGGGCTGCCTGCGTCGCGGGCGCGGTCGGTTCGGCTGCAGCTGGCTTGGCTGGCGCGGTGGCGGGCTTGGCGGCTGGTTTCGGCTTGGCCGCGGCAGCCTTGTCTGCCTCCGCCTTCATCGCCGCGGCGACCGAGCCGGGATGCTTCAGTTCGGCCAGCGCCTGGTCCACCGGCTTGTCGCCGTTGAGCACGTCACCGGCGGTGTAGCCCTCCGAGCCTTCTTGGTCGCCATGCAGATGGCCCGGCAGGGTCGCTTCGCTGTAGTCGGCCAGCGCCGCGGGGATGTCCTTGTCGGCCGGTTCGTCGGGCGTGATCACCACATCCGGGACGATGCCGGTGGCCTGGATCGACTTGCCGCTGGGGGTGAAGTAACGCGCCGTGGTCAGCTTGACCGAGTCGCCGTTGTCCAGCGGCAGCAAGGTCTGCACCGAGCCCTTGCCGAAGGTGCGGCTGCCGATGATGTGCACGCGGCCGTTGTCGCGCAGCGCACCGGCCAGGACCTCGGCTGCGCTGGCCGAGCCGGCGTCGACCAGCACTTCCACCGGCACGCCCTTGAGGCGATCGCCGGGCGTGGCGTCGAACTTGGCGTCGCTGATCGCGATGCGGCCCTTGGTGGTGACGATGGTGCCCTGCTCCAGCAGGTCGTCGGCGACCTGCACGGCCGACGTCAGCAGGCCGCCCGGATTGCTGCGCAGGTCCAGGACCACGCCCCTGAGCGGACCCTTGGCCAGAAGCCCGTCGACGGCCTTCTGGAAATCGGCGCCGGTGTCGGCCTGGAAGGCGCTGATGCGGATGTAGCCGTAGCCCGGCTCGAGCATGCGCGAACGCACGCTGGCCACGCGGATGGTCTCGCGGGTCAAGGTCTTGTCGAAGGGCTTGGAGATTTTCTCGCGGACGATGGTCAGGGTGACGGTGCTGCCCGGCGTGCCGCGCAGCGGATCCATCGGATCGTCCATGCCGCCCAGCGGTTTGCCGTCGATGGCGATGATCACATCGCCGGACTGGATGCCGGCGCGCGCGGCCGGGGTGCCGTCGATCGGCGAGACCACCTGCAGGGTGCCGTCGGGCTGGGCCAGCAGCTCCACGCCGATGCCGTCATAGGCGCCGTTGGCCTGTTCGTCGAAGGTCTGCGCGTCTTCCTTGTCCAGGTAGGCGCTGTGCGGATCCAGGTCCAGCAACAGGCCGCGGATGGCCGAGTGCATCAGCTTCTTGTCTTCGACCGGCTCGACGTAGGCCTGCTTGACCGCGTTGAACACCGAGACGAAGCGGCGAATCTCGTCCAGCGGCACGTCCGAGGGCGTGGATTCGGCGGCCGACGGATCGTCGCTGGAACCGACCTGCTTGGCATCGTCGTCGCCTTCCTCGGCCGGCGTGGCCGGCGCCGCCCTGGGATCCTGTAGCGCCTCCTGCTGCTGCGGAGTCTCCTGCGCCGGCGGTGCGGCCTGCTGGGCGAAGGCCGGCACGGTGGCCAGCAGCAGGGACGTCAGCAACAGGGACACGCGCATGCGGCAACTCCGGGCGGATCGTGGGGACAGGTGCGGCAGGATTATGCGCGAAGCCAGGCTAAGAACCCGTTCCTGGGCAAGGCGCCGGCCTGTGTAAGAGCGGACCATGGCCGCGATGGGCTTTCCCGGTGAAGCCCGTCGCGCCCAGGTGCGCTCCTACGAAAGCACCCGACCATCGTGACGGCGCGTAGCCCGGGTAAGCGAAGCGCACCCGGTAGGGTTTGTCCGGGAATGCCTCCGGGTGCGCTTCGCTTACCCGGGCTGCGCCGGCTTCCACATCCCCTCGTCAGTGGCTCAACGCCGCTGCAGCCATGAGGACGGATCCACCGGTGCGCCGCCCTTGCGCAGTTCGAAGTACAGCGCCGAGGTGCCCCAGCCACCGGAACTGCCGACCTTGGCGATGGCATCGCCTTTCTTGACCGCATCGCCGGCATCGCGCAGCAGCGATTCGTTGTGCGCGTACAGGCTCATGTAGCCGTTGCCGTGGTCGATGATCAGGATCAGGCCGTAGCCGGTCATCCATTCGGAAAACACCACCGTGCCATCGGCCACCGCGGTGACGGTACTGCCGACCGGTGCGCCGATCAGCACGCCCTGGCTGGCGCGGCCGTCGGGCAGCTGGCCACCGAACCGGGCCAGCAGGTTGCCCGAGGCCGGCCAGCCCAGGCCACCGACCTTCAGCGCCGGCGCGCTGGCGACCGTGGGCGGCGGTGGAGGTGGCGGGGTCTTGCGCGGCGGCGGGACGGGGCGGCCTTCGGCCAGGGCCTGGTCACGGTCCTGCTGCGTCTGCTGGCGCGCGGCGGCTTCGCGGGCGGCCTGTTCGCGGCGGGCGCGCTCGGCGGCGGCGCGGCGTTCGGCCGCAGCACGGGCGGCGGCCGCACGCAGGTTGGCCAGCAATGTTTCCAGCGATTTGGCATCGCGGCCCAGTGCCTGGGCGCGGTCGCTGCGGTCTTCGTAGCGCTCGTCGAGCTGACTGACCAGCTTGGCCTGCTCGGCGCGGTCGCGCTTGAGCTGGGCGATCTGGGTCTGCTGTTTCTGATGTGCGCTCTGCAAGGCGGCGCGGCGGGTCTGGATGTCCTGTTCCAGCGCGCGCAGTTCCTCCAGCTGCGCGGTCAGCACGTCGATGCGGTGGGCGACATCGCCCTGCACGTAGCGGTGGTAAACCATCGCGCGGTTGGCATCGGCCACCTTGTCCTGCGACAGCAGCACCTTGAGCGGCGCATTGCTGCCGGTCATGTAGGCCGCGCGCACCAGCTGCGACAGCTCGGCGCGCTCGCCGGACAGATGCTGCCGCATGACATCGCGCCTGGCCTGCAGCTGCGCCAGCGCGGCTTCTTCCTTCTGCAGTGCGCTCTGGGTTTCGGCCAGCTTGCGGCTGCTGCTGCCGACCTGCTCATCGGCCGCGCGCAGCTGGCGCGAGGCTTCGCCGCGCTTGCCTTCCAGGGCGCGGCGCTCGGCGGCCACGCTCTTGAGCTCCTTGCGGATGCTTTCGAGCTTTTTCTGCGCCTCGTTCTGGCTCTGCGCCAGGGCGGCGCCACAGCCAACCAGGGCCAGGGCCAGCAGCAGCCCCAGCCGTGCCACGCGCAGCAGCGCCGGTTTCATCCGGCGATCAGACTCGCGCCGGTCATCTCGGCCGGCTTGGGCAGGCCGAGCAGGTCCAGCAGGGTCGGGGCGACATCGCGCAGCGCGCCGCCTTCGCGCAGGTGCACGCCGCCGCGTTCGCCCAGGTACACCAGCGGCACCGGGCCGACGGTATGCGCGGTGTGCGGCTGGCCGGTCCTGGGGTCGGCCATCATTTCCAGGTTGCCGTGGTCGGCGGTGATGATCAGCGCGCCGTGGGCGGCGCGCACCGCGGTCTCGATTTTGCCGATCGCCACGTCGACCGCTTCGGCGGCCTGGATGGCCGCTTCCAGGATGCCGCTGTGACCGACCATGTCGGGGTTGGCCAGGTTGCAGATGATCACGTCGAACGTGCCGGCACCGATGGCGGCGACCAGCCTGTCGGTGACTTCCGGCGCGCTCATTTCCGGCTGCAGGTCATAGGTGGCGACCTTGGGACTGGGCACCAGGATGCGCTGCTCGCCGGCATATTCGTCCTCGCGCCCGCCGCTGAAGAAGAACGTCACGTGCGCGTATTTCTCGGTCTCGGCGATGCGCAGCTGGGTCAGGTGGTGGGCGGCCAGCAGTTCGCCCAGGGTGTTGTGCAGATCGTCGGCGCCAAAGGCCACCGGCGCCGGCAGCCGGGCGTCGTACTCGGTCATGCACACGAAGCGCGCCAGCTTGGGCCTGCGCACCTGGAACCCGTCGAACTCCGGCGACACGAACGCGCCGGTCAGCTGGCGGGCGCGATCGGCGCGGAAGTTGAAGAAGATCACCGCATCGCCATCGGCCATCGGCGTGGCGCCATCGATCACCGTGGGCAGCACGAACTCGTCATTCTCGCCGCGCGCGTAGGCCGCGGCCAGCGCCTCGACGCCGGAGGCCGCGGTGAACTCGCCGCGGGCCTCGACCATCGCGTCCCAGGCCTTGCGCAGGCGGTCCCAGCGCTTGTCGCGATCCATGGCGAAGTAGCGCCCCGACACCGACGCCAGGCGCGCGTTGCCGACCTCCAGGCACTTGGCCTGCAGCTTCTCCAGGCTTCCTTCAGCCGAACGCGGCGGCGTGTCGCGGCCGTCCAGGAACGCATGCACGGCGACCTTGGCCACGCCGCGCTGCTGGGCCAGTTCGAGCAGGGCGAACAGGTGGCGCTCATGGCTGTGCACGCCGCCGGGCGAGAGCAGGCCCATCAGGTGCAGGGTGCCGCCATCGGCCTTGACCGCATCGCAGGCCGCGTCCAGCTCGGCGTTCCTGAACAAGCTGCCATCCTCGATGGCCGCATCGATCCGGGTCAGATCCTGGTAGACGATCCGGCCGGCGCCCAGGTTCATGTGGCCCACTTCCGAATTACCCATCTGTCCGTCCGGCAGGCCGACGTGACGGCCCTCGGTGTGGATCAGCGTGTTGGGGCAGGTCTTCAACAGACGCCGCCAGTTGGGCAGCGTGGCCTGGGCCACGGCGTTGTCAGTGGGATCCTCGCGATGGCCCCAGCCATCCAGGATCAGCAGGACGACGGGCTTGGGACGCTGAGCGGATTCGGACACGGGCGGGGTTTCCTGGGACGATGACAGGCGCCGATTGTAGCGGCGACCGATGCAACGGCCCGTATCCGCCAAGGCGATGCTTTAAACCAACCAGACCCGGGCCGCATCACATTTGCCATCAACCCAACGCGGAAGCCACGCCATGATCCAACGTCCCCGCCATCTGCCCTTCGCCGCCCTGACGCTCGCCCTGGTCCTGGCCACCGGTTCGGCCGCCGCCCAGCAGTCCATCGACAAGGTCACCGGCAGCATCACCGCCCAGGCCGGCCAGGCCTACGGCGACCTGGAAACGGTCAACGGCAGCATCACCATCGAAGCCGGTGCCACCACCAAGGACGCCGGCACCGTCAACGGCGGGATCAGCGTGGCCGACAAGGCGGTCACCGGCGATCTGGAAACGGTCAATGGCAGCATCAAGCTGGGCCGCGACGTCACCGTCGACGGCAGCATCGAACTGGTCAATGGCAGCATCTTCGTCGACCGCGGCGGCAAGGTGCGCAAGGGCATCGAGAACGTCAACGGCTCCATCGGCATCGTCGGGACCGAAGTGGGAGGCAGCATCGAAACCGTCAACGGGGATGTCACCGTCGGTGTGGATTCGCATGTCCGCGGCGGCATCAAGATCGACGAGATCAAGCCGTCGAACTGGAATCGGCGCGAACCACGCGTGATCATCGGCCCCAACGCGGTCGTTGACGGCCCGCTGGTGTTCAAGCGCTCGGTCAAGCTGTATGTCCACAGCAGCGCCAAGGTGGGCACGATCACCGGCGCCACGCCGGTGGCCTACAGCAGCAACACCGCGCCGCAGGACTGAATCCACCCGCGCGTAGGGGCGTACCGCAGGGGCGCGATGGGCTTCCCGGTAGAGTCCCATCGCGCCCCTGCGGTGCGCTCCTACTAGAATCCCCGGTTCCTGACGCCACCCCAAGGAACCCGAATGTCCCGCAAGCTGCTGCTGGGCCTGGCCGCGCTGACCGCGCTGACGGCCTGCAAGAAGCCCGAATCCGCGGAGGCGCCTGCCGCTTCCACCCCGCCGGCCGACGCTGCCGCACCTGCCGCGCCGCATGCCTTCGCCCCGGAGATCAACGCCGGCGACTTTGGCGAACTGGTCAAGACCCTGTCCTCCGACGCGTTCGAGGGCCGCGGCCCCGGCACCGCGGGCGAAGACAAGACCGTGGCCTACATCACCGAGCAGATGCAGCGCATCGGCCTGCAGCCCGGCAACAAGGGCAGCTGGACCCAGCAGGTGTCGATGGTGGAGACCACCGCCGACCCGGGCACGGCGATCACCCTTACCGAGGCCGACGGCACCGCCAAGACCCTGGCCTTCGGCGACCAGATGGTGATCGGCACGCGCAGCGGCAAGACCGAGGTCAAGGTCGACAACAGCGAGCTGGTGTTCGTCGGCTATGGCGTGGATGCGCCGGAACAGAAATGGAACGACTACGGCAGCGCCAAAAGCTGGAAGGGCAAGACCGTGGTGATGTTCGTCAACGACCCGGGCTTCCACACCGACGATGCGACCCTGTTCGACGGCAAGAAGATGACCTACTACGGCCGCTGGACCTACAAGTTCGAGGAAGCCGCGCGCAAAGGCGCCGATGCGGCGATCATCATCCACGACACCGCCGGCGCCAGCTATGGCTGGGACGTGGTGAAGAACTCCTGGTCCGGCGCCCAGTACGATCTCCCGGCCAAGGACGATCCCGACCCGCGCGTCCCGGCGCAGGGCTGGATCACCCAGGACGTGGCGCGCGAGCTGTTCGCCAAGGCCGGCCTGGATCTGGACCAGGCCTACAAGGACGCATCAAAGCGCGGCTTCAAGCCGGTACCGCTGAAGGCCAGGCTGTCCTTTGACCTGAAGAGCAGCATCACCGAGAAGCAGTCGCACAACGTGATCGGCGTGCTGCCCGGCAGCGGGAAGCCCGACGAGGCGGTGCTGTACATGGCCCACTGGGACCACCTGGGCAAGCACGACAACGAGGACGGCGACAACATCTACAACGGCGCGGTCGACAACGCGACCGGCGTGGCCGGCATCCTGGAAGTGGCCGACGCGTTCGCGCACCAAGATCCCAAGCCCAAGCGCTCGGTGGTGTTTCTGGCGGTGACGCTGGAGGAATCGGGGCTGCTCGGCTCCAAGTACTACGTCGGCCATCCGACCTTCCCGCTCAACAAGATCGCCGGGGTGATCAACGTCGATGCGATGTCGGTGGCGGGCAAGGCCAGGGACGTGACGGTGACCGGCTTCGGCGCCTCGCAGCTGGAGGACATCCTCAAGCCGCTGGCCGATGCGCAGGGCCGCACGCTGCATGCCGAATCGGCGCCGCAGAGCGGCTTCTACTTCCGCTCGGACCACTTCAACTTCGCCAAGGCCGGCGTGCCGGCGCTGTACACCGACGGTGGCGATGACCTGGTCGACGGCGGCAAGGCGGCCGGCGAAGCCTATGCGAAGGACTACGGCGAGCACCGCTACCACTCTTCGGCCGACGAGTACGATCCGGCCACCTGGAAGCTCGACGGCACCATCCAGGACCTGGACCTGCTCTACGGCGTGGGCAAGTCCCTGGCCAGTGACGGCCAGTGGCCCAACTGGTACGACGGCAATCCATTCAAGGCCGCGCGCGACGCGATGATGAAGGCGCCAGCCAAGGCGAAGTAGCCGTCGCGCCTGCAGCGCGATGGAAGCCATGTACAGGCCCGCCGACAGCGGGCCTGTTGTGTTTGGACGTGTCGTTTGGGTCTGGGCGCCATTCGCAGGACGCGCCCCGCGAACGGCTAGGGCATGCGTGGCGCGCGTTCGGTTACTACCCCGGCCTCGACGATCTCCAGATGCGACGGCGGCGCCTCTCCGACGTCCTCGAAGACCACCTGCAGGTCGCGGTCGCGCGCGAAGAAGCGCTGCGGTGACGCCGCACGCAGCGGCAGCTGAAAATTGCCGGCAGTCAGCAGCAGGTGGCTGCCTTCGACCGTGATCTGCGCGATACCGGCCGTTCGCGTGGCATACCGGCCTGCCAGCCGCTGCAGTTGCGCGGCTTGCAATGGCTGCTCCCGGTCGGTCGCCCGGTACGCGGCCGCCTGATGGTCGTAGCTGACGATGCGGTGCATGCGCCACTGCATGTCCGCACCACGTGTCCACACCGAGGCAAACCGGGCCGAACCGTCCAGCCGCTCGCGTTGCGGCGCGCGCGTTACCAGGAATCGATGCTGCCCGGTGACCAGCACGCCGGCATCGGCCAGCGGATACACCTGCACGCTGTCGACCACCGCCTCGCGCCGCAGGCGCATGCCAGGCGTGCCGCAGGGCCCGGCGGCCAGCGAGCGCACCACCGCCGGGCGCGTGGTGGTGAGGCCGGTCTTGTCGTGCCAGAACTCCACGTCCAGGGTCAGCAACGCCTCCATCGCCGCCAGGTCGCAGCGGTTGTAGGCCTCCCAGAACGCCGCATCGGCCTGGCCGACCGCCTGCAGCTGGTCCGCTGAAGTGGCCGGTGCCGCGGCACGCGCCTGGACCGCCCAGGCCAGCAGCCCGACCAGCAGCATGGCGCGTCGAAGTGCATGCATGACACTCTCCCGGTCTCTCTGGGCGCAGCGTGCACCCGTCAGGCATGCCATGGATGCGCCGGAAGTCATGGCATTCGATCCGAACGTGACTGCAGGGCGCTAAGCTGCGCGCCTTTCTTTGCGGATGCCTGCCATGTCCTATGCCCTCGCCTACTGGTGCGTGCTGATCGTCGCCGTGCTGCCTTATCTGTGGACCAGCGTGGCCAAGGCTTCGGCCGGGACCCGTTACGACAATCGCGATCCACGCGCCTGGCAGGCGCAGCAGGTCAGTCCGCGCTCGCAGCGTGCGCATGCGGCCCAGCTCAACGGCTTCGAGGCATTCCCGCTGTTCGCCGCCGGCGTGCTGATGGCGCAGGTCGCCGGCGTGCCCGCCGCGACGGTGGTGGTGTTGGCCGGGGTGATCCTGGCCACGCGCATCGCGCACGGGCTGGCCTACATCGCCGGGCTGGCGTCATTGCGCAGCCTGGTGTGGTTCATCGGCTTTGGCTGCACCCTGGCGCTGATGGCACTGGCGGCACTGCACGTGGCGTAATGCCGGCAGGCATCAACGTAGCACCGATAAGGCCGAAGGCCGCACCCGCAGCTTTGCCGGGAAGTTCTTCCAGGGTGCGGCCTTCGGCCTTACCCGGGCTACGGAGTCGACGCGCTTGGCAGGGCGCGACGGTTTGGACCCTTCCCTGCACGACACTAAGTGCCGGGAACACCATCACGCGTCGTTGCGCGGCTAGCGCAGGTCGTGGTCCCAGCCGAACAGGTCCAATGCCTTGGTGAATTCGGCATCCAGCGGTGCCAGCGCTTCGATGCGCGCGCCAGTGTGCGGATGCAGGAATGACAGCCGGCGCGCGTGCAGCAACATGCGATGCACGCCGCGCATGCGAAACGCGCGGTTGTGCCGGCCTTCGCCATGGCTGGTGTCACCGATCAGGTGATGGAAGCAATGCTTGAGGTGGCGGCGGATCTGGCGGAAGCGCCCGGTGTGCGGCCGGCAGCGCAGCAGCGCATAGCGCGAGGTGTCGAAGCCACCTGACGGCACGTCCAGTTCGCCGGTGGCCAGGCGCACGAAGCCGGTGATCGCCGGCTTCTTGATCGGCTTGCCCGGACCGCCGTCCAGGTCGTGGTCGACGGTGAACCGTTCCTCGGGCCAGCCGCGGCACACCGCCAGGTAGTCCTTCTCCACTTCGCGCGACATGAATACCTGGCCCAGCGCGGAGGCCGTCTCGCGATCGAAGGCCACCAGCAGGCAGCCGCTGGTGCCGCGGTCCAGCCGATGGATCAGGAAGATCGGCCGGCCCAGCTGCCGGCGCAGGTGATCGGCCAGGAACTGGTCCTCGCCCCGTGCCAGGCCGCTGTCATGGACCATCAGCCCGGCGGGCTTGTCGACCACGGCCAATTGGTCGTCCTGGTAGAGGACGGGGATCGCGGCGGGTTCGGACATGGGCTTGGAATGCAGGCAAACCATGATTATCTCCGGCGACGCTGCGTTCCGCGTATCGGGCCCTTTGCCGGTTGACGCCGCCGGGCCGACAGCCAAGGATCGAGTTCTCCCATCCGAACGGTTGTCCTTGCCATGAAACGCCTGCTGCTGCCCATGCTCCTGCTTGCCGCCACCGGCACCGCCCTGGCCGCGGCCACCGGCCCGTACGATCCGGCCGCCGACGCCAGGTCCCAGGTCACCAGCGCGCTGGCCGCGGGCAAGCAGGCGCACAAGCCCACGCTGCTGATCTTCGGCGCCAACTGGTGCGGCGACTGCCGGGCGCTGGATACTTCGCTGCACAGCGAGAAGAACGCCGCGTTGATCGCCCAGCACTTCGAAGTGGTCAAGGTCGATGTGGGCAACTGGGACCACAACCTGGAAATCGCCAAGGCCTACGGCAATCCCATCGAGAAGGGCATTCCCGCCGCGGTGGTCGTCTCGCCGCAGGGCAAGGTGGTCTACACCACCAAGGCCGGCGAACTGGCCAACGCCCGCAAGATGAGCGACGAAGGCATCTACGATTTCTTCAGCAAGGTGGCGGCCGGCGGCTGATTCTGGCAATTCCTGTGGGAGCCGCTTCAGCGGCGGCGAGGCCTTTCCCGAGAATCTGTATATATGGACTCGCCGGATACCTGTAGAGCCGAGCTTGCTCGGCTGAAGCTTTCCCGGGACATCCCCAGCCGAGCAAGCTCGGCTCTACAGCGGGTCCGCCGCGTTACCTGCGCAGCCACGCCGACAGCAGCGCGATCGTGCCCAGGCCGCCGGTGAACCAGGTCCACAGCGGCACGGCCAGCAGGGTCGGGCCGCCCACGCCGAAGGCATGCAGGACCGCGGCCACCACCAGCAATCCTGCACCGGCGATCGCGGTGACCACGCGCCGCTGCAGGCGCTGCAACGTCACGTTGAGATCGGCCAGGTCCTTCGAACGCATGCCCAGTTCGTGCTGGCCTTCCACCTGCTGCTTGAGCCAGCTGTGGACCAGGCGCGGCATGTCCGGCGCATGGGTCAGGATTTCCGGCAGGCGTTTGCGCAACTCCTCGAGCGCGCGCTTGGGGCTGTAGCGCTCGACCAGGATGCGCTCCAGCACCGGCTTGGCCACCGCCCAGATATCCAGCTGCGGATCCAGCTGGCGGCCCACGCCTTCGATGTTGAGCAGGGTCTTCTGCAGCAGGATCAGCTGCGGCTGCAGGGTCAGCTCGTACTTCTGCGCGGTGCGGAACAGCTTGATCAGCACCTGCGCCAGCGAGATCTCCGACAGCGGCCGGGTGAAATACGGCTCGCACACCGCGCGCGCGGCCGCTTCCAGCTCGTCGATGCGCACCGTGGCCGGCATCCACCCCGCCTCCACGTGCAGCTCGGCGATGCGCCGGTAGTCCTTGTTGAAGATGGCCATGAAGTTCTCGGCCAGGTAGTACTGGTCCTGCTGCGAGAGCTGGCCGACGATGCCGAAATCCAGCGCGATGAAGCGCGGGTTGTGCCGGCGCGCCGGATCGGTATCGACCCAGATGTTGCCCGCATGCGCATCGGCGTGGAAGAAATTGTCGCGGAAGACCTGGGTGTAGAACACGCGCACGCCCTTGGCCGCCAGCGCCTTGCGGTCGATGCCGGCCGCGTCCAGCGCAGCGATGTCATCGGACGGAATGCCGCTGACGCGTTCCATCGTCAGCGCGCGCTCGGCGGTGTGGCTCCAGATGATCTCCGGCACGTACAGGTCCGGCGAGTCCTTCCAGAACCGGCGCATCACGCTGGCGTTGGCGCCTTCGCGCTGCAGGTCCAGCTCGGCAGCCAGGGTGGTCTCGATCTCGGCGACGATGGCCTTGGGTCGGATCTTGTCGGCCGACGGGTGCGCATAGTCCACCAGCGCGGCACCGGACTTGAGCAGGGCGATGTCGCCGGCGATCTGCGCCTCGATCTCCGGGCGCAGTACCTTGACCACCACCTGGCGGCCGTCGTGCAGCGTGGCCGCGTGCACCTGGGCGATCGAAGCCGAGGCCAGCGGCGTGGTATCGAACGCCGAGAACGCCGCGGCGATCGGCATGCCCAGCGCCTTTTCGACGATGCGCAGCGCGGTGTCGCCATCGAACGGCTTGACCCGGTCCTGCAGCAGAGTCAGTTCCTCGGCCACATCCGGCGGCACCAGATCGCGGCGGGTGGACAGGATCTGGCCGAACTTGACGAAGATCGGCCCCAGCTCCTGGAGCACCATGCGCAGGCGCGCACCGCGGCTGAGCACGGCGATGTCGTCGCGCGCGCGCGGCACGAACGGGCGCGCCAGCTTCAGCCACGGCTCGGCCGGGGTGCCATCCAGCAGTGCGTCCAGGCGGTAGCGGATCAGCACGCGGCCGATCTTGTTGGCGCGCAGCGCGGCGCGCACGCTCTTCATGCCCGGCAGCATCATGCGCGCGCAGCCAGGCGGGCCACGCGCGCGGCCAAGCGCTCGACATCGTCGCGCAGCACGTCCACGTCATCGTGGAAGGCGTCCAGTTCGGCACGCGCGACCACATCGCGCGATTCCTCGGTGACGTACTCGGCCGCGCTGGTGGCCAGCTCGCCGCCGGTGTCGCGCAGCTTGAGCAGGGTGGCGCGCACGCCTTGGGCGATCTGCACGCCCAGCACCTCGCCGAAGATCGTCACGAACGGTTGCTGCCAGTCCGGATCGAAGCGCGTGGCCAGAGTCTGCAGGCGGCGGGCCAGGTCGGCATCGCCGGACACGCGCAGCTTGCCCACCGGCGCGGCATCGTCGCGGCGAAAGAACGGCAGCTGGCCCAGCAATCCGCCCAGCGTGCTGCGCACGGCCAGATCGGGCTCGTCGCCGGCCTCGACCGGACCGACATGCAGGCGCTGGGCCTCGACCGAAATCTCCAGCGCCAGCGGCGGCGATTCCAGGGTGAGCGCGATGCGGCGGCCGGCCAGCGGCGCCAGCGCATCGCGGGTGTCCGGGTCCAGCGCGATGGCGCGGTTGAGGGCGGCCTCCAGCGCGCGGCCGGCCAGCGGTTTGAGGGCATCAAAAGGAGTCGGCGGCATGGCCGGCATTCTAACCGTGCGCTGACCCCGGCCACCGGCTGGTGCGGGCAGGGGTCCGCAGATCGGTTCATGCGATGCGCCAATTTTTTCGGCAGCGGACGGATCGAAGCGATGGGCAAGACGCGCGTGGGCATCATCTTCGGCGGCAGATCGGCCGAGCACGAGGTCTCGCTGCAGTCGGCCCGCAACATCGTCGATGCGCTGGACACCGACCGCTTCGAGCCGGTCCTGATCGGGATCGACAAGCAGGGCCAGTGGCACCTGAGCGACCGCGACGCCTATCTGCGCCATCGCGACGATCCCAGGCGCGTCGCGCTGCGCGCTTCCGGCCAGGGCCTGAGCGTGGTCCCGGGCAGTGCGCAGCAGCCGCGGTGCCCGGTCGATCCGGGCACCGCGCTGGGGCAGATCGATGTGGTGTTCAACATCGTCCACGGCACACTGGGCGAGGATGGCGCGCTGCAGGGCCTGCTGCGCATGGCCAACCTGCCGTTCATGGGATCGGGCGTGCTGGGTTCGGCCGTGGCGATGGACAAGGACGTGCCAAGCGCCTGCTGCGCGATGCAGGGCTGGCAGTGGCGCCGTTTGCCTGCCTGACCCGCCGCAGCGCGGCGTCGGTGCGCTATGCCGAACTGGCTGAGCGCCTGGGCCCATGCTGTTCGTCAAACCGGCCAACCAGGATTCGTCGGTCGGCGTGAGCCGGGGAATTGATCCAGCCGGCTTTGATGCTGCCAGCGCTTCGAATCTTTTTCACCATCGACTGCACGAGAGTCGCTGCACGATCACGGGGAGTGCGGCCTGGCCGGTGTGCTGCATCTGCAAGCCCAGGCCCGCGCCTGGGGCTACCGCTGTGCGCGATCACGCTGGATCCGCCCGGCCCGGGCTCGATCGCATGTCATAAAAAATGCGGCATTGGACAGATCGATCAGCCGATCTGTCCAATGCAAGCGGGTTGGCTAGCGACGCCAGCCCGCGCTGAAATCCGAAGGCGTCAGACCCTGCCCCTGCGGAAGAACGAGATCACGGCCAGGATCAGGAACACCACGAACAGGACCCAGGCGATGCTGGAGGCGGTACCGGCGATGCCGCTGAAACCCAGCACGCCTGCAATCAGGGCAATGACCAAAAAGACGATGGCGTAGTGGAGCATGACGGTGGTTCCTTGACGTGCGCCCGGAGCGGCGTGCGCCCAGCCTGTCGCTTGTGGCATCGCGACGGCGTGAGGATTCAGCCCGGTTCCTTCCACGCCGCCTTCAGGCGCTGCAGGCCTTCGGCCATCGACACGCGCGGTACATAGCCGAAATCGCGGCGCGCCGGTTCCATGCTGTACCAGTGCGGCGTGCACAGCTGCTCGGCCAGGAAGCGCGTCAGCGGCGGCTCGCCCTTCAGCGGCAGCAGCTTCCACAGCGCCTCGCAGGTGGCACCGATCCGGTAGGCGGCCTTGAACGACAGTGTCTTGCGCACCGGTGGGGTGCCGGTCGCGGCCAGCAGCGCGTCGAGCAGTTCGCGCATCGGCCAGGGTTCGCCGTTGGAGATGAAGTACGCCCTACCCGCACAGGCCGCGCCCGGCGCCAGATGATCGAACGCGTCGAAGTGGGCCTGGGCGGCGTTGTCGATGTAGGTGGTGTCCACCTTGTTGCTGCCATCACCGACCAGGCGCAGGCGACCGCTGCGCGCGCGCGCCACCAGGCGCGGCAGGATCTGGTGATCGCCCGGGCCCCAGATCAGGCGCGGGCGCAGCGCGACGGTGGCCAGCTGCGCGTCATTGGCGGCCAGCACCCGCTGTTCGGCGATCGCCTTGGTGGCCGCGTATGGCGCCTGGAAGTCTTCGCCATACGGCACTTGGTCGGCACCCAGACCTTCGACCGGATGGGTGGCGCGATGGGTCACGCTGGGGGTTGAGGTGTAGACCAGCTTGCCCACGCCATTGGCGCGGCAGGCGGCGATCACGTTGTCGGTGCCGGTGACATTGGCGTCGTGGTAGCTGGCGTAACTGCCCCAGGCGCCGGCCTTGGCCGCGTTGTGAAAGACCGCATCTACCCCGGCCACCGCGTGGCTGACGGCATGCGCATCGGCCAGGTCGCCCTGGACCTGGCCCACGCCCATCGCCGCCAGCGCCGGGTAATGGCTGCGCTGGAAGCTGATGACCTCATGGCCTCGCTCGACCAGGCCACGGCACAGCGCCTGGCCCAGGAATCCGCCGCCGCCGGTGACCAGGATCTTCATGGATTGCGCTCCAATCGTTCGGCCGCCCACACGGCCAGCGTCTCGCGGCCGATCTTGGCGTTGTGGCGGATGTCCACCGGAAAGCCCGGATGGCACAGGAAAACGTCGATGCCACGCAGCGCATCGTGCTGTTGGGCGATGGCGCGCAGCTCGGCTTCCACTGCATCGCGCTGCGTGGGCGGCACCTCCGGCAACAGCTCGAAACACAGCACCGGGCGCTGCCGGCCCAGCGGACCGACGCCGACCAGCGCGCTGCGGCGCACTTCGCCATGGACGTTGAAGATGGGTTCGACCTGCTCGGTGTAAAGCGGCCCGGTCGCGGTCTCCACGCGCTGGGTCTTGCGCCCGCAGAACCACAGCCGACCGGCCGCATCGAAGTAGCCCACATCGCCCATGCGATGCACCACGCGCGTGCCGCCATCGGCCAGGGTCTCGCGGATCTTGGCGATCTTCGTGGCGGCATCGCGGTTGAAGTAGCTGTCGGTGGCGGTCGGGCCCGCCACGGTGATCTCGCCGACCACGCCCGGCGGCACTTCGCGCGCCTGCGACCAGTCGGCGATGGCGGCATCGTCGATGGCGATGATGCGCACTTCATTGGGCGCAACCGCCCGGCCGACGCAGGTGCCGGCGCCTGCTTCGGTGGCCTGGCGCGTGGCTTCCAGTTCGCGGCCTTCGATCACCGCCACCGGCAGGCATTCGGTGGCGCCGTAGGGCGTCCAGAACTGGCCATCATCCGGCAGCAGGCTGCGGATCTTCTCCACGATCTCCGGCGGCACCGGCGCGCCGGCCGAGGTCACGCGCTTCACGGTGGGCAGCGGATGGCCGTAGTCGGCCAGCACCCGCATCAGCGCGGGCGAGCCGAACAGCTGGGTGACACCGAACTGCTTGATGGCTGCGTGCAGCCTGGCCGGATCGGCCCTGGCCGGACGCGTGGGATCCATGTCCGGGATCACGCTGGTGAGCCCGAGCGCAGGGTCGAATAGCGCAAACGGCGGAAAGGTCGGCAAATCGACGCCCCCGGGCATCATGCCGAACGCATTGCGCAGCAGTTCGATCTGGCCGACGAAATGGCGATGGCGATAGACCACGCCCTTGGGCACACCGGTCGAGCCACTGGTGAACAGGATGCCGGCCACGTCTTCGCCATCGGTCGCGGCCAGTTGCGGACCGGCGCCGTGGCCATTGCGTTCAATCCGCGCCAGCGTGGTGCCGCCCCAACCCAGCTTCGCGCCGGCAGTGACGATCTTGTTCGCGCTGCGCGCCCAGCCCAGCAACAGGCGCGCGACCTGCGCCAGTGGGATGCCGATGAAGGCTTCGGGCTGGGCTTCGTCCAGGCACTGTTTCAGCGCGCGCCGGTCGATGCCCGGATCGACCAGCACCGGCACCGCGCCGGCCTTGAACAGCGCGAACATCAGCAGGAAGAACTCCGGCGAGGGCCGCACCATCACCACCGTGCGCGTACCGCGGCCGATGCTGTATTTGCCGAGGCCCGCGGCAATCGCATCGCTGCGCGCATCCAGCTGCGCGTAGGTCAGCGCGATGTCGTAGGCACCCGCGCGGCCCGGGCAGCGCAGCGCGACTTGGTCGGGGCGCTCGCGGGCCAGTTCCGGCAGCCGGGCGGCAATGTTGCAGACAGTGGTCATCGGCCTATTGTCGCCGTTCGGCGCAAGGCGCGGCCAATGGCTTGCGCGCCGGCCAGGTTCGGGCATGATCCGCGCCGCGATCTTCCGCTTTTACCGCGCACGGCCCGGTTTTCCCGACATGCATCCCTGCCTGAGCTGCGGCGCCTGCTGCGCCGCCTTCCGCGTCAGCATCCACTGGTCCGAGACCGAACCGAATCTGGGCGGCGGCGTGCCGGCAGAGCTCACCGAAAAGATCGACGCCCATCGCGTGGCCATGCGCGGCACCTGGGAACGGCAGCCGCGCTGCGTGGCCCTGGAGGCGGAGATCGGCCGCCATTCGCGCTGCACGATCCACCCGGTGCGGCCCAGTGTCTGCCGCGCGGTGGATGCGTCGTGGGAGCACGGCGCGATCAGTGCGCAGTGCGACAAGGCCCGCACTGCGCACGGCCTGCCAGTACTGACACCGCGGGACTGGCCGGCCGTCAGTTGAGCTGATTCGCGCGATGTCCTGTAGAGCGGAGCTTGCTCCGCTGGAGCTTTCCCATGGCCTGTCCGAACAGCAGCGGAGCGAGCTCTGCTCTACAACAGCGGCTTTCCGCGCGACCTGTCCGAACAGCAGCGGAGCAAGCTCCGCTCTACGACGGCGATGCGTTACAGCGGATGCGCGTCCAGGAACGCGCGGATCGCCGGCACCAGTTCGGCCGCCTTGTCTTCCAGCACGTAGTGGCCGGCGTCGTCGAAGGCGGTGACCTGCGCGTCCGGCAGCGTGCGGCGGAAACCTTCAAGGAAGTGCCGGTCGAACACGAAGTCCTTCAGCCCCCAGCCGATGAACGCCGGGCGGTCGGCGAAAGACGGCAACGTCTGGCCCGCCGCTTCAAGCAACGGCCAGGCGCGATCGGCCGGCGACAGCGGGATGTCCTGCATGAAGCGCACGGTAGAGATGCGGTGGGCCCAGCTGTCGTACGGCGCCACGTAGGCGCGGCGGACATCGGCCGGCATCTTCTTTTCCACGCCCATGTACGAGGCGCCGCCGGAGAAGGCATTGAACGCGCGGATGATGAAGGCACCGAAGGTCGAATCGCGGCCCAGCGCGATCTGCCAAGGCATCGGCTTGGCCGCCGGCAGCGGGAACGCGGCGGTGTTGGTGATCACCAGCCGCTTGACCTGCGCCGCGTGTGTCAGCGCCCAACCGAAGCCGATCATGCCGCCCCAGTCGTGCACCGCCAGGGTCACCGGCGTGGCGTCGTCGATCCCGGCATGGCGCAGCAGCGCCTGCAGGTCGTCCACGCGCGATTGCAGGGTGTAGTCGTAGGCCGGCGCGTTCCTGCCATGCGGATGCGACAGCCCGCCGCCGTCGTCGGGCTTGTCGGACAGGCCCATGCCCACGTGATCTGGCACGATGCAGCGGTAGCGGTCGCACAGTCCGCCGACCAGGTTGCGCCAGTAATAGCTCCACGATGGATTGCCGTGCAGCATGACGACCACCTCGCCGTCGCGCGGACCTTCGTCCAGGTAATGCAGGCCAATGCCGGGGCGCACCTCGAAGCGGTGGCTGCTGAAGTCGTAGTCGGGGAAGTGCACGCAGGTCCGAGGGGCGTTTCGCGGATGCGCATTGTAGCGGGCGGACATGCGGTCCCGGGCGCAGCCGCGCGTACGCCTACCCCCGATGCGATCTACCATGCGCGTCCTGATCCTCCACATCTGTTCACCATGTCCGCATCAACCACCACCCCTGCCTATCTCGACGACACGCAGATCGAGCAGTTGTCCGAGCTGCTGGAACAGCGCGCGGTGCCCTTCAAGGGCTTCAACCTGGAGGCGCTGGATGGATTCCTGTCGGCGCTCACCGTTTCGCCATCCATGGTGCTGCCGAGCGAATGGCAACCGGTGGTCTGGGGGGGCAAGCCGCCGCGCTGGGACAATGAAGACGAGGCCACGCAGGTCCAGCGCCTGCTGATGGGCCACTGGAACATGTGCACCGCGCGCATGCGCCACGACGAGGACACCCTGCCGGACCACCTCGCCCCGCTGCTGTGGCTGCCCGAGGATCCGGAACTGACCGGGGAGCAGGCCTTGCACGAGGATGATCTGGACATCGGCCACGACTGGGCGCTGGGCTTCTTCACCGGGGTGATGCTGCGCGAGGGCGAGTGGGACCAGTGGCTGGATGACAACGACTGGATCGAGGAGATCTTCGACCAGCTCGACCGCCTGGCCAGCGGCGAGGCGATCAATCCCGACGACCCGACCGCGCCGGCAACACCGATCGACTATCACGAGCGGCTGGCGATCGTCGCCGGCCTGCCGGGCATGCTGGCCGACCTCAACCACCACCGCATCGACGTCCTGACCCCACGGACTCCGATCCGCCACGAGACCGCACCTGGCCGCAACGACCCCTGTCCCTGTGGCAGCGGTAGAAAGTACAAGAAGTGCTGCGGGATGCACTGAGCTGAGCCATGCAGGCCGCCGTAGAACCGGCGAGACTCAGGCAAAGCGCATGCGATCAAGATCGAAGGCGCCAGCGCTCTGCAGGCGCCCACCGAGTTCGCGAAGGTAAAGGAAATCATGCTCGCTGCGCTTGCGGCCGACCATGAACACGGCGCCGTATTCAGGATGAACCGCGGCGCTCTTTTCCACCTCGCTGAGCTTGCCCCACAAGTGCTCACCCTTCAGCTCCAGCAGCGCGATACCCGGCGCGGCGCGGCCGGCGAGACACACCACGAAATCCGGGTAAAAGCCGTCACCCTCGTCCCAGCGATACAGACCCACGCCGGCGCGGGATGGATTGCGATGCCACCAACGCACTTGCGCGCTGGCATCCAGGCGCTCGGCGATGGCCTGCTCATCCTGGTTCAGCCCTGGGGGAAATACACCGTACAGCGCACGATTGGCCGCGCGCAGCGGTTGATCATGGACCAGCTCAACGGCGAGCGGCACCTCGACATCGGCCACCTGGTTTTTTCGCATCTGCTTGAAGGCCTCTCGCAACAGGCCCGGGCGGCGCACCAGCAGCAGGTCCAGCTGGCGCATTTGCTGTTCCTCATCGGCCGGCACCTCGGCGCCGGATTGCTCGATCGCGCGGACGAAGCGCTCCAGCAAACGCGCATGCAGCTCGCGGTCGTTGGCTTCCACCAGGCGCAGGCGAATCTGCTCGGCCTTCTCGGCAACGGCCTCCGGCGAAAGATTGGCCCAAAGATCGGCGCCATCCTCGGACACGCGATGCCCGTCGAACAGGTCTGAATCCTGTCGCTGCACCTGCACCTTGCCGCGCAACCGGTCCGCCAGCACCTCCGGCGAAAAATCCACGTATGCCGCAAGGCGTGCCTCGAAATCCGCTTCAACCGCCGGCAGCCGCTCTCCGCGCAGGCTCGCAGGCGCCTCTGTCCGCCGCGGGTAGCGATACAGCGCGTCCTGGCTCAACGCGAACGCTTCGGTGACGCTGGCCGCGCGCTCGGGCCAGCGACCTTGCCCTCCCAACATGTCCAGCGCCGCCTGCGCCGACCCGCTCAAACCGGCCAAGGGCGTGTCCCTCAAGCCCGCGTCGATGTGCGCCTGCGTCAGCGGCGGCACAGCGGCGGCGACGCCTTCTGCCAGCACCCGCACACCGGCACGCGAGACCAGCAGGCTCAAGGGCTCGCCGCTGCGCACGATCTGCAGCTCGGCCGCATCACCCACCATGGTCAGCACGGTCTGGGTGCCCAGCTCGGGCGCTTGCGTGGTCAACGCGTTGATCTGTGCGCCGGCCTGCAGCAGGCCCTCCTGCGACTCGGAATTGGCCAGGAACACATAGCCATGGTCGAGCAACGGCGGCAGGTCGCTGCGCGCCTGCAACGCGGCGTGGCGGCGCACAATGCGTCCGATCACCTGCACGCCGAAGCTGGGGTCACGACTGCCTCGCAACGCCGCCAGGGTGAACGCACGCGGCGCATCGAAGCCCAGGGCAACGGCCATCTTGAAGATCAGCACTTCCACCGTGGGGTCCTGCGCCAACGACAGCAGATCCGGGTCGGGCTCGTCGGCGGTGTGCACGCGCACGGCGGCCTCGTCGAAGCCCAGTTGCTGCACCAGATACTGGCGCACCGCTTCCTGTGCGGCCTTGCCGTCGCTCACCTGCACCAGCATCAGCGGTGTCAGGCCAATGCCGGCCTCGGCCAGCGCCGTGCGGATGTGGCGATGGGTCTGGGCGCACTCGCGCAATGCCAGGTGCTCGAAGTCCACCAGTTGCGCGGTGTCGCCGTCACGGGCGATGAAGCGCACCATGCGCACGCCGCGCTTGAGCAGGCCCTCGCCCACCGCGTCGGCGCGGCTGACCGAAGCCCAGTCGGCCGGCTCGCCCACGAAGTAACCGGTCGCACGCTCGAAGGCGGCCATGTCCGCATCACGCGGAGTGGCAGTCATCAACAACGCATAGTCCGGCTTGAGCACGTCGCTGAAGAACGCGCGTGCCTGGGCGGCACGCTGGAAGCCATGGTGCGCCTCGTCCACCACGCAGCCGATACGCAGGCCGCTGTCCCGCGCCAACGCGATCACCGCGTCAATCGCCAGACCGGCATCGCCGGTCTGGCGTGCGCGACGGGACTCGGCCTTGCGGGCCGCCAGCGACGCCCAGGTCACCACGAACGCGCCGCCGCCGCGCACGGCATCGAGCTGCCGGTCGGCTTCCAGATCAAACAGTGACAACTCCGGTGCTTCGGCTGCCAGCACCTTGCGCGACTGTTCCACCAGGCCGGTAAAGGGCGCAAACCAGAACCACAGCACCGGCTCGGCCGCCGATACCCTGCGCATCACCTCGATGGCCATGCGGGTCTTGCCCGCGCCGGTCGGGGCTTGCAACACCACCGCCGCCTCCTTGCGTCGGGCCTCATCCAGACGCGTTGGCGCGGCGGCGCTCAATTGCTGATACAGCGCACGCACCTGCGCAAACTGCGCGGCGATGCCGGTGCAGAGGATTGTCTGGAAATCCTTGAGTGCAGTCGACATCGGTCAGCGTCCAAAACGTTCGCGCAGGTGCTGGGGCAGCGGCAGGCAGTTCAATCGCTCGGCCTGTGCACCCAGCAGTTCGGCCACACGCACGGGCGACCAGCTGTAGAGCGTGCCGGCGGTCTGGCCACGCGTAGCCAGCCAGTCACGCAGGCGCGGCACATGCGCGGTGTGGAAATCGGCCAGGTAAGCCATCTCGCCATCGGCGGCAAAGCTGCCGCCCGGCCATGGCGAAAGCGACTGTCCATGCAGCAGCTGCAGTGCATTCCAGACTTCGGCGTGGTCCAGCTTCAACGCCAGCCGGTGTCTGGGGATACGGCGCGCGCGCAGATAGGCAAAGCTACCGCCCAGCCCCTCGACCGCCTCGCCTTTGGCATTGATATAGCCACCCAGCACCCGACGCACACGCTCGGCGCAGACATCGCGGCACAGGTTCTTGTCCGGCGCGTCTTCGGTGGCTTCGGTGCTGGAGACCAGGATGAACTTACGGTTGCCACCGTCTTCGGCGTTGAGCTTGGCGACAGCGTGAGCAAACGTGCCCGAACCTGCGAAGAAATCGAGCACGGTGTCGCCCGGCTTGCTGGCAATTCGCAGGATGCGCTCCATCAGTTGAACTGGCTTGGGCGTAGAAAACACATCCCCAGAGGCCCCAAATTGCAGGACATCAAGCAACTGTTTCTTTGCATCCTGCGTGTGGCCCACTTCGTCATATCTCCACAACGTCTGCGGAACAGTGCCTTGCTGAACATCGGACAGAAAACGCTTCAGCCTCGGAATATTCCCGCCATTTTTCCCCCACCAAATACGCCGGTCCGCATCTAGCTCTTTGAACCGCTCTTCTGAAAAACGCCAGTACATTCCTGCTGGCGGACCCGCAACTCTTCGACCAGTGGGTCCAGTAATCGCATACGTTCCTTTCGAGTAATAGTTGCGAGCTGAAAGGTCACCTGAAGTCCAAGGACCCCGCGGATCGTTGTCTGGATTCTTGTAAGCCCTGTCTTGTGCCGCTGTACGAGCAAGCAAGTTTGGACGCCAACGATTGCGATCTCGCACATATACGACAACGTATTCATGGTCATCTGAAAAATGCTGAGCGGTGCCTTTTGGCGAAAAAACTTTTTGCCAAATGACGTTCGCTATAAAGTTGTCCTCCCCAAACACCCGGTCCATCAGCATTCCAAGCCGGAACAGCTCGTTGTCGTCGATGCTGACGAAGATCACCCCATCATCAGCCAGCAACTCCTTGGCCAATTGCAGACGGCGATACATGAATTCCAGCCACAGCGAATGGCGGAAGCGGTGGGACTTGTCGACGAAACGGTCGTTGTAGACGAAGTCGCGATTGCCGGTGTTGTACGGCGGATCGATGTAGATGCAGCGGATGGCGCCCTTGTGGCTCATCCGCAACGCGCGCAGCGCGTCGTAGTTGTCGCCCTCGATGATTAGATTGCGCCAACCCTCGAAATGTGCATCAAAATTCCCCGGTTCCCGGTTCCCGGTTCCCGGTTCCCGGTTCCCGGTTCCCGGTTCCCGGTTCCCGGTTCCCGGTTCCCGGTTCCCGGTTCCCGGTTCCCGGTTCCCGGTTCCCGGTTCCCGGTTCCCG
>Ga0160456_100101_pt1 | contig 97377 bp, 83 predicted proteins | sample HID1972K_E6MG_FD_108261 | JGI IMG/M metagenome (GOLD analysis project Ga0160456, IMG submission 108261) | Enriched pill bug-associated microbial communities from UW Madison campus, WI, USA - HID1972K_E6 MG | ecosystem: Host-associated > Arthropoda: Insects > Digestive system > Unclassified ... | reverse complement strand
TTCAACCACTTGCGCTCCAGATCTCTCTGCAGCGGGAGGCGAATTCTACAGCGTTACACGCTGCTGTCAACACCTCTTTTTCAACTTCCTTTTGGCTTCGATGAACTGAAGCAACCTGCCGCCTAAACCTATATAACTCATTGAATCTCAAGGAGTTTTCCGTTTCGACTGCGCCGGAAGTGGGGCGAATTATAGACATCTCAAATCTGCCGTCAACCGTTAATTTCAATTTTCTATCGAAACGTCAGAATAGCTGCCTATATATAGACGCAACGACAGCGAATGCGCAGTATATTGCCCAACAGCTATAAAAATACCCGCTCCTACCTTGGATGATGCCTAGTAATGACTGACCAGCCCCGCTCCCTTGCCTCCATGCTGTTTCCGGTTGGCCTGCTATTAATAGCCATGGCATCCATCCAGTCCGGAGCCTCTCTGGCAAAAAGCATGTTCCCGGTCGTAGGTGCACAAGGAACCACAACCCTTCGCCTGATCTTTGCCAGCGTGATCATGTTGATTCTGCTGCGCCCATGGCGCGCCAGGCTCACAGCCAGATCCCTGCGTACCGTGATCGTTTACGGGATGGCGCTGGGCGGCATGAACTTCCTCTTCTATATGTCTCTGCGCACCGTCCCTCTGGGAATTGCCGTCGCCCTGGAATTCACCGGGCCGTTAGCGGTGGCCATTTATGCCTCACGGCGCGCCATCGACTTTCTCTGGATTGCTCTGGCGGCAGCCGGACTGATGCTGCTGATTCCCACCGGCGCGACAACTGCCGGGATCGATCTGGTGGGCGCCGGTTATGCATTGGGGGCTGGAGTTTGCTGGGCACTGTACATTCTGTTCGGGCAGAAAGCCGGCGCAGACAATGGTGTGACGACTGCGGCATTGGGCGTAATGATCGCGGCGCTGTTCGTGGCACCCATCGGCATTGTGCATGCTGGTGCCGCACTGCTGACGCCCTCACTGATTCCGATTGCCATCGGCGTCGCTATCCTCTCCACCGCACTGCCCTATACCCTGGAAATGGTTGCGCTTACACGGATGCCCGCGCGCACCTTCGGCACACTGATGAGCATCGAACCGGCATTCGGCGCACTTTCAGGTCTGTTTTTTCTCCAGGAATACCTGTCGTTGTCACAATGGATGGCGATCATGTGCATTATTCTGGCGTCTGTCGGGGCAACGATGACCATGGGCAGCAACGCAAAGCCCGCCATCGCGGCAGATTGAAACAGGATTTGACCGGGGTCTGGTAATTGGCGTTCATTTAGGCCATGTTTAGATCCCGTAACCCATCGCCAGACATGGATTTTTTCGCAAAGGGACGTAGAAACGCTGCAGAAGCGAGCGAACACAGGCAGACCCGAGCATCAGACTCGCGGCCGCTATTAAGGACGGTAATGAAACGAATTTTGATACTGATCGCCGTACTGGCGATCGCGGGTTGTGCTGCGACTTCGGAAACTCAGGTCAAACGCGGCAAGAAGGGGTTGCATATCAACTGTTCAGGACTCTCGTCCTCCTGGGACAAGTGCTATGCCAGTGCCGCGAATTCGTGCGCGCCAAAAGGTTACAAGGTCATCGCCAAATCCGGCGATGCCGTGGAAGAGCCGGGCGATTATCCGTTCGGTCTCAACCCCGCCGGCTACACAAGCCGCAGCATGATCGTCATCTGCAAATGACCCTCCGCCCTACTCCGCTCGCTGAACCGCGAGCTGACGGGCGATCTCTTCGTGACTGGATTTCAACACCGTACGCTGTACGTCCGGTGTCGCCAACATCCGCGCAACTACCAAAGCGCCGACGCATTGCGAAAGTATCGCCCACGCCAGACTATCGCTTCGCAGTATCTGCGCCCAACTCTCCTGAAGACGGCAGATCCAGATTTCTGCCTGCTCGCGCACCAGCACATCCGAGCGGGCAATCTCCGCCCCCAATGTCGGCAACGCACACCCCGCCTCAGGCTGCTCGACATGAGCCATGCTCAGGTATTGCTTGAGACAACGCTCAAACCGCTCGCGATCTTCATTGCCTTGCCCGCCAAGTCGCTCAAGGCTTTGACCTAGCTCACGTTCGACGATGGCAGAAAACAAAGCATCCTTTGAGGAAAAGTGGCTGTAAAAAGCTGCTCCACTCAGCCCGATGGCTTTCATCAGCCCATCCACCCCTACCGTGGAAAACCCCGAGCGCTTTGCCGACAACGAACTGCTCTGCAGCAATCGTTCGCGGGTTTCCAACTTGTGACCGGCCGAATAACGCATGTGTTGACCCTGTAATTCGCCGCCTTGACGTTATCCGGATCCTAGCATAACGTTCGTTAACTAAACGATCGTTAAGCAAAAGGATTCACCATGAATAACAACAAGGTCGTACTGGTGGTCGGTGCTGGAGATGCCACGGGCGGTGCAATTGCCAAGCGTTTTGCCCGCGAAGGTTTTGTCGCCTGCGTCACTCGCCGCAGCGCCGACAAACTCCAACCGCTGGTAGACGCGATCAAGGCCGAAGGCGGCGAGGCTTATGGCTTTGCCTGCGATGCGCGCAAGGAAGAGGACGTCATTGCCCTGATCGAGGATATCGAAACCCGCCTCGGCCCGATTGAGGCATTTGTTTTCAATATCGGCGCCAATGTGCCCTGCAGTATTCTCGAAGAGACCGCGCGCAAATACTTCAAGATTTGGGAGATGGCCTGCTTCTCCGGTTTTCTCAATGCCCGCGAAGTAGCCAAACGCATGGTCACTCGCCAGCGCGGCACGATATTGTTCACTGGCGCCACTGCCGGTCTACGCGGCGCGTCAGGATTTGCGGCATTCGCCGGGGCCAAACACGGTATCCGCGCGCTGGCGCAAAGCATGGCTCGGGAATTGGGGCCCATGAATATCCACGTCGCTCATGTGGTAGTCGACGGCGCAATCGACACTGACTTCATCCGTGACAGCTTTCCCGACAAATACGCCACCAAGGATCAGGACGGTATTCTCAACCCCGAGCATATCGCCGAAAACTACTGGTATCTGCACAGCCAGCCAAGGGACGCGTGGACATTCGAGCTGGATCTGCGCCCATGGAATGAACGCTGGTAAGCCCGTTCCCATAACAATAAACAGAGAGCCGCGAGCATGAGCAAAACCGTTGAGTTCTATTTTGATCTGGGCAGCCCCGCGACATATCTGGCTTATACCCAACTGCCAGGTATCTGCGCTGAAAACGACAGCGAGCTGATCTACATCCCGATGCTGCTCGGTGGTGTTTTCAAAGCCACGGGCAACGCTTCACCCGCGATGATTCCGGCGAAGGGCCGCTACATGTTTGAGGATCTGGACCGCTACGCCAAACGCTACGGCGTCCCGCTGAAATTCAACCCGCACTTCCCGATCAATACACTGATGCTGATGCGCGCCGTGACTGGCATGCAACTGCGCCATCCGCAACGTTTCCCGGCATTTATCGATTGCCTGTTCAAGGCACTTTGGGTCGACGGTCGCAGCCTCGATGAACCGGCAACCGTTGCGGCGGTGCTGACTGAACACGGTTTTGATCCAGATGCTGTGCTGGCATTGACCAACGACGATGCCGTCAAAGCCGCACTCAAGGACAACACCGAAGCCGCCATTAAACGCGGCGTTTTCGGCGCACCGAGCATGTTTGTTGCCGGGCAATTGTTCTTCGGTCAGGATCGGCTCGATTTTATCGAGGAAGCCTTGCGCTAAACCTCGAATCACTGGCTGCCAGGGAGACGCTCGAAAGAGTCGCCCTGGCATTGCACAACAACAGATCAGATTGCTGCAGTGCGGGTTTCGAGCCAGTCCAGCGCGGCGCCATCAAGCAGTGGGCTCAAGCGTTCGCGGACTTCGGCGTGATAGGCGTTGAACCACTGCTTCTCTTCCTGACTCAGCAGTGACGGCAGCAGACAACGCGTGTCGATCGGGCACAGCGTCAGGGTTTCGAACTTGAGGAACTCGCCAAATTCGCTGCTGCCTGCCTCGCGGTTCATCGCCAGGTTTTCGATACGTACGCCCCAACGGCCCGGACGGTAAGTGCCCGGTTCGATCGAGGTGATCATCCCCGGCTGCATTGCAGTCTGCGGCGCCGGCACAGCCTGATAGGCAATCACCTGCGGGCCCTCGTGCACGTTAAGGAAATACCCGACGCCATGGCCGGTGCCGTGACCGTAATCAACGCTATCTGCCCAGATTGGCGCACGGGCAATAGAATCCAGCAGCGGCGACAGAATGCCTTTCGGGAAGTGCGCCCGGGACAGCGCAATCACACCCTTGAGCACGCGCGTGCAGTCGCGCTTCTGCTCTTCAGTCGGCGTCCCCACCGGGACCATCCGCGTGATGTCGGTTGTGCCGCCGAGGTATTGACCACCCGAGTCGATCAGCAACAAACCGTCGCCCTCGATCACCGCGTGTTCTTCTTCGGTAGCGTGATAGTGCGGCATCGCGCCATTGGCGTTGAACGCGGCAATGGTGTTGAAGCTCAGCGATACATAATCCGGACGACGCTCACGGGCAGCCGTGAGTTTTTCATCGATGGTCAGTTCGGTGATGCGTTCGCGCCCCCAGGCCGATTCCAGCCAGGCGAAGAACTCGCACAACGCTGCGCCGTCCTGTTCCATCGCTTTGCGGATGTGTTGCGCATCAGCCGCGCTTTTTTGCGACTTGGCCAACGTGGTCGGGTTCAAGCCCTCGAGCAGTTTCACACCACCATCGAGGTTATCCAGTAAACCGCTGGTGACCCGTGCTGGATCCACCAGCAAGCTCGCGCCACCCGGCACGGCACGCAGCGCCTCAGCCACTTCACTGTAATCGCGCAGCGTCACGCCATCCTGTTCGAGCACAGCACGCAAATCAGCATCAACCTTGCTCAGTGCGACGAACAGCGTGGCCTGCTGTTGATTGATCAAGGCAAACGAAACAAACACCGGGTTGAACGACACGTCACCGCCACGCAGGTTGAACAACCAGGCGATGTCGTCGAGGGTGGCGATGAAGTGCCAGTCGGCGCCGCGCTCCTGCAGGGTTTCGCGCAGTTTGGCGAGTTTCTCGCCACGGCTGACGGTCGCTTGCGGCGGCAGATGTTGATAGATCGCTGCGTTCGGCAGGCTCGGGCGATCGCTCCAGACTTCCTGCAACAGATCGATGTCGGTCCGCAGACGTGCACCGCGCGCCTCAAGCTTGCTGCTTAACGTGCGTGCCGAAGCCACCGCCATCACCGCGCCATCGACGGCGACGACACCACCTTGCGGGGTCTGCTCGGCCAGCCAGTCGAGCGGATTCGGCTGACCCGGCTGCAATTTGACCAGCTCGATGCCGCTGCCCTTGAGCTCCTTGCTCGCCTGCTCCCAGTAACGACTGTCGGCCCAGACACCGGCGAAATCAGCGGTGACAATCAAAGTACCGACGGAGCCATGGAACCCCGACAGCCATTGCCGCCCCTGCCAGTAACCCGGCAGATATTCTGACAAATGCGGGTCGGCGGACGGCACCAGCAAGGCATGAATGCCTTCGCGGCGCATCAGTTCTCGGGTGTGCGCCAGGCGCTGGGGCACCGATCCTTCGGTCGAGGTCTGGGTACTCATCATGTCTCCTGCTAATCACTTCTTCGTTATTGTTCGTAGCCGTAGATTCGGCTCGTTTAAAGCCCGGTCGCCCAGAATGCCGGAGCACTGGCGCAGGCGGTCTTGATCAGTTCGACAGCCTTGTCGACGTCTTCGGCGGTGGTAAAGCGGCCGAGACTCAAACGGATGGTGCGGCTGGCCAGATGCGCATCGTGCCCGAGCGCCAACAGCACATGGGACGGCGTGTTGCTGGCGGAATTACAGGCCGACGTCGCGGAGAAGGCAATTGAATGACTGAGCGCGGTACTGTTGAATTCGCCCTCGCTGAACGTCAGGCTCAAGGTATGCGCAATGCGTTGCGCTGCGCTGCCATTCAGACGCACGCCCGGCAGGCTCAACAGTTGCTCAAGCAAGCGCTCGCGCAGGGCCGCGATGGACTTTTTCTCCTCCTCGAACGCGGCCGCCGCCAAGGCAAACGCCGCCCCCATGCCGGCAATCTGGTGAGTCGCCAATGTCCCCGAGCGCAAGCCACCTTCGTGACCGCCACCGTGAATCTGCGCCTGCAGGCGCTGGTGCGCGCGCGGACCGACGTACAACGCGCCGATACCTTTGGGACCGTAGAGTTTGTGTGCCGAGAAAGACATCAGATCGACCGGCAACTGCGCAAGGTCGATCGCTACTTTGCCGGCGCCCTGAGCCGCATCGACATGGAACAGTGCTTCGCGCCCGCGCACCAGGGCGCCAATGGCCTGAATATCGTTGACCGTGCCCAACTCATTGTTGACCAGCATCAGCGACACCAGAAAGGTGTCGTCGCGCATTGCGGCGCTGACCGCTTGCGGGGTGATCAAGCCATCGGCGTCCGGAACCAGATAGGTCACGGCAATACCCGCATCCTGCAATTGGCGAGCGGTATCGAGGATGGCTTTGTGTTCGATCTGACTGGTGATGATGTGGCCGCCAGAGACAGCGCGTGCCTGGGCCACGCCCTTGAGGGCGAGGTTGTTGGACTCGGTTGCACCGGAAGTCCAGACAATCTGTTCGGCCTGAGCACCCACCAGTTCGGCAACCTGTCGACGGGCCTGCTCGACCGTGTGCCGGGCCTGCTGGCCGAAGGCGTGGGAGCTGGAAGCCGGGTTACCGAAGTTACCGTGAAACCCCAGACATTCGATCATCACCTGGATGACCCGCTCGTCCACCGGGGTAGTGGCGGCGTAATCGAAATACAACGGACGTGTGTTCATAAAAGACTCGCAGAGCGTGTTCCGGGATCAGGAGGCTCGTGTCTGCAAACGGCTCGGCGCTGCCTCGTGAGCAGCGCGTCGGTTCGAGAGCGTCATCAATACCTGATCGGATGCCGTTAAAGAAGAACAACTTCATTTAAAAGTGCGTGGGAACGCTCCTGAAGTCGAGCTTAACAGGCATCGGGCCGGTGGTTGAAGCTATGCGTCAGCTAAAGCTTTCGAGAAGTAACGGGTACAGCGAAATCACCAGCAGCGCCGCCATGCCCCAGTTGAATACGCGCAACCAGCGCGGCGCCTTCAACACATTACGCAACAGCGTGCCGCAAGCGGCCCAGACGCCAACGCTCGGCAGGTTGATGATGGCGAACACCGCAGCGATCACCACGACATTGGTGAAATAGCCCTGCATCGGCGTGTACGTGCTGATGGCACCGATGGCCATGATCCAGGCTTTCGGATTGACCCACTGAAACGCCGCCGCGCCGAGGTAACTGATCGGCTTGGCTTCGCCCTCAACGCTGTCACCGACAGGGCCCGAGTGGGCGATTTTCCACGCCAGGTACAGCAGATAAGCAGCGCCGACGTAGCGCAGGACCGTATACAGCAGCGGATACGTCTGGAACACCGCGCCCAGGCCGAAGCCCACCGCCACCACAAGCACGAAGAAACCGCAGGTGATGCCGAGCATATGCGGGATGGTGCGGTTAAAACCGAAGTTGACCCCCGAGGCCAACAGCATGGTGTTGTTCGGCCCCGGTGTAATGGAGGTGACAAGCGCAAACAGGGCAAAGCCCAGCAGCAGATCAAGCGAGAGGTTCATGGTGCGGCAGTCCGTCAGGGTCATCCAGGTGTTGACCCTATCCCACGCAGCCCGGCAAACCCACGGACAGTTGAGCAAAACTTCAAGCGGTACAGTTGGTTTTCAGCTGGAGCGACCGTGCAGCTGTACGGCACGCTCGGCACTCATCTCACCCTGCTTGTCGAAACCGTAAGTCTGCTGTGGCTGACCGAGCAGTTGAGCTTTTTTCGAGTGGTATTCATCGAAGGACAAACCGCTGCGGTTCAGCGCTTCCATCGCCAGCTCGCGAGATTCCTCGGCGCTGTAAGGACGCAATTCCGGAGCAACGTGGCTGGCGCATCCGGCCAGTACAGAGACAGCGAGCAGCAGCGAAACAGTCAGTAGATGGTTCATGGGAGCGTCCTGGCGAGCAATGTGAGGGTCGATGGAGAAAGGCTACGCCCGGCCACGCTCATGCAGAAATCAACGCTCTCAATAGTGGCTATCAGGAATTCGACACGACAGCTTCATATCTCTTAAAGATCTATAAATATCAATTTACGTTCTTTTGCGGAATAACAAACAACCTATATAAATCCCTTCATGCACTCATCGCTGTGGCTCCAGCAACTGTTGCTCAGCCAACAGCGGTTCAGCAAACAGCGTCGATATTCACACAGCCGGTCGCCAGCGGAACGCTCAATGCCACGTAAAACGGGCTCTACGGGAATTGGTACAGCACTTGCTCCAGTCCAGTGACTTACTCACTGCTCGCTGAGCAACTGTTGAAAAAGGAACTGATCATGTCGCGTCCCCTGAAAGTCGTCGCCCTCTCCGGTGGCACCTGGCGTCCCTCCCGCACCTTGGTGCTGACTCAAGCCTTGCTGGCTGAGCTGGCCGGGCATCTGCCGATCGAGAGTCACCTGATCGAACTCGGTGACATCGCCCGTCCGCTCGGCGGCGCGCTCTCGCGTCAGGAACTGAGCGCTGAAGTCGAAGCCGAGTTGCGAGCCATCGAACAGGCCGACCTGCTGATCGTTGCCGCGCCGGTCTATCGCGGCTCCTACCCGGGGTTGCTCAAGCATCTGTTCGACCTGATCGATCTCAACGCACTGATCGATACGCCGGTATTGCTGGCCGCCACCGGTGGCAGCGAACGCCATGCGTTGGTGCTCGATCATCAGTTGCGACCGCTGTTCAGCTTCTTTCAGGCCGTCACTTTACCGATCGGCGTATACGCCACCGAGGCTGATTTCGCCAACTACCAGATCACCAGCGAAACCTTGAAAGCACGTATTCGTCTGGCTGCAGAACGCGCTGCGCCGCTATTCGCCACGCAAATCAAACCGTTGCTGAAAATCGCCTGAGGAGCTGTTCATGGATGTTTTCTGGTTTCTGCCGACCCATGGCGACGGGCACTATCTGGGCACCACTCAAGGCGCGCGCCCGGTCACGCTCAACTATTTGAAACAAGTCGCGCAGGCGGCCGACAGCCTCGGTTACCACGGTGTGCTGATTCCCACCGGGCGATCTTGCGAGGACTCGTGGGTGATTGCTTCGGCACTGGTGCCGTTGACCGAACGCCTGCGCTATCTGGTGGCGATCCGTCCGGGGATCATTTCACCGACAGTGTCGGCGCGCATGGCCGCGACACTCGACCGTCTGTCCAACGGCCGCCTGTTGATCAACGTTGTGACGGGCGGCGACCCGGACGAAAACCGGGGCGACGGCAGCTTCCTCAGCCATAGTGAACGCTACGAAGTCACTGATGAGTTTCTGAAAATCTGGCGCCGGGTGCTGCAAGGCGAGGCCGTGGACTTCGACGGCAAACACCTGAAGGTGCAGAACGCCAAAGCGCTTTACCCACCCGTACAGAAACCTTATCCACCGTTGTACTTCGGCGGCTCCTCCGACGCTGCGCATGATCTCGCCGCCGAGCAGGTCGACGTCTATCTGACCTGGGGCGAACCACCGGCCGCCGTCGCCGAGAAACTGGCCGATGTGCGCGAACGCGCGGCACGGCATGGGCGCAAAGTGAAGTTCGGTATTCGCCTGCATGTGATCGTGCGCGAGACCGCCGAAGAGGCGTGGAAAGCCGCAGACAAACTGATCGAACACATCAGCGACGAAACCATCGAAGCGGCGCAGAAATCCTTTTCCCGCTTCGACTCCGAAGGTCAGCGGCGCATGGCCGCGCTCCACGATGGCCGGCGCGACAACCTGCAAATCGCCCCCAATCTGTGGGCCGGCGTCGGCCTGGTGCGCGGCGGTGCCGGCACGGCATTGGTCGGCGATCCGCAGCAAGTGGCGGCGCGGATCAAGGAGTACGCCGATCTCGGGATCGAGAGTTTCATCTTCTCCGGCTACCCGCATCTGGAAGAGGCTTACCGCTTTGCCGAGCTGGTTTTTCCGCTGCTGCCCGAGCCTTACGCGAGCCTGGCCGGGCGCGGCTTGACCAACCTCACCGGACCGTTCGGCGAAATGATCGCCAACGACGTCCTGCCGACAAAAGCCACGGCATAACCCACCCCGCGCAGGGGCAGATTGAATTCAGGAGTGTTGGTGTGACTGCCAAACCGCAAAGTACCCTTTTATCGCCATTGCAGAGCGCCCGCCAACTGGCTGCGGAGTTTGCCCTGACCGCCATTGAGCGCGACGAACGCGGCGGCACGCCCAAGGCCGAACGCGATGCCCTGCGCGACAGCGGCTTGCTGGCCCTGAGCATCCCCAGCCGTTACGGCGGCCTCGGCGCGAGCTGGAGCGAAACCCTGCAAGTGGTGCGCGAGTTCGCCAAGGTCGACAGCTCGATCGCCCACGTTTTCGGCTTTCATCACCTGATGCTGGCCACCGTACGCCTGTTCTCCCGCCCGGAACAATGGCAGCCGTGGTTCGAACAGACCGCACGGCAAAACTGGTTCTGGGGCAACGCGCTCAACCCGCTCGACACCCGCACGGTGGTCAAGGATCTCGGTGGCTGGCGCGAATTTTCCGGGAAGAAGAGTTTCTGCTCCGGCGCCAGCGACTCACAAATGCTGATCGCCTCGGCGGTCGATGAAAGCGCCGGCGGCAAGCTCTTGATCGCGGCGATCCCCAGTGGCCGCAGCGGCATTACCCTGCACAACGACTGGAACAACATCGGTCAGCGCCAGACCGACAGTGGCAGCGCCACGTTCGAGCGGGTGCGGGTTGAGGAATCGGAATTGCTCCTCGATCCGGGCCCACTGAGCACGCCATTCGCCTGCTTGCGCCCGCTGATCGCGCAACTGACGTTCACGCATATGTTCCTCGGGATTGCCGAAGGTGCATTCGAGGAAGCGCGGCAATACACCCTCAATGAAACCCGTCTCTGGCACAAATCCACAGCCCGTACTGTGCAGGAGGATCCGTATGTGCTCGCGCATTTCGGCGAATTCTGGGTCGCCCTTGAAGGCATTCGCCTACTGGTCGAACGTGCGGCGGCTTTGCTTGATGAAGCGTGGGCCAAAGGGCCGAACCTCAGCGCGGAAGAACGCGGTCATGTCGCCACGGCGATTGCCACGGCAAAAGTCGCGGCCAGCCGTCAGGGCCTGGACATTTGCAGCCGTTTGTTCGAAGTCACCGGGGCGCGCGCCACTCACGCCTCACTGCGCCTGGATCGCCACTGGCGCAACCTGCGCACGCAAACCTTGCACGACCCACTTGATTACAAACTCCATGAGCTGGGCGACTGGGCGCTGAATCAGGCGCTGCCGGTGCCGACATTCTATTCCTGATTGCTCCTTGAAAGGACGAGCCCATGCAATTGCTGACCTTACCGCCCTCACCCGCGCTCGCGACGTCGATCCGCGCCACCGCGCAAGTGTTCGAAGACCCGAAATCTCAAGCGCTGCTCGCGCATTTGCAACAGGTCGCGCCGAGCGAAGCCAGTGTGCTGGTCATCGGCGAGACCGGCACTGGCAAGGAACTCGTCGCACGACATATTCACAACCTGAGCAATCGCCGCCACCGGCCGTTTATCGCGGTCAACTGCGGCGCGTTTTCCGAATCGCTGGTGGAGGCGGAATTGTTCGGCCATGAAAAAGGCGCGTTCACCGGTGCGCTGAGCGCCAAGGCTGGCTGGTTCGAGGAGGCGGATGGCGGCACGCTATTTCTCGATGAGATCGGTGATCTGCCGATCGCGATTCAGGTGAAGCTGTTGCGGGTCTTGCAGGAGCGTGAAGTGGTGCGGCTCGGTTCGCGCAAAAGCATCCCCATCGATGTGCGGGTGTTGGCCGCGACCAACGTACAACTGGAAAAAGCCATCAATGCCGGACATTTTCGCGAGGATCTGTATTACCGCCTGAACGTGGTCAATCTGGAACTGAGCCCGTTGCGTGAACGCCCCGGCGACATTCTGCCGCTGACCCGCCACTTCATCGAGGCTTACAGCCAGCGCCTGGGCTATGGCCGCGTCAGCATCAGTCCGGGCGCCGAGCAGAAACTGCGCGCCTACAGTTGGCCAGGCAATATTCGCGAGCTGGAAAACGTCATCCATCACACCCTGCTGATCTGCCGCAATGGCGTGATCGAGCGTGATGATCTGCGCCTGTCGAACATGCGCATCGAGCGCCCCGACGATCATGCCGGCGCCGATGATTCACCGGAAGCCTTGCTGGAACAGGCCTTTCAAAAACTGTTCGCGCAACAGGCCGGAGCACTACACGAAAAAGTTGAAGACGCCTTGCTGCGCGCCGCTTACCGCTTCTGCCATTACAACCAGGTGCACACCGCCGCGCTGCTTGGCCTGAGCCGCAATGTCACACGTACGCGGCTGATCAAGATCGGCGAACTGGCGGTGAACAAGCGGCGACTGAGCGAAAACCTGCACGGCGAGCGGCTTATCCAGCTATCGATCTAACCGATCAGATTGCAGTGCAAGGCATCGTCGTGACTGCGGGCGATGCTGCTCAGCACCTGGAAGGAATTGAAGGTGACGGTTTTCGCCCGATGAATGTGGATCAGTTGCCAGAAATCCTGTTCGCCACTTTCAAAACTGCGAAAAGCTGCCTCCCCCGCCTCGCGGGTTTGCCATTGCAGAAAACTCAACACCCGCCGACCATCATCGCTGGCCTGCACGCTGGCGCTGAGGAAACCGGCGTAGCGCTGGGCCAGACGTTCGCTTTGCACTGAAAGAGCAGTGACCAGGGCCGGTTGCTGACGCGGTTCGATTTCAAATTCGATCAATTGGGTGAAACTACGGTTGTTCATGGAACGCCCCCACTCATCGTAAGACGAGTCTTGCGACTCGAAGGCCTGCAGGGTAAAACCTCTAGTTAAGTCAAGGTCAAGAGTCTTTTCCAATGATCACCCGAGAAAACCTGCACAAGCAGCTTACGGTCGGTGAAGTCGCGGCGCGCAGCGGTGTGGCGGTGACGGCGCTGCATTTTTACGAAGCCAAAGGTTTGATCAAGAGCCAGCGCAATGCCGGCAATCAGCGCCGCTATGCGCGCGCAGTGCTGCGCCGGGTGGCGTTGATCAAAGTCGCGCAGCGCTTGGGGATTCCACTGGCAGAGATTGGCGAGGCGCTGAAAATTCTGCCGGATGATCGCGCACCGACAGCGGCGGACTGGAAGGTGCTATCCGAGCAATGGCGACGCGAACTGGATGAGCGGATCGAGCAATTGACGCTGTTGCGTGACCGACTCAATGGCTGTATCGGCTGTGGCTGTCTGTCGATGGAAGCGTGCCCGTTGCGCAATCAGGGCGACGTGCTCGGCGAACAGGGGCCCGGGCCACACTTCACCAAGGATTAAGGAAGGCCCCGTGGCGAGGGCATTTATCTCCTTACCACAGAATAGATGCGCCCCTGCTGCTCGTCGGGCAAAAATCTGCACTGCGTGGACAGTTCTATAGTGTTTCTTCACCTCGCAAAACAACAATCAGGGAGAACGTCATGAGCGTCAAACCCATTCCCGAGGGGTATCACAGCATTACCCCGTATCTCGGCATTCACAAGGCCGCCGAGGCCATCGACTTCTATAAGAAAGCGTTTGGTGCCACCGAAGTCATGCGCCTGGCGATGCCCGACGGCGGTATCGGCCACGCCGAACTGCGCATTGGTGACAGCGCAATCATGCTCGGCTCGCCGTGCGACCAAGGGCCGTTGAGCAATCCGGACAACGCGGTGTCGGTCGGTTTGCATCTGTACGTGACCGATGTCGACAAATCCTTTCAGCGGGCGCTGGATGCCGGGGCGACCACCGTGTCCGAGGTCAAGGATCAGTTTTACGGTGATCGCAGCGGCACGTTGAAAGATCCCTATGGACATCTGTGGTTTCTGGCTTCGCGCAAAGAGGATCTGACCCAAGAGCAGATCAGGCAGCGGGCTATGGAGATGTTTCAGCAGGGTTAGGTTTTGTAATGTTTGTAAAGGCGCTATCGCGAGCAGGCTCACTCCTACGGGGGAATGCATTTCAATTGTAGGAGTGAGCCTGCTCGCGATGGGGCCGGTACAAACATACACATCACACTTCATGAAGCGGCCCATCACGCTTTGCGCCTTGCCCCGAACGTCAGACAATTTCAGGATGCATCCAACAAGAACCCTGAAAAAAGGATCAGTCTGATGTTTGCCGGATTCCTCAAAGACCAGCGTCACGTCAACGGCGTCGACATTGCCTATCGCCTCGGCGGCAGCGGCCCGGGCCTGCTGTTGCTGCATGGCCACCCGCAGACCCACGTGATCTGGCACAAGATTGCCGAACAACTGGCCGAGCATTTCACGGTGGTCGCCGCCGACTTGCGCGGCTACGGTGACAGCGGTCGCCCTGATGCCGATGACCAGCATCGCAATTATTCAAAACGTGAAATGGCTCGTGATGGCGTCGAGCTGATGCAGTCACTGGGCTTCGCGCAGTTCTCGATCCTCGCCCACGATCGTGGCGCACGGGTGGCGCATCGCCTTGCGCTCGATCACCCGGCCGCCGTGCAGCGCATGATGTTGCTCGACATCGCGCCGACCCTGTCGATGTACACGCAAACCAACGAAGCCTTCGCCCGCGCCTACTGGCACTGGTTCTTCCTGATTCGTCCGGCGCCGCTGCCGGAAACCCTGATCGAGGCCAATCCCGATGCCTATCTGCGCAGCGTGATGGGCAGTCGAAGCGCCGGGCTCAAACCATTTACCGAGCAAGCCTTCGACGAATACCGGCGCTGCCTGCAACAGCCGGGCAGCGCGCGCGGTATCTGCGAAGACTACCGGGCCAGCGCCGGCATCGATCTGGAGCACGACCGCACCGACATCGCCGCCCAGCATCATCTGAATCTGCCGCTGCGGGTCTTGTGGGGCGCGGAAGGCACGGTTGGGCGCTGTTTCGATCCGCTGAAAGAATGGCAGCAGGTGGCGAAGAACGTCAGCGGGCAGGCCCTGCCCGCCGGCCACTATATTGCCGAAGAAGTCCCTGAATTGTTGCTTGCCGAAGCACTGGCCTTTCTGCGCTGACCAGGGCTGCGAATCCCGATGCTATGCTGGCGGCTTCTGCCGCCAGTGCTCGTTTCGACATGCCCCAGAAGAAAGACACCTTGCCTCTGCCCGAAGACCTGCGGGTGCTGCTCACCGTGATCCGCAAGAACGGCTTTGCTGCCGCAGCGGATGAACTGGGCCTGTCCCCGGCGTACGTCAGCAAACGCATTCAGATTCTCGAAACCACCCTCGGCACACGCCTGCTGCACCGCACCAGCCGCCGCGTCTCGCTGACCGAGGATGGCGAGCGGGTACAGCGCTGGGCGTTGCGCATTCTCGATGATTTCCAGCAACTGCACGACGAACTCTCCGACGCCCACGACAGCCCGCGTGGGCGTTTGCACATCTGCAGCAGTTTCGGGTTTGGCCGCAATCACGTCGCCCCAGCCGTGTCGTTGCTGGCCGAACGTTATCCGCAACTGGAGATTCGCCTCGACCTGTTTGACCGCGTCGTGGACATCATCAACGAAGGCTTCGACCTGGAGATCCGCGTTGGCGACGACATTCCCGGCCAGCACATCGGCCGGCGTCTGGTCAGCAATCGGCGCGTGCTGTGCGCGGCGCCAAGTTATCTGCAACGTCGCGGCACGCCGCAAACGCTGGACGACCTGCAGCAGCACGATTGCCTGGTGATCAAGGAGCGCGACAATGCCTTCGGCATCTGGAATCTGGATCGCGATGGCGGCCAAGAGAACGTGCGGGTCAGCGGGCCGTTGTCGTCCAACAACGGCGAGATTGTTTTGCAATGGGCGTTGGATGGTCGTGGGGTATTGCTGCGCTCATTGTGGGATGTGAAGCCGTTGCTCGAGCAAGGCCGTTTGGTGCAAGTGCTGGAAGATTACAGCCAGAGCGCGAATGTCTGGGCGGTGTACCCGACACGGCTGGCGCATTCGGGGAAGTTGCGCGCATGTGTGGAGTTTTTGCAGGCGCATTTCAAAAGCCTGTCGCTGTAACCAGAACACCGCAACCCCCTGTAGGAGTGAGCCTGCTCGCGATAGCGGTGTGTCAGACACAGCAAACTCTGACTGATCCACCGCCATCGCGAGCAGGCTCACTCCTACAAGGAGGCCAGCGGTGGGTCAGGAGAGCCAGGGGTTGTTGACCAGGTGCTGGCGTTCGAAATCCTTGATTTGTTCGCGGCGTTGCAAGGTGCTGCCAATTGCATCAAGTCCCAGCAGCAGCGAAGTTTTGCGCAGACCATCAATCTGGAAATCGATCACGCTGCCATCCGCCAAACCAATCTGCTGCGTCTCCAGATCAATACTGATCCGCGCCGTTTCAGGCTGACCGACAAGCCGTCCGATGCGCTGCACCTGCGCCTCCTCCAGCGTGATCAACAACACCCCGTTGCGCTGGCAGTTGTCGAAAAAGATCCCGGCGAAGCTGCTACCGATCAGCGCGCGAATGCCCAACTGCTGCAACCCCCACACTGCGTGCTCGCGGCTGGAGCCGCAGCCGAAATTCGGCCCGACCACGAGAAAACCAGCCCTCTGCCACGCAGGCTGATTCAGCACAAACTGAGGATTCGGCGTGCCGTCCGGCAAAAATCGCAGATCGAAAAACAAACCGCGATCCAGGCCTTTCCTGTCGATGCCCTTGAGAAACTGCTTGGGCATGATCACGTCGGTATCGACGTTGGCGGCCAACAATGGCGCGGCCTGCCCGCTGACCTGAGTGAAGGGTTGCAGGCTCATGGGCGTACTCCAAAGTGGCGGATGTCGGTGAGGCGGCCGCTGATCGCAGCAGCGGCGACCATCGCCGGGCTCATCAAATGGGTGCGTGCGCCAGCGCCCTGACGCCCCTCGAAATTACGGTTGGTGCTGGACGCGCAGCGGTCGCCGGGGGCCAGCACATCGTCGTTCATCGCCAGACACATCGAACAGCCGGACTGACGCCATTCAAAACCGGCCTCGATAAAAATCCGCGCCAATCCTTCCGCTTCGGCTTGGGCGCGCACTTCGCTGGAACCGGGGACGATCATCGCCCGCACATGCTCGGCGACTTGCTGCCCGCGCACGACACGGGCGGCATCGCGCAAGTCCTCGATCCGTGCGTTGGTGCAGGAACCGATAAAGGCATGGCTGATGACGATCTCGCTGAGCGGCATGCCGGCTTCGAGGCCCATGTAGTTGAGGGCGCGGCGCATGTCCTGACGCAGGATCGGGTCGTTGATCGCTTGCGGATCGGGCACCCGAGCGCCAATCGGTGCAGCCTGATCCGGGCTGGTGCCCCAGGTGACCATCGGTTCCAGCAGATGGGCGTCGAGATGAATCTCGCGGTCGAACAAGGCGCCGGGATCGCTGCGCAGGTCGCACCATTGTTGCAGTCCGCGCTCCCACAAGTCGCCGGTGGGCGCGCGGGGTTTGCCCTTGAGATAGGCGAACACCTTGTCGTCCGGCGCCATGAACGCGCCACGCGCACCGGCCTCGACCGCCATGTTGCAGATGGTCATGCGCGCCTCGACGCTCAGGGCATCAATGGTCGAACCGCAGAACTCGATGGCATAACCGGTGGCCCCGGACGCGCCAATCTGGCCGATCAGCGCCATGATCAGGTCTTTCGACGTCAGCCCCGCTGCCAACTCGCCGTCAACCGTCACGCGCATGCTTTTCAGACGTTTGTAGACCAGGGTCTGCGAGGCCAGCAGGTGTTCGATTTCCGAGGTGCCGATGCCGAAACCGAAAGCGCCGAGCGCGCCATACGTCGTGGTGTGGCTGTCGCCGGCAGCAATGACCATGCCCGGCAATATAAAACCCTGCTCCGGCGCGATCACATGTTCGATGCCTTGGCGTTTGTCGAGGATATCCAGCAACTCGATACCGAAGTCCCGGCAATTCTCTGCCAGATACGACACCTGTCGCGCGCCACCGGCATCCGGCATCGCGGCCACCCGCAGCGGTGTGGTTGGATTGACGTGGTCAACCACCGCCAACGCTGTTTCCGGACGCCAGACACCCCGCCCGGCCTCGCGCAAACCGCTGAATGCCTGGGGACTGGTGTATTCGTTGATCACCTGACGATCGATATAAAGCAGGACATGGCCCTGATCGTCGAGGCGGCACACCGTGTGCGAATCGATGTGTTTGTCATAGAGGGTTCTGGCGGTCATCAAGGTGCTCACTCAGGCATTCATCGTGAGCTCCATGATAGGGAGCGCCGGCGGGCCATCAATTGCCTGACAGTGATGGCGTCATGCATGAATCGTGTTTGATCCTCAAAACACAACAAAACCCTGTGGGAGCGAGCTTGCTCGCGAAAGCGGTGCGTCAGTCACGTCCGCGTTAACTGATCGTCCGCGTTCTTGAGCAAGGGGATGTGTGGTGAACGGCGAATTGCGAAACATTTGCTTTCATATCCCCTTTCGGGATTTGCAGCGCTCATTCGTCTTATATAGATGCAGGCCGTTCGCGTAGGCAAAAGCCACGAGCGGCTTTTCGGGGATCCCGTGCTGCGAAGCCCGTAGCCACGTGCCCTTTCACCGAATACAAGACGCGCAATCATGTCGAAGAAATCCCGCTCCAAACTGTGGTTCCTCGTTCATAGCTGGCTGGCGTTACCGATCTGGTTTTTCGTGCTGATCGTCTGTGTCACCGGCACATTGGCGGTGGTCAGTCAGGAAATCGTCTGGCTGGCCAACCCGCAGATGCGCGCCAGCCAGCCGTCGGACGATGCACCCCGTCTCGGTTATGAACAGATCATCACAGCGATCAAGACCGCTGAACCGCAGGCACTGGTACAACGCATCAGCCGCCCCGACGAATCGCATTTCGCGCTGGATGTCACCCTCAGCTATCCCGACGGGCGCTCGCTGGTCACCTACGTCAACCCGTACACGGGCGTGATCCAGGGCACGGCGCCGGAATTCAATTTCCAGGCCTTTACCCGTGCCTTGCATGGCTGGTGGCTGGTGCCGTTCACCAATGGTTACAGCTGGGGCTGGTATCTGGTGTCAGCGCTGAGCTTGCCGCTGCTGGCGTCGTTGATCACCGGCCTGGTGGTGTACAAGCGTTTCTGGAAAGGTTTTTTCAGTCCGACCCTGCGTATTCGCCACGGTGCGCGAATTTTCTGGGGGGACTTCCATCGTCTGAGCGGCATCTGGTCAATCTGGTTCATTGCGGTCATCTCCGTCACCAGCACCTGGTTCCTGATTGAAGCGGTGCTGTCCGATAACCACATATCGATTTCCAGCGAGGCGATCATTCCGGCCATGTCGCGCGACAGCGTGCCGTTGACCGCCGATGGCCTGCCACCGGCCCGGCTCAGTCTTGATCGCGCGATCGAAATCGCCCAGCAAAAGATTCCCGGGCTCGAGGCCAGCGTCATCAACATGCCTTTCAATGCCTACAGTCACCTCGATATTCGTGGCCGAGGCTGGTATCCACTGATGTTCCAGAGCGCGACGCTCAACCCGTTCAACGGCGAGCTGGCATCCTCCCGCGTGCTGTCGGATCGCACGTCACTGGAGTTCGTCACCGAATCCATGCGCCCGCTACATACCGGTGACTTCGGTGGTCTGTGGATCAAGCTGATCTGGTTCTTCTTCGGCCTGTTGCTGAGCATGATGGTGCTCAGCGGTTTGTTGATCTGGACCAAGCGCACCGCGCTGGCCACCGCCAACGCCCTTAAACGCGAAAGCAAGAAAGCCCGCACCGCCGCCGTGCAGCCCGCGACCACCCGCGAGACTTCGGAGGCCAGCCTGTGAGCCAGACGACGAGCATTGCCCAACCTTCACGCCTGAGCCGCTTCTGGCATAAATGGCGCTTCCATATCAATGTACTGCTGCTGCTGATTCCGCTGGGTTTCATGCCGAAATACTTTGCCGATGTGGCGTTGTTCCGTGGCGACAGCGGCCTTGGCGAGCGCGAGATCGGTGACGTCCAGGTCGGCCCTTGGAGCCTGCGCCTTGCCGAGTTGCGCAACGAAGCGCCGCTCAATGGTCCCGCCGGTTACTCGAAGGACTTCAACGCTGCGTTGTGTGACGCCTGTATCGAACAGGTCAAGGCCACTTACCTGCGCATCGGCAAACCCCGCAGCCTGCGCGCCGCCGGGGTGATCTTCTTCGGCACACCGTACCGCATGGGCACGCAATTGCTGATCCCGGAAAAGACCAAACCCGACGCCGAACTGTGGATCACCATGGAAGGCTGGGACGGCAGCATGCACCAAGCCACTATTCCCCTGAGCCAGGCCTCTCCCGCCACGATTGCATGGCTGACCAAACAAGGAGCCAAACCATGAGCCACGCTCGCCGCCCTTCCCGTCTGCGCCTGAGCGCCGCGCTGCTGGTGCTGAGCGCCGGCTTCAGTGCCAGCGCCCTCGCCCACAACCCGATGTGCGAATGCAAGGCCATCGATGCCGAACAGATCAAATGCACCGGCGGTTTCTCCGACGGCAGCGGCGCACCGGGGGTGACCCTCGATGTGATCGGCTACGACGAAACCATTCTGGTGCCGGGCAAGCTCGGTGCCGACTCGACACTGACATTCAAGAAGCCTGGCGCCGAGTTTTATGTGCTGTTCGACGCAGGTCCAGGCCATGTGGTCGAAATCGACCAAGCGGATATCGAGGCCCCATGAGTACACCAACCAGCCAAGTTGTGCGCCCGGCGGGTGCCGGCCATGAAACCCTCAATGTGCTGCTGTTGTGTATGTTGATTCTGGCGATTGCCGGTTCAGTCGTGGCCTGGCGCGGGGTTTCCCATGAGCCGGAGCCGGTCGCGACAAATCAACTCGACGCACGCCGCGACCTCAGTGCTTCGGAGCAAGGCATCTACGCCGACCTGCGGGTGACCCTCGACGAAATCCGCTTGCTGCGCGAAGAGCAGCAAGCCCTGCCGACGCCGCAGAACCTCGCGGACGAAGGGTTTGCGCCGTTTGCTCAGGACGCCAGCTCGGTCAGCCGCGGCGGTCATGCCTGGCAGTTGTTGGCGGACGCCGCGTATTTCGGCCAAAGCCAGACTCCTGCCGTCGCGGGTTCATTCGTGATGCTGCTCAGTGCCGACGACAAGGCGGCGCCGGACATCTGGCTCAACCGTGATGCAGCCGTTCAAGCCCCCGCACAACTCACCGCCGACGCTCTGTCCGCTGCCGGCTGGAAACAGATCGTCGCGCAATACGATGCCGGGGTTACCCGCGAACATCGCCATTGATTCCTCGCCCCTATCCGAGAGAAGACCGCTTGCCCATGTCTATTTCATCGCCGCGCCGCCCTTTGTTACGCCTGTTTCTGGTCGGCCTCTGCGCCTGCCTGCTGAGCCCGCTGGCCAGTGCCGATAGCGCCAAACGCCTGCGTATCGGCATTACCCTGCACCCTTATTACAGCTATGTGGCAAACATCGTCGGCGACAAGGCCGAGGTGGTGCCGCTGATTCCTGCCGGTTTCAACCCGCACGCCTACGAGCCGCGCGCCGAGGACATCAAACGCATCAGCGGGCTGGATGTGATCGTGCTCAACGGTGTCGGCCATGACGATTTCGCCGACCGCATGATTGCCGCCAGCGAAACACCGAACATCAAAACCATCGAAGCCAATGAAAACGTACCGCTGCTGGCCGCCACCGGGGTTGCCGCACGCGGCGCCGGCAAAGTGGTCAACCCGCACACGTTCCTGTCGATCAGCGCCTCCATCGCGCAGGTCAACAACATTGCCCGTGAACTGGGCAAGCTTGATCCGGACAACGCCAAGACCTATACCCAGAACGCCCGCGCCTACGGCAAACGCCTGCGACAGATGCGTGCCGACGCCCTGGCCAAACTGACTCAGGCACCGAACGCCGAACTGCGCGTGGCCACGGTTCACGCGGCCTATGATTATCTGTTGCGCGAATTTGGTCTGGAAGTGACGGCGGTGGTCGAGCCGGCGCACGGTATCGAGCCAAGCCCGAGCCAGTTGAAAAAGACTATCGATCAACTGCGCGAACTGGATGTGAAAGTGATTTTCTCGGAGATGGACTTCCCGTCCACCTACGTCGAAACCATCCAGCGTGAGTCCGGCGTGAAGCTGTACCCGCTGTCACACATTTCCTATGGTGAATACACCGCCGACAAATACGAAAAGGAAATGACCGGCAACCTCAATACCGTGGTGCGGGCGATTCAGGAGTCGGGCGCATGACCTCCAAAGAAACGATTTCGAACGAACTCGAATCCCCTGTGGGAGCGAGCTTGCTCGCGAAGGCGCCAGATCAGCCAACATCTGTATTGAATGACACAGCGCATTCGCGAGCAGGTCGAATCGTCGCACCGTCGCTCCCACAAGGACCGACTTTGGATTTTGCGGAGATTTGTCTGACGCTCGGGCGCACAACCATTCTCGACAACGTCACCTTCCAGGTGCAGCCCGGCAGCGTGCATGCGCTGGTCGGCCCGAACGGTGGCGGCAAGAGCTCGCTGATCAAGACGCTGCTGGGGCAGATGCCGCATCAAGGCCAGCTCAGCCTGCAATGGCCCGGCGCCCCCGGCATCATCGGATATGTGCCGCAGGCGCTGGAGTTCGATCGTGGTTTACCGATGACCGTCGACGATTTCATGGCCGCGATGTGCCAGCGTCGCCCGGCGTTTCTTGGCTTGAGCAAGCGCTACGCCGGCGCGATTGGCGATGCACTGGAACGCGTTGGCATGCAGGACAAGCGCAAGCGGCGCATGGGCGCGTTGTCCGGGGGTGAACGTCAGCGGGTTCTGCTCGCACAGGGTCTGATCCCTGCACCGCAACTGCTGGTGCTTGACGAGCCGATGTCGGCGCTCGACGAGGCCGGCATTCAGGTCTTCGAGCGCCTGCTCAATGACTGGCGCGCCGCGGGCATCACCGTGCTGTGGATCGAACACGATCTGGAAGCCGTCGGGCGCCTGGCCAATCGTGTCACCGGGCTTAATCGCCGAGTGTTGTTCGACGCGACGCCACAAGAGGCACTGACTCCGGAACGTCTGTTGAGCCTGTTTTCGACCCATCCACGGAGCGCTGCCTGATGAGTTACGAAGCCTTTCGTTTGATGGTGCAAGGCTGGGCCTCGTCCGGTTACCTGCCGGAAGCGCTGGCCTACGGTTTTGTGGTCAATGCACTGCTCGCCGGTTTGTTGATCGGCCCGGTGCTGGGTGGTCTCGGTACGCTGGTGGTGGTCAAGCGCTTCGCGTTTTTCTCCGAAGCGGTCGGTCACGCCGCGCTGACCGGCGTGGCCATCGGCATCCTGCTCGGCGAACCCTACACCGGACCGTACGGCAGCCTGTTCGGTTATTGCCTGCTGTTCGGCATCCTGCTCAATTACCTGCGCAACCGTACCGGTCTGGCGCCGGACACTTTGATCGGCGTATTCCTGTCGGTGTCGCTGGCACTCGGCGCGAGTCTGCTGCTGATCCTGGCGGGCAAGATCAATGTGCACATTCTCGAGAACGTGTTGTTCGGCTCGGTGCTGACGGTCAACGGCAACGATCTGGCGGTGCTGGCCATTGTCGGCTCGCTGGTCATGGCCCTGGCCCTGCCGCTGTACAACCGCATCATGCTCGCCAGTTTCAATCCGCAACTGGCGGCCGTGCGCGGCGTGGCGGTGAAAACCCTGGATTATCTGTTCGTGATTCTGGTGACGCTGATCACCGTGGCGGCGGTAAAAGTGATTGGTGCGATTCTGGTCGGCGCGCTGCTGGTGATTCCGGCTGCTGCCGCGCGCTTGCTCAGTCAATCGCTCAAGGGCTTTTTCTGGTGTTCGGTGCTGATCGCCACCGTCAGCACCTTGTGCGGCATTCTCGCGCCCATCGTGTTCGACCTGCCGATCCCGTCCGGCGCCGCGATCATTCTGGTCGCTGGTATCGCTTTCGCCCTCGCCGCCATTGCGCGCGGGGTTGTCCCGAGTCTGAAAGGGAATCTTGGATAAATGACTTTTTCACTGCGTAAGCTGACCTTGGCCATGGCCTTGTGCGGCGTGGTTTGCACCCCATTGATGGCCGCCGAAAACACTAAACAGTTGCGGGTGCTGGCCTCTTTGCCCATCACCTTTGGCTTGGCTGAGGCGCTGCTCAAAGGCACTGATGTCAATCTCGAACGAGCGGCGCCAGCGAACCTGCCGGGCAGTCGTCAGAGCGCCTATTTCACGGGGCGTGGCGCCCCGGCACTGAGCAAACTGGCAACCGCGGCCGATGCCGTGATTGGCGTGCGCTCGTTGTGGCCGGATGATCAGCTGTACCCGATCGCCCGTCGCAGCAATATCCGTATTGTCGAAGTCGATGCGGCACGCCCGGTCGACGGCGCCCTGCCCGGCATTGCCGTGCAACCGGATTTGAAAGTCGATGGCCTGAACAGCCAGCCATGGCTGGCGAGCAACAACATGGGGCGCATGGCCGATGTCATGGCGGCAGATCTGACGCGCCTGGCACCGAGTGCCAAGCCTGCGATCGAGGCTAATCTGGCAACGTTGAAGCAGCGTTTGTTGAAGCTCAGCGCCGACAGCGAGGCGCGATTAGCCAGCGCCGACAACCTCAGTGTGATGAGTCTCAGCGATCACTTCGGCTATCTGATCGGCAGCCTCAATCTGGAGCTGGTTGGCCAGGATCCACGGCCTGATGCGGAGTGGACGGCTGAGGATCTGAAAAAACTGACGGCAACGCTCAAGGACAATGATGTAGCAGTGGTGCTGCATCATCGGCAGCCATCGGACGCAGTGAAAGCGGCGATTGCCGAGTCGGGCAGTCGTCTGGTGGTGCTCAGTACCGATGCGGCGGATCCGGTGGCGGAGCTGGAAGGCAATGTGGATTTGCTATTGAAGGGTTTGAGCGGGGCTTAATTTCAGCTGAAACCGCGTTATCGTTCATCGCGAGCAGGCTCACTCCTGCATTTGGAATGCGCTCCCCCTGTAGGAGTGAGCCTGCTCGCGAGAGGCCAGCCCGGACTACACAAATCCAAGGCAAGAAAAAACCCGCTGACTGTCACCAGTCCAGCGGGTTTCTTTTTGCCCGGCCGCTTATTGCGCGGCAGCCTGGCCTTCCATCTTCTGGCGCAGGCTCAGTGGACGCATGTCAGTCCAGGTCTCTTCGATGTAGGCCAGGCATTCCTTTTTCAGGCCGCTCTTGCCCACGGTACGCCAGCCTTCCGGCACGGCTTTGTAGTCAGGCCAGATCGAGTATTGCTCTTCGTGGTTGACCACGACCTGAAAGAGGATGTCCTCGCGGTCGAATACTGACGTCATGCTGGTTCTCCATCGTTGTATGGGTGAGCCGCACAACGGGTGCGGCCGGGTATGTAGAAAGAACGTTCGGCGCGGCGGAAAATTTACAGCGCGGCAGTCGCAGCAATCAGGGCGCGACCGAAGATCTCGGCAACGCGGTCGATCTCGGCGGCGGTGATCACCAGTGGCGGCAGGAAACGCACCACCGCACCATGGCGACCGCCCAGCTCCAGAATCAGTCCACGCTTGAGGCATTCGCGCTGCACCAGCGGTGCCAGACGCGCGAACGCTGGCGGATGACCCAGCGCATCCGGCGTACCGGCCGGATCGACCAGCTCGACACCGAGCATCAAGCCACGGCCACGAATATCGCCGAGTTGCGGGAAGTCGCGCTGCAGAATATGCAGGTGTTCGCTGAGGCGTGCCCCCATGGCGGCGGCGTGTTCGCAGACCTTGTGTTCGACCAGATAACGCATCACCGCCGACCCGGCAGCCATGGCCATCTGGTTGCCACGGAAGGTGCCGGCGTGCGCACCCGGTTGCCAGGTGTCGAGCCAGTCGCGATAGACCACCACCGCCAGCGGCAGGCTGCCGCCAATGGCTTTGGACAGCACCACCACATCCGGGATGATGTCGGCGTGCTCAAAGGCAAACATCTTGCCGGTGCGGGCGAAACCGCTCTGGATCTCATCGACGATCAGCGCGACTCCCGCCTTCTCGGTGATCCGGCGCAAACCGCGCAGCCACTCGATATCGGCGGGAATCACCCCGCCCTCGCCCTGCACCGCTTCAACGATCACCGCCGCGGGCAGTTGCACGCCGGCCTCGGGATCGTTGAGCAGGTTTTCCAGGTAGCTCAAATTGGCTTTGACGCCGGCAGCGCCACCGAGGCCGAACGGGCAACGGTAGTCGTACGGGAACGGCATGAACTGCACGCCGCTGCTGAGCAGGGCACCCAACGGCTTTTTCGGCCCCAGGCTACCCATCAGGCTCAACGCGCCCTGGCTCATGCCGTGATAACCGCCGGAAAACGACAGCACGGTGCTGCGGCCGGTGGCGGTGCGCACCAGTTTCAGCGCAGCCTCCACGGCGTCGGTACCGGTAGGGCCGCAGAACTGGATTTTGGCTTGCGCCGCCAGCTCGCGTGGCAACAAGCCGAACAGATCCTGGACAAACTGATCCTTGACCGGCGTAGTCAGGTCCAGCGTGTGCAGCGGCAGTTCGTCGGCGAGCACCTGCTGGATCGCTTCGATCACCACTGGATGGTTATGCCCCAACGCCAGTGTGCCAGCACCGGCCAGGCAGTCGATGAAGGTACGCCCTTCGACGTCCTCGACATACAGCCCCTTGGCCCGCTTGAGTGCCAGCGGAATACGTCGCGGATAACTGCGAGCGTTGGATTCCTGCTGGCTCTGCCGAGCCAGTAACGGCGATTCAGTGAACTGATACAACGTTTCCGCTGGCGCCGAGCTGACCCGGGCCGACGACTCTTCGATAAGGCTGGTGGCGACTGACATCTCTCGACCCCTCAATTCGCTATGGATTGTGACCAAAACAGCACACCGCACAGGTGCGCATTCCGGTCGCGGAGCGCACTTGCAGGTTTTCCTGTTCTGGAAACGCTTAAGCGCGGCGAGGATTTAGACCCTTGATCGAGATGTCAGGCAGGAACCGCCAACGACTTGTGCATGGGCGTGGCTTTTACGCCGTGATGGAGCAAGGCCGGTGCCGACGCGTGATAACCCAGATGCCGATAAAACGCTTCGCCGGTGCGTGTACTTTTCAAGGCCACGCTGGGCCTGCCACGGATTCGCAACCAGCCTTCGAGATCCGCCATCAGCGCCCGACCGGCCCCTCGGCGAAACCATTCCGGTTGCACATGGCAGAAGGTCACATCACCACTGGCGGCCGCCATGCCGACGCCGACCGGTTTGTCCGATAACAATGCGATGTTGAGATAGAAATGCGGATCGTGCAGCCACGCATTGATGCGCTCTGTCGACTGCTGACGTATCCAGGTATTGACGAGGCGCGGGTCGTTACGGTGATCAAGCGCGCAACCGACGCGAATCGAGCGTTCGATGATACGGCCGATGATGCCGGAGTCGGCGGGTGTGGCGGCGTAAATATAGACGGGAGCATCCATTGCGCTGTTCTCTCAATCCGTTGAGTCAAAGCAGGGGCCGACCTTAACCCCGCCCCGCCCGGATAGCGAACGCCAAGAAGTTACATTTGATGAGAATCCCCTGTACGAGTGAAATCAGAGCGTTTGCAGGGGCATGGTCAGTTCGACGCGTAAACCGTCAGGTCGGCTGTCGAAATGCAGCGCGCAGTCACAACGCTGGACGATCGCCTGGACAATCGCCAGGCCGAGGCCGCAGCCGGTGCTTTGGCCGTTGCGCCAGAAGCGCTGGGTCAGGTGCTGCAAATCATCCGGGGCAATGCCTGGACCATGGTCGCGTACGACAAACCGTACGCGATTGCCGATGGTCTCCAGGCTCACCTCGACCGCACAATCTTCCGGCGTATGGCGCAGCGCGTTGTCGAGCAAATTGCGCAGCGCGGCAATCGCCAACACCGCTGGCATTTGCAACGGAGCCTCAGAAAGTTGCGCAGGCAATTGCAGTTTGATCCGCAGTCGTTCGCCGCCAGTGGCGTCCTGAATCGCCAGTCGGGCGACCTGTTCGGCGCTGCATTGCGAACCGTCGTCGAACGACAGACTGCCTTCGACACGCGCCAGCAACAGCAATTGCTCCAGCGTGCGATGCAGGCGATCAGCGCCCTCCTCCGCCCGCGCCAGCGATTGATCGCGAGCGCTGCCTTCGGTCATGCGTGCCACTTGCAGGTGGGTTTTGATCGCGGTCAGCGGGCTGCGCAGTTCATGGGCGGCATCACCGGTAAGGCGACGTTCGCGTTCGATGGTTTTACCGATGCGCTGGAACAACTGATTCTGCGTTTCCAGCAGTGGCTTCAGCTCACTGGGAAACGACTGCAGCTGCAACGGTTCGAGCGAATCGGCGTTACGCCGCATCAACGCCTCACGCAGACGATTGAGCGGCGCCAGGCCCTGTCCGATTCCCAACCACAACAGGCACAGGCAACCCAACAGCGCCACACCGACTGGCACCGACGCCGCCAGCAGGATCGACATGTTCAGCGCTTCGCGTTCGATCTGTCGATCCGCCGTGGTTATGCGTACGTCGCCGCGCGCGAGGGTAAAGCTGCGCCACGGCGCACCGTCGATCATCTGGTCGTGGAAGCCCATTTTCTCGGCTTCCAGTGCTTGCTCGGGATTGTTGTGGCTGCGCGCGAGAATTTCCCCGCGCAAGGAGCTGACCTGACAGGCCATGCCACCCGGAATGTTCAACTGTTCGGCACTGAAATGGGTGCCCTCGCCCTTGCTCGGCAATGTCGGCAACTGCTCCAGCAACCCGGCGACCATGCGCGCCGAAGCGACCAGGCGCTGGTCCAGCGAGAACATCATCTGATTGCGCAAGTCGCTGAGCATCCAGGCCGCCGCCAGTGCCCAGATCAGCGCGAAGGCTGCGCCGAGGGTCAGACTCAAACGCAATCGCAGACTCATCACTTGCCTTGATCCCCACCGTCGGCCGGGCCGAGGCGGTAGCCCAGACCGCGCACGGTTTCGACGATGCCTTTACCAAGCTTGCTGCGCAGGTGATGGATGTGCACGTTCAGCGCGTTGCTTTCCAGTTCGTCGTTGAAGCCATAGACGCTGTCTTTCAACTGCTCGGTGGACAGTACACGACCACGGTTGTGCAGTAGCGCTTGCAGCAGCGACTGCTCACGGCGCGACAAGTCCACCGGTTGCCCGGCGAGGGTGGTTTCGCGGCTGCTCGGGTCGTAGGTCAACGCGCCATGTTCGATCAGATTGACGCTGCGCCCGGCCACCCGCCGCAACAGGGTTTGCAGCCGTGCAAACAGCTCCCGCAGATCGAAGGGTTTAAGCAGGTAATCGTCTGCCCCGGCCTGCAAACCGTCGACGCGGTCAGTGACCGAGTCACGTGCAGTCAGGATCAGTACCGGGATTTCGAGGCCGCTTTGCCGCAGTTGTTGGAGCAATTTGAGGCCATCTTCATCGGGCAGGCCGAGATCAAGCACCATCACGTCGAATTCGGCAACCTTGAGCATCGCCCGTGCCTTTGACGCCGTGTTGACGTGCTCGACGGTCAACCCCTGCGCCGTGAGACCGGCAACGATCCCGCTGGCGATCAACTCATCGTCTTCGCAAACCAGTACGTGCATGGTGAGTCCCGTAGAAAAAAGCCGATTAGGCAGTTGGCCGATTAAGCTGACATTATGCCCCGAACGTCACAGCGACAAGGGCATGGCGGTTAATCATCGGTTAATCGCTACCGCCCATTGTGCACCTCACTTGCACAGGGACAAGGCTCCTCCATGCGTCATTTTTTTCTTTTGTTTGCTCTGCTGATTTCGAGCCTGGCCCAGGCTGGAAACAACCCATTTGAGTCAAAACCGGAGTTTCTGCCGGTCGATAAAGCGTTCGTGCTCACGTCCGAGCGTCTGGAATCGGGTGAAACCCAGCTGTTCTGGCAAATCACCGACGGCTATTACCTGTATCAGAAACGCCTGAAATTCGACGGTCTGAGCGCCGAACAACAACCGGCATTGCCCGAAGGCGAATCGCACAGCGATGAGTTTTTCGGTGAGCAACCGGTTTACCGCCAAGGCCTGGAAGTCAAAATCCCCGCCTCGGCCAGCGGCCAGATCAAGGTCAGCTATCAGGGCTGTGCCGATGCCGGCCTGTGCTATCCGCCGCAAACCCGAGTGATTGACCTCGGCGGTAAAGCCGCCGTCGCGGCAGGCACCGAAGCACCGGATCAGGCCTTGGCCAGCAGCCTGCAACAGCGCGCGCTGGGCTGGAGTCTGCTGGTGTTCTTCGGCCTCGGCCTGCTGCTGGCGTTTACCCCTTGCACGCTGCCGATGCTGCCGATTCTCGCCGGTATGGTCGTCGGCAGTGGTGCCACACCGCGTCGCGGTTTTGCGCTGGCCGGCAGTTATGTGATTTGCATGGCGCTGGTGTATGCGGCGATGGGCGTGATTGCCGCGCTGCTTGGCGCGAACCTGCAAGCGTGGTTGCAGAACCCTTGGCTGCTTGGCACGTTCGCCGCGATCTTCGTGGTGCTGGCGTTGCCGATGTTCGGTTTCTTCGAGCTGCAATTGCCGGTGGCGCTGCGTGATCGTCTCGAACACGCCTCGCGCAGTCGTAGCGGCGGCAGTCTGGTCGGCGCTGGTGTGCTCGGCGCGCTGTCGGGCTTGCTGGTCGGCCCGTGCATGACCGCGCCGCTGGCCGGCGCGCTGTTGTACATCGCGCAGAGTGGCAATGCCCTGCACGGTGGCTTGATTCTGTTCTCGCTGGGCATCGGTATTGGTGTGCCGCTGTTGTTGCTGGTGACCGTCGGCAATCGTTTCCTGCCCAAACCCGGCGAGTGGATGAACCTGCTCAAGGGCGTGTTTGGTTTCCTGTTCCTCGCCACGGCATTGCTGATGCTGCGGCCGGTGCTGGACCCGTCGTTGTGGCTGGGCTTGTGCGGCGCGCTGTTGTTGATTGCCGCTTACAGTGCCTGGAAACAATCCGAAGGCTTTGGCCGTGTTGCACAGATGTTCGGCGCAATGGCGCTGCTGCTGGGTTTGTGGGGCAGCTTGCTGGTGATCGGCGCGGCGGGTGGCAGTGATGATCCGTACCAGCCGTTGCAGGTTTATAGCGCCGGTCGCACGACCAGCGCTGCACCCAATGGCCATGAAGTGTTCACCACAATCAACAATCCCGACGCCCTGCAACGCGAACTGGATACAGCGAAAACCAAAGGCCAATGGGTCTTGCTCGACTATTACGCCGACTGGTGCGTGTCGTGCAAAGTCATGGAAAAACAGGTGTTCGGCAAGGACAAGGTCATGCAGGCATTGAGCGATGTGCGCCTGCTCAGGCTTGATGTCACCGCCGACAATGCCGCCAGCCGCGAGCTGCTCAGCCGTTACAAAGTGCCGGGACCGCCGACGTTCATCTGGATCGGCACCGACGGCGAAGAGCGTCGCAGCCAGCGCATCACCGGCGAAGTCGATGCCGACACGTTCCTGCAACGCTGGGCCACCACCCGAGACGCCAATTAATGCTGACTTTCACCCTCGGCACCTTTGCCATCGCGCTCAACCACCTGCTGCTGATCAGTGCATTGGCGCTGGCGACCTTTGTCGGCTGGCGGGTGGCCAAGCGCGGCGGCGATAACCCCGAGTCGGCGTTATTCAGCCTGTTTCTGCTCGGCATGCTGGCGGCGCGCATCGCCTTTGTCGCGCTGTACTGGAGCCATTACCGCAACGATCCGTGGCAGATCGTCGATCTGCGCGACGGCGGTTTTCTCGCCTGGCCTGGGGTGATCGTTCTGCTGCTGGCGGCGTTCTATCGCGGCTGGCGTCGGCCCGGTCTGCGCCGTCCGCTGGGCTTTGGCGTGGCCAGTGGCGTGGTGTTCTGGTTATTGGCGACCTTGTCATTGAATATCTACGAACAGGGCACACGCCTGCCGGATATTTCCCTGCGCAACGCCGCCGGCGAAACCATTCAGCTCAGCGATTATCAGGGCGGCCCGCTGGTGATCAACCTGTGGGCGACCTGGTGCCCACCGTGCCGACGCGAAATGCCAGTGCTGGAAAGCGCCCAGCAACAACGCCCGGACCTGACCTTCCTGTTCGTCAATCAGGCCGAAAGCATGCAAAGCGTGGCGACCTTTCTCGAAACCCAGGGCCTGAGTTTGAACAACGTGCTGTTCGATCGTCGCGGCCAGCTCGGTCAGGCCGTAGGTTCAATGGCATTGCCGACTACGCTGTTCTACAGCCCCGACGGGCGTCTGCTGGCCAGTCATCTTGGCGAGTTGTCGAACGCCAGTCTGGCGCGTGCCCTGGAAAACTTCGGCGAACCGACTCCACATTCGACCCCGGCCACTGCTCCGGCCACCTCTGCAAGGAAACTGCCATGCCCCGCCTCCGCCACCTGCTGACGCTGACTCTGGGCACCGCCCTGCTGCACTTGACGTCGGTGCAGGCTGCTGAAGAGTTGCCTGCGGCGATCAAGCAGATCGAAGCCAAAGGCGCGAAAATCGTCGGCCAGTTCGACGCCCCCGATGGCTTGCGCGGTTATGCGGCGCAATATCAGAACCGTGGCATGGCGCTGTACCTGACCCCGGATGGCAAACACGTTCTGCTCGGTAATCTATACGACGCCGACGGCAAGGACCTGAGCAGCGAACCGCTGCAAAAACTGGTGTATGCGCCGATGGCCAAGGAAGTCTGGGCCAAGTTCGAGGCGAGCAACTGGATTCAGGACGGCAACAAGGATGCACCGCGCACCGTGTACCTGTTCAGCGATCCGAACTGCCCTTACTGCAACATGTTCTGGGAACAGGCGCGGCCGTGGGTGAAATCCGGCAAGGTGCAGCTGCGGCACATCATGGTCGGGATCATCCGCGAGGACAGCCCGGGCAAGTCAGCAGCGTTGCTCGCTGCGAAGGATCCGGCCAAGGCCCTGGAAGATCATGAAAAGGCTGGCAAGGGCAGCACGCTCAAGGCCTTGAAAGATATTCCGGTGGCGGTGCAGAGCAAACTGGCGGCGAACATGCAGTTGATGGAAGACCTCGATTTGCAGGCGACGCCGGCAATCTTCTATATGGATGACAAGGGTGAGTTGCAACAGCAGCAAGGTGCGCCTTCGCCGGACAAGTTGGCGAAGATTCTCGGGCCTAAGTAATTTCCGGTGCTTGGACTGGCCCCATCGCGAGCAGGCTCACTTCTACAGGGGAATGCATTCCAAATGTAGGAGTGAGCCTGCTCGCGATTGAAGATCACCCGGTTTAACGGTTGCGCTCGCTGAGGAAGGTAAGCAACGCCTCCGTCACAAACTCGGGATTCTCCAGATTGGAGATATGCCCCGCCTGCGGCACCAGCACCCACGGGCAGCCGATCAACTCAGCCATTTCCTGTGCTTCCGAGGGTGGTCGCGGTTTGTCCTGATCGCCGCACAGTACCAGCGTGGTCGCGGCATTCAATTCGCGCAAACGCGGCAACACATCATCACGACCAAAAGTGATGCGCCCCATCGGCACGATGCTGTCGCGCAGTCGATCAGACGAATACGCCGCCAGTTTTGCACGGAAATCCTGATACAGCGCCGACTGTGGATCAATGCCCGGACGGAAGAAGATCGGCACGACGATGTCCAGCAATTGCTCGGAGATTTCGCCGGTGTCTTCGATCTGCTTGAACAGCGAGAAGTAGTACTGGCGGGTGGGCTCAGGTTCGACACCGACGTAAGTGTCCATCAGCACCAGACCGTTGATGCGCTGCGGTGCCGCCAATGCCAGGCGCACGCCCCACATGCCGCCGACCGATAGTCCGACAAGAGTGACCTGATCGATGTCCAGATGATCGAGCAGGGCTTGCGCCTGACGGGCGATATCATTCAGGGACGCCGTGTCTTCAGGCAACCGGCCCGACTCGCCATGGCCCCACAGATCCAGGGCAATCACCCGATAGTGCGGTGACAACGCGGCAATCTGCGGCGCCCACATGGCCTGGTCCCACAGATAGCTGCCAGCCAGCAACACCGCCGGGCCTGAGCCTTGATCAATGTAATGCAGCGCTTGTCCGTCAACCGTGAAAAAAGGCATCGACCACCTCCGCGACAAAAAAGAGAACCGGCAGACTGAGCTGCCGGTTCTTTATCGTCAACCTTGGAAATGTACATGAATGTACCGGCCACATCGCGAGCAGGCTCGCTCCTACAGGGGAACGCACTCCAAATGCAGGAGTGAGCCTGCTCGCGATGAGGCCAGTACAAACGCTAGAGAATTACAGCCCCTCCAGCTCCGCCATCAGATCATTCAACCGATCAACCTTCTCTTCAGTGATATCACTCGCCGCCAGCCCATCAATGTACTCGGCCAACTCCTCCACCGTGCTGCACTCGAACATCGCTCGCAGCGGCACATCACGTTGCAGCGACTTCTGCACCCGCGAGGCAATCTGCGTGGCCAGCAACGAATGCCCGCCCAACTCGAAAAAGTTGTCGCGCACCCCGACCTGCTCGACCTTCAGCACCTCAGCCCAAATATCAGCCAGCGTCTGCTCAAGATCATTGCGCGGCGCCAGATAGTGCTGGCTCTGCAACTGGCCGATTTCCAGTGCCGGCAAGGCTTTGCGGTCGAGTTTGCCGTTGGCATTCAGCGGCAGTTGGTCGAGCCACAACCAGTGCAGCGGCACCATGTATTCCGGCAATTCGGCGCGCAGGCGCTGTTTGATCCGCTCCAGGCGTTCGCTCGGATTGAGTGCCGAATCGGCGGCGACCAGATAGCCGACCAAGTGCTTACCGTTGACACCCTCCTGCACACCGACCGCACCATCGCGCACTTCCGGCTGTTCATGCAGGCGCGCTTCGATCTCACCCAGTTCGATGCGGTAACCACGAATTTTCACCTGATGGTCAACCCGGCCAACATATTCCAGCACACCGTCACTGCGGCGCCGCGCCAGGTCACCGGTGCGATACAGACGCTCGCCCGGCGCACCGAACGGGTTCGGCACAAACACCGGCGCGGTGCGCAACGGATCGCTGACATAACCGCGACCAACGCCGGTGCCCGCGACACACAACTCACCCACCGCACCCAACGGCACCAGCTCCAGCGCGCCATCGACCAGATAGAGCAAGTTGTTGTCGGTCGGCGTACCGATCGGCAAATAGCTGCCGCGCGTCGAGGCCATGTCGACACGGAAAAACGCCACGTCATCCGAGCATTCCGCCGGGCCGTATGCATTGACCAGACCGATGTCCGGGTAACGCAGCAGCCACTGGTGCGCCAGTTCTGGCGGCATGGCTTCACCGGTCGGCAACATCCAGCGCAGACCATCGAGGCTCAGTCGCTCCGAGGCGAGCATGCCCTGAATCAGCGACGGCACGCTTTCCAGCACGGTGATGCCCTGCGCTTGCACGTGCACCAGCAAACCTTGCGGATCGTGGGCGATGGTGTTCGGCACGATGTCCACCCGCGCGCCGAACAACGGTGCAGCAAGGAACTGCCAAACCGAAATATCAAAGCTTTGCGAAGCAGTCTGTGCGATGACGTCGGCGTCGCTCAGGTTCAGGTACGGCACCTTGCTCAACTGGTTATTGAGCATGCCGCGCTGCTCGACCATCACGCCTTTCGGCAAGCCAGTGGAGCCCGAGGTGTAGATCACGTAAGCGAGGTTGTCCGGGCCGCTATAGATGCCCAAGTCCTGTGCCGATGTCGCCGCCGTTTGAATCTCTTCCCACACCAGCAAGCGTGGGCGATTGGCGCAGCTGAATTCATCCAGCAAGGTCTGCGCCTGTTCAACGCACGCTTGAGTGCAGACCAGCACCGGCGTGCGGCTCAGTTCGATGATGCGTTGCAGACGCTGGCTCGGCAGGCCCGGATCCAGCGGCAGATAACCCGCGCCCGCCTTGAAGCTGCCGATGATCATGCCGAGCAGATCGAGATTACGCTCGGCGAGCAGTGCCACCGGTTGATCCATCTGCACTCCCGCGGCGACCAGTGCATGGCCGAGACGGTTGGCGTTGTGGTTCAGCTCGGCGTAGCTCTGTTGCTGATCAAGGCACGTTGCCGCGATACGCTGCGGATGCGCAGCGACCTGCGCTTCGAACAGCGCCACGTAGCTCTGCTCCAGCGGATAGTCGTGGGCACTCTGGTTGCAACCGTGCAGGAGGAAATCCTCTTCCTCGGTACCCAGCAGCGGCAGATCGGCCATGTCGCCATGGAAGCCATCGACCAGCGCCAGCAGCAGACGCTTGAACTCGCCGAGCATGCGCTCGATGGTCGTTTCATCGAAGTAACGCTGATCATAAGACAGGTGCAGGCCAAGGTCGTCGCCCGGGTAGCACACTGCCGTCAACGGGAAGTTGGTGTGGGTACGGCCCGAATCCGACGTCGCGTTGAGACTCTGCGCACGGTCCAGTACCGAGACTTCCACCGGGGCGTTTTCAAAGACGAACAGACTGTCGAACAGTGGCTGGCCTTTGGGCAATTCGCTTTGTTCCTGGATGTTCACCAGCGGCAGGTATTCGTACTCGCGCAGCTGCATGTTGCTGTCGAGCAAACCGCTCAGCCACTGACGCACACTGCTGCGCTGATCGTCTGCAGGCATCTGCACCCGCAGCGCAATACTGTTGATGAACAGGCCAACGGTGCGTTGCATCTCCGGCATTTCCACCGGGCGCCCGGCCACGGTGACGCCGAAGAGCACATCACGATCGCCGCTCATGCGCCGCAGTACCAAGGCCCACGCCGCTTGGGCGAAGGTGTTGATGGTCAGCTGATGGGCCTGCGCCAGTTCACGCAGACGTGCACCGTCCTCGACATTAAGACGGGTGTAGCGGTCGCCAACGATCATGCCGCCGCTTTCGCCAGCATGTTCGCGCAGGAATGGCCGGTCACTCGGGATCGGCGTGGTGCGCTCGAAGCCTTGCAGGTTCTGCTGCCACCAGTTCCGCGCTTCGGCGAGGCTCTGGCGTTGCAGCCAGCCGATGTAATCGCGATAACGCGGCGGCACGGCGAGTTGCGCTTCACGACCCTCGCCCATCGCGGTGTAGATCTCGAAGAAGTCGTTCATCAGCAGCGAGCGGCACCAGGCATCGATAAGGATGTGGTGGTTGCTCATCATGAACCAGTAACGCGCCGCACCGACCTTGATCAGACGCAGGTGGAACGGTGCCTGATTGAGCAGATCGAAACCGGCCTCGCGCTCGTTTTTCAGCAGCGTTTGCAGCTGCGGTTCCTGCTCGGCTTCGGCGATGGAGCTCCAGTCCAGATACTCGATCGGCGTGCGACCCGGCGTGTGAATCACTTGCAGCATGTCTTCGCCAACGTTCCAGCAGAACGAGGCGCGCAGCGCTTCGTGACGGGCGATCACCGCTTGCCACGCCTGGGCGAAACGCTCGGCGTCGAGTTCGCTGTTGATGCGGTAGCGATCCTGCATGTAGTACAGACCGGTGCCCGGCTCGAGCAGGGTGTGCAGCAACATGCCTTCCTGCATCGGCGTCAGCGGATAGACGTCTTCGATGTGCGCGGCCGGTACCGGCAAGGCATCCAGTTGCGCCTGAGTCAGTTTCGCCAGCGGGAAGTCCGACGGCGTCAGCCCACCGGCGTCGTCTTGCAGACAATGGGCGATCAGGCTTTGCAGTTCACCGATATAAGCATCGGCTAGATCGTTGATAGTCTGCGCGTCGTAACGCTCGGCGCTGAAGGTCCAGCACAGCAGCAGTTCACCGCCGTAGACCTGACTGTCGATGCTCAGTTCGTTCGGCAATGGCGCCTGCGGATCGTGGGCAGCACCGACCGGCTCATCCAGCGGACGGAACAGCGCATCACTGCCGAAACTCTGGTCGAACTGACCGAGGTAGTTGAAGGTGACCGGCGCATGCGGCAGCGCCTCCATGCTGCGCTGAGTGAAATCATCAGCCAAATATCGCAGCACGCCATAGCCCAGACCTTTGTGCGGTACCGCGCGCAGTTGCTCTTTGATTGCCTTGATCGAAGCGCCCTGCCCTGCGGCCTCTTCGATGTTGTGCGGGGTCAGACGCAGCGGGTAGGCGCTGGTGAACCAGCCGACGGTTCGAGTCAGATCGATCTCGTCGAACAGCGTTTCGCGGCCGTGGCCTTCCAGTTGAATCAGCGCCGACGGCTGCCCGCTCCAGCGGCACAGCACGCGCGCCAATGCGGTCAGCAACAGATCGTTAACCTGAGTGCGATAAGCGCTCGGCGCTTGTTGCAGCAACTGCCGGGTGTGCTCGGCATCGAGGCGCACGCTGACGGTTTGCGCATGACGATTGTGCTGGCCGCCCTGTGGGTTTTCGCACGGCAAATCGGCGTTCTGACCGGCCAGTTGGGTCTGCCACCAATTGAGTTCTTCACGCAGGGATTCGCTGCCGGCGTAGGCCTGCAGACGCGCTGCCCAATCCTTGAAGGCACTGGTTTTCGCCGGCAGTTTCACCGCTTGTTCGGCGTCGAGTTGGCGGTAAACGGTTTGCACATCGTCGAGCAATACGCGCCACGAGACGCCGTCGACCACCAAGTGATGGATGGCGATGAACAGGCGTTGCTGACCTTCAGGGCCATCGACCAGCACGGCACGCACCAGCGGACCATTTTGCAGATCGAGGCTGCGTTGAGCATCGGCGAACAGCGCTTCGCACTTGTCCATCGAGGTCACGCGCACTTGCCACAAGACAGCGGCATCGGACACCGCTTGGTGCGTGGCTTGCCACTCGCCCTTGGCCTCGGTAAAGCGCAGACGCAGGGCGTCGTGCTGCTCGATCACCGCCAACAACGCCTGCTCCAGACGGTGCGGTTCGAGGGTCACGGTCGGCTCCAGCAACAGCGCCTGGTTCCAGTGCTGACGCTCCGGAATTTCCGTGTCGAAGAACCAATGCTGAATCGGCGTCAGACGCGATTCACCAACCACCAAGCCTTGCTCCGCCGTCACCCGCTCGGTGCGGCTGGCCACAGCGGCGAGGGTCTGCACGGTCTGATGCTGGAACAGATCACGCGGGCTGAAATGAATACCCTGCTGGCGCGCACGGCTGACCACTTGAATCGACAGAATCGAGTCGCCGCCCAGTTCGAAGAAGTTATCGTTGAGGCCAACCTGCTCAACGTTGAGTACCGCGCACCAGATCTGCGCCAGGGTCTGCTCGAGTTCATTGCTCGGCGCAACGTAGTCCTGACGATTCAGCTCCGGATCCGGCGCTGGCAACGCGCGGCGGTCGAGTTTACCGTTGGCGGTCAGCGGCATGCTCGCGAGCAGAATCAGGTGCGTCGGCACCATGTAATCCGGCAGTTGCGCCTTGAGGTGCGATTTCAGCGCCTCACGCAGCTCTGCCTGTTTCGTTTCGCTCTGCTCGGCGATTTCGCTGACCAGATAGCCCACCAGTTGTTTGCCGCTCGGCGCATCCAGTGCCAGCACCACGGCTTCGCGGATCGAATCGTGATCGAGCAGGCGCGTTTCGATTTCGCCCAGTTCGATACGGAAACCCCGGATTTTCACCTGATGGTCGATTCGCCCCAGATACTCCACCAAACCATCGGCACGCTGCCGCACCAGGTCGCCAGTGCGGTACATGCGCCCGCCATCGGTGGCGAACGGGTCAGCGACAAAACGTTCGGCAGTGATGCCCGGACGGTCATGGTAGGCCTGGGCCAGACCGGCGCCGCCGATGAACAATTCACCGGTCGCGCCTTGCGGCACCAGCGCCAGATCGGCGTCGAGAATGTACGCCATACGCGCGCCAATCACGCTGCCGATCGGCACACTGCCCGCGCCCTCTTCCAGCACCTCCGGCGCCAGACTGGCCAGCGGCATGACCACGGTTTCCGTCGGGCCGTAGGCGTTGAAGAACATCGCCGGTTTGAACGCTGCACGAATGCGTTGCAGATGTTCACCGGTCAACGCTTCGCCGCCGGTGATGATCATCCGCACCGGCAGAATTTCATTTTGCGTCGAGAGGAACTGCGCCAACTGGCTGCCGTAGCTCGGGGTGAAACCGAGCACGTTGATTTTATGCGTGCGGATCAGACCGCAGATTTCTTCCGCGTCCCACTGACCCTGCGCACGCAATACCACCTGCGCGCCACTGAGCAGCGGCACCAACAGACGCTCAGTCGCGGCGTCGAAGTTGAGCGAATAGAAGTGCAGTTCGCAATCGTCCGCACGCATGCCGAAACGCTCGATCACCGCCTGGCAGTGCATGGCGATTTCGCCGTGGGAGACCACCACGCCTTTCGGTTTACCGGTCGAACCCGAGGTGTAAATCAGGTACGCCTGATGTTGCGGCAGGCTGATAAACGGCAGTTCAGTGGCCGGGTAATCAGCCAGCGCCACGCTGTCGTCTTCCAAACACCAACGCGCCACGCTCGCCGGCAGATCGCCGAGGGCTTTAAACATCGCGCGATCGCTGAGCAGCAGGCCAATGCGACTGTCTTCGATCATGTAATGCAGACGGTCGAGCGGGTATTCCGGGTCCAGCGGCACATACGCACCGCCAGCCTTGAGAATCGCCAGCAGGCCGATGACCATTTCCAGCGAACGTTCCAGCGCCAGACCAACGCGCACTTGCGGGCCAACGCCACGCTCACGCAGGGCCCAGGCCAGACGATTGGCGCGGGCGTCGAGTTCGGCGTAGCTCAGGGTCTGCCCGGCGAAGGTCAGGGCCGGTGCGTCTTTGCGCGCCAGCGCTTGTTCGGCGAACAGATGATGGATGCACTGGTCAAGACGATGCTCGCCCGGCTCGATGCCGAGGCTGTCGAGCAAGTGCTGTTGCTCCGGCGCATCCAACAGCGGCAGTTCGCTTAGACGCTGTTGCGGATCAGCGATCAACGCTTCGAGCAGATTGCGCCAATGTTTGGCCATGCGCGCGATGGTCGGCTCGTCGAACAGATCGGTGCTGTACGTCAGGCAGCAACCGAGGCGATGATCGAGGTCGGTGACTTCCAGATTGAGGTCGAACTTGGTCGCCCGCGCATCGTTGGCCAGGTACTCGACGGTCATCCCGGCGAGCATGCGGCTCTGCTGGAATTCCCAGCGCTGCACGTTGCACATCACCTGGAACAGCGGGTTGTACGCGGCACTGCGCGGCGGCTGCAACGCTTCGACCAGATGATCGAACGGCAGATCCTGATGCGACTGGCCTTCGATCACGGTGTGGCGCACCTGCTCGAACAGTTCGCCGACCGACATCATGCCGTCGAGCTGGCAACGCAGTACTTGAGTGTTGAGGAACGCACCGATCAGCCCTTCGCTTTCCGGGCGGATGCGGTTAGCCACCGGCGCGCCGATGCGCAGATCGGTCTGGCCGCTGTAGCGGTAAAGCAGCGTGGCAAGCGCGGCAGTCATGGTCATGAACAGGGTCAGACCGTTTTGCGCATTGAACGCACGAACCCGCGCGGCGAGGTCGTCGCTGAGGTCAAAACGGAACAGCTCGCCTTGGTGGCTTTGCACCGGCGGACGCGGGCGGTCGCCGGGCAATTCCAGCAGCGGATGTTCGCGACCGAGTTGCGCCGTCCAGTAATCGAGTTGGCGTTGACGCTCACCGGATTCCAGCCAGTGGCGCTGCCAGACGCTGTAGTCGAGGTACTGCACTGGCAGCGGCTCCAGCGGCGAATCGCGGTCGTCGACAAACGCTTCGTACAGTGCGCTGAGTTCGCGGGCGAAAATGTCCATCGCCCAGCCTTCGGTGACGATGTGGTGCAGGGTCAGCACGAAGTAGTGCTCGTGCTCGGCGGTCTTCACCAGACAGGCGCGCAGCAGCGGGCCAGTTTCCAGATCGAACGGCAGATGCGCTTCTTCGTCGGCGAATTGCTGAACCTGTTGCTCGCGCAGATCGGCGGCAATCTTCGAGAAATCCTTCCAGCCCATACGCACGCCGGTTTCGGCATGCACCTGCTGACGGGCGACGCCGTCGTCACTCGGGAACGTGGTGCGCAGGGTTTCGTGGCGCAGGATCAGCGCTTGCAATGCGGCCTCGAAACGCTCGACGTGCAACACGCCACGCAGGCGCGCCATGCCGCCGACGTTGTACGCCGGGCTGTCCGGCTCCATCTGCCAGAGGAACCACATGCGCTGTTGCGAGTACGACAGCGGCACTGGTTTGCTGCGATCAACCTTGTCGATCGGCGGCTGTTTGTTGGTGCGGCCGCTGGCCTGGATCAGGCGGATCTGTTCGGAGAAATCACCGAGTTCGCTGTGCTCGAACAAGGCGCGCAACGGCAGCTCGACGTCGCAGGCCTGACGGGTGCGCGAGATGATTTGCGTGGCCAGCAGCGAATGACCGCCGAGGGCGAAGAAGTCGTCGCGCAGACCGACTTGGGTAAGGCCAAGGACTTCGCGCCAGATCGCGGCGATCTGCTGTTCCAGCTCAGTCACCGGCTCGACGTGTTCACGTACTTGCCATTGCGGCTCGGGCAGCGCGCGGCGGTCGAGTTTGCCGCTTGGGCTGAGGGGCATTGCGTCAAGACGCATCAATTGCGCCGGGACCATGTATTCCGGCAGCTCGGCGGCCAGTGCGGTTTTCAGCCGGGTGATTTGCTCGTCATGATTTTCGCTGGCATCGGTGGCGGTGAAGTAGCCGATCAGCTGCGCGCCGGCAGCGGTTTCACGCACCAGCACCACGGCTTGGGCGACGCCGTCCTGCGCTAGCAAACGTGCTTCGATTTCTTCCGGTTCGACGCGGAAGCCACGCAGTTTGACCTGTTGATCGAGACGGCCGAGGTATTCGATCACGCCGTCAGACGTCCAGCGCGCACGGTCGCCAGTACGGTACAAACGTGCGCCCTGCTCGCCCAGCGGATCGACGACAAAACGCTCTGCGGTCAACGATGGACGGCCGAGGTAACCACGGGCCAGACCGACGCCGCTGATGCACAGTTCACCCGGCACACCGGCCGGCACTGGATTGAGATCGGCATCGAGCACGCGGCAAATCACGTTGCCCAACGGACGACCGATCGGCGAGCGTTCGCCATCGGCCGTGGTGCAATGCCAGTGGGTGACGTTGATCGCGGTTTCGGTCGGGCCGTAACGGTTGTGCAATTGCACCGCCGGCAGTTGCGCCAGCACGCGGTTACGCAGTTCGGCCGGCAGCGCTTCACCGCCGGAGAATACCCGGCGCAGGCTGGTGCATTCGGCGCTCAGCGGTTCATCGATGAACAGCGAGAGCAGCGGCGGCACGAAGTGCAGCGTGGTCACGCCATATTCCTGAACCAGTTGCGCGATGCGGTGCGGATCGCGGTGTTCACCCGGGCCGGCAATCAGCAGGCGCGCACCGGTGATCAACGGCCAGAAGCATTCCCACACCGAGACGTCGAAACTGATCGGTGCCTTTTGCATCAGCACATCCGTTTCATTCAGTGCGTAAGTGTTCTGCATCCATTGCAGACGTTCGGCCAGTGCCGCGTGGGTGTTGCCGACACCTTTCGGTTGGCCGGTGGAACCCGAGGTGTAGATCACGTAGGCGAGGTTGTCGCCGTGCAGGTGCAGACCCGGTGCCTGGCTCGGCCAGTTTTCCAGGTGCAGCGCGTCCATGGCGATAACACTGACGCCGTCGCTGGCCGGCAAGCGGTCGAGCAATTCGGTCTGGGTCAGCAGCAGTTCGACGCCGCTGTCGCTGAGCATGTAGGCCAGACGATCCGCCGGGTAGTCCGGGTCCAGAGGAACGTAAGCGCCGCCGGCCTTGATGATTGCCAGCAGACCGATCAGCAGTTGCGGCGAACGCTCGGCGGCGATGGCCACGCAAACGTCCGGGCCGACGCCTTTGTCGCGCAGGTAATGCGCGAGGCGGTTGGCCTGGGTGTGCAGTTCGGCGAAGTCGAAGCTGCCGCCGTCCCACACCAGCGCGGTGCGTTCCGGCGTGAGGCGCGCCTGTTCATTGAGCAACTCTGGGAGCCACTGTTGCGCCGGGGTGCACGGGGCGACGTTCCAGTCTTTTTGCTGATTGTATTCGCCGACGGTGAGCAGTTGCAGATCGCCAAGCGCTTGTTCCGGACGTTCGCAAACTTCGCGCAGCAGGTTGCTGAAGTGTTCGGCCAGACGCTCGATGGTCGCGGCGTCGAACAGTTCGCTGGCGTAGTCGAACGACAGGGTCAGGCGACCGTTACGGTCTTCTTCGCTATGCAATTGCAGGTCGAACTTGGCTTCGCGGCTGTGCCACGGCAGTTCTTCGGCAAGCAGACCCGGCAGACGCTTGAGTGCACTCAAATCGCGCTGCTGGTGGTTGAACATGACCTGGAACAGACCTTGTTCGCGAGCCTGCGGGAAGGCTTCGAGCAGCTGTTCGAAGGGCAGATCCTGATTCGCCTGGGCACCGAGCGCGGCTTGGCGGGTCTGGGCCAGCAGTTCGACGAATGACAGGCGCGAATCGATCTCGGCGCGCAGCACCTGAGTGTTGATGAAAAAGCCGATCAGGCCTTGGGTTTCCAGGCGTGGACGGTTGGCGTTGGGCACGCCGATGCGAATGTCGCGCTGACCGCTGTAGCGGTGCAGCAGGCTCTGGAATGCCGAGAGCAGCAGCATGAACGGCGTCGATTGATGCGCCTGCGCGGTGGTGCGGATCGCATCGCTGAGGCTCACACCCAGACGCACGGCGTGGCGGGCGGCACTGTGAACGTGTTGAGCCGAACGCGGATGATCCGTAGCCAATTCCAGCGCCGGATGTTCGTCACCCAACTGCGCCTTCCAATACGCCAGTTGCCGTTCGCCCTCGCCTTGCGCCAGCCATTGGCGCTGCCAGCTGCCGTAGTCGGCATATTGAGTTGGCAGCGGCGCGAGGCTGGCAATCGCACCTTGCGAAGCGGCGGCGTACAGGCGCGAGAACTCGTCGATCAATACATTCAGCGACCAGCCGTCGGCGATGATGTGGTGCAGGGTCACCAGCAGTTGGTGATCTTCGTCATCGAGACGCACCAGCGTCACCCACAGCAGCGGGCCTTGTTCCAGGTCGAACTGGCTGCGTGCTTCGTCTTCGCGGATTTGCTGCGCGCGCGCTTCGCGCTCATGGGCCGGCAGGTCGCTGATGTCGATCAGTTGCAGGTTGAATTCAGCGGCGGCATCGACGTGTTGCAGGGCGACGCCGTCGCGCTCGAAGAAGCGTGTGCGCAGCGATTCGTGGCGTTCGATCAGTTGCTGGAAGCTGGCGCGCAAGGCGTCTTCATCGAGCTCGCCGCGCAAGCGCAGGCCGCCGGGAATGTTGTAGGCGCTGCTCTGCGGGTCGAGTTGCCAGGTGATCCACAAACGGTTTTGCGCCAGCGATTGCGGCATCGGCTCGTTGCGCGACAACGCGCCGATCGCGCCTTGGGCGTTGCCGCCGTCCTGCTGCTGTTGCGCCACCGCAGCGGCAAATGCCGACAGCGTCGGCGCTTCGAACAACAGACGCAGGTTCAGCTCAAGGCCAAGTTCTTCACGGACCCGGGCGATCACTTGCGTGGCAGCAATCGAGTTGCCGCCAAGCAGGAAGAAGTGGTCGTCGGCGTTGACCTGTTTGACGTTGAGTTGTTCGGCCCAGAGCTTGCCGATCAGCGCTTCGAGTTCGGAGGCGCTGGCGGTCGACTCTTGGTCTTCGGTTACTGTCGACGGGAATACGGCGTAGCTGTCGAGGCTGCCATCGGCCAAGCGATTGCGGCACGCCGAACGCTGCAATTTGCCGCTGGAGGTTTTCGGCAGCGCGCCCGGATTGAGCAGCACAACCACGCTTGGCGCCTCTTGATACGCCTCGGCCACCGCTTGGCGAATGGCTTTGATCAACGCCTCCGGCGGGAGGATTTTCTGCACGCTGCGGCTGATTTCCGCCGCGATGCCGATGCCCTCTTCACCATCCTGACTGACCGCAAATGCGGCGACGCGGCCCTTGCGCACCACTTCCACTTCGTTCTCGACGGTCTTCTCGATGTCCTGCGGATACAGGTTGTGGCCGCGCACGATCAGCATGTCTTTCAGGCGACCGGTGATGAACAGCTCACCGTCGCGCATGAAGCCCAGGTCACCGGTGCGCAGCCAGGTGCGGCCGGCATGCTGGACGAAGGTCTTGGCGCTGGCTTCGGGGTTGCGCCAGTAACCGTGGGCGATGCTCGGACCGGCCGCCCAGACTTCACCGACGGCGTTATCGGCGAGTTCTACGAGCGTGCTCGGCTCGACGATCAACACCGCGTGTTCCGGCTGACTGATGCCGCAGCTCATGATCGGGCTGCCCTCGCCCGGCTCGGCGCGGTTTTGCGCCAATGCTTGATCATCCACCCGCAATGCCGGGATGCCGGTGCCGCGCGGGGTGCCGGCGACGAACAACGTCGCCTCGGCCAGACCGTACGAGGCCATGAAGTTATCAGCACTGAAACCGCACGCAGTGAACTTCTCGGCGAAGCGTTCGAGGGTGTCGAGGCGGATCGGTTCAGACCCGGAATAGGCTACGCGCCAGCGGCTCAGGTCGAGACGTTCAAGGGCCGATTCACTGACCCGTTCGCTGCACAAGCGGTAGGCAAAATCCGGCCCGCCGCTGATGGTGCCGCCGTATTGGCTGATCGCTTCGAGCCAGCGCAATGGACGACCAAGGAAGTACGCCGACGACATCAGAATGCACGGCACGCCGCTGAAGATCGGTTGCAGCAGACCGCCGATCAAACCCATGTCGTGATACAGCGGCAACCAACTGACGATCACATCATCCGGGTTCACGTCGATGCCGAAACCGTGACGGATCAGCAGTTCATTGGCGACCAGATTGCCGTGGCTGACCTGCACGCCTTTGGGCAGCGCGGTGGAGCCGGAGGTGTATTGCAGGAAGGCGATGTGGTCTTGCGGCAGGTTCGGTTCGACCCAGTTTTCGGCTTGTGCGCTGTCGAGCGTATCGACGCACAGCAACGGGGGCGCGCCTTCGATCTGCTGCAAAGCGTCACGCAGGTCGGCGCTGGTCAGCAGCAGACGTGGCTCAGCGTCGGCGATGATCGACAGCAGGCGCTCCTGGTGATGACGACGCGCGGACTCCGGCGGATAAGCCGGCACGGCGATCACGCCCGCGTACAGGCAACCGAAGAACGCTGCGACATAGTCCGGTCCGCTGGGAAACAGCAGCACTGCGCGATCGCCGAACTCAGCCTGGGCCTGCAGTGCCGCCGCTATGGTGCGCGCGCGTTCATCCAGTTCGCGGTAACTGAGCACCACGCCCTGCTCCTCGGTTTCAGCGAGAAAACGCAAGGCCAGTTGATCCGGCGTCAGGGCCGCGCGGCGCTGGAGGGCTTGGACCAGGGTGCTGGGGAGTTCGAACGCGTCGGTCATGAGGTTTCCTGCCTGAATTCGGCTTGCGAGTGGAATCGGGTTGCTGTGTCACGCCCTACGAGGGCATGCAGGACGCGGTCTACGCCGACCGCGCAAGGCACTGGAATGCTGTCTGGCCGGGACTCTGTACCCGGAACCATTCACCAATGAGAACGGATGACGTCTTGAAATAATTAGTCGGCAGGCTGGATCGCCAACGGGGACGGGGTGTGGCGGCGTGTCGCAGTTCTCACAACGCACCGATTTGGATCATTAATTCTTTTTCTCATTTGACAATCATTATCATTCAACATAATTTGTCGCTCGATGTGTAGGACGGCCCCGCCCCCCCAGGCGTCCCACTAACCTATTTGGCAGCAAGGTGATTTCCATGACGGAACAAGTATCCACAAGCAGGTGCGATTCACCGCTACTTCAGGCATTCGTCGACAATCGACTGATTCTGGTCAAAATTGCAGCCCGCATTACCGGCTGCCGCTCACGTGCCGAAGACGTGGTGCAGGACGCATTTTTCCGACTGCAGTCGGCACCGCCGATCACCTCGTCGATCAAGGCTCAACTGAGTTATCTGTTCCAGATCGTGCGCAACCTCGCCATCGATCACTACCGCAAACAGGCGCTGGAACAGAAATACTCCGGCCCTGAAGAGGAAGGGCTGAACGTGGTCATTCAGGGTGCTTCGCCGGAAACCTCACACATCAATTTTTCGACCCTGGAACACATCGCCGACGCGCTGACCGAACTGCCCAGCCGCACTCGCTATGCGTTCGAAATGTACCGCCTGCACGGCGTGCCGCAAAAGGACATCGCCAAGGAACTCGGCGTATCGCCGACCCTGGTCAACTTCATGATTCGTGATGCACTGGTGCACTGCCGCAAGGTCTCGGGCAGTCGGCGGGATGCGGTGATTGCGGGTCGTCGTTAAGACCACATGGCCAGATAGAAAAAGATCGCAGCCTTCGGCAGCTCCTACAAGGAAATGCATTCCTCTGCAGGAGCTGCCGAAGGCTGCGATCTTTTGCTTTTAAATCACCTCAGGCCAATTTGCACCGATCAAAAAACCGCTCACGCCCCAGCATCATCAGCGCCGCGCGCTTGTGCGGGAAGTCGAATTCCTTCTCGCAGTGGAAGCACTGATTCTGCATATGGCCAATCATCTTCGCGTTGTCAGCGCGGGGCTCGGCGACCACACGCTGGGTGCGCGGATCATCGAGAAACAGGTAATGCACCAGCGCCGATAACCAGCTCGCCACTTTGTGCGGACCGCGGTGATCTTCTTCGCCCACCAGCATGTGAATGCCGCGATCGTAATTGTCGGCATCGTAGAACGGCGCAATCCGATCTTCCTTCGCCCAATAGGCTTCGAAATAAGCGAACGGCTGATCATCGAAACAGCCGATCAGTGTCAGCGTGTGCGGATCGGCATCGAGCTTGCTCAGGTACTCGCGGTGTTTTTCGAGGCTGCCCTCCTCCTGCCAGAAACTGGCTACCCGCGGACTGTTCTGCCAGCGATTGAAACGTGACAGATCTTCTTCGATCTCCACCGTTCGCAGGGAAATCCACGCACCAAGGCGCGCGTCGAAACGCCGATACACTTCACCCCGCGGCTTCACCGGTCGCAGCGGATGGCGCTTGCCCTGGCTGATGACCATTTGCTGCGGGTAGCTGCCGCTCAGCGAGGTTCCGAGCCACGGTTGCGGCAGTTGCCAGAACAGCGTGCGCTCGCAGCGATATTCACCAGCCACTTCAGTGCTTGCCAGCAAACCGCTGAGCAGCGCTTCAGTCGGCGGCTGATCCAGTTGCCAGGTCAATTGCTGGCAGTCAGGATCGCGGGCGAACAACCAATAACAGGCGGCCCACAGCGCTTGCCCTGGCGGCAAGGCAAAACGCTCATCGATCTGGATCGGCCCTTTGACCTCACGATCAAGGCGCAGACGAATCAGCGGTTGTCCGTCCAGGCTCAGGCTCAGACGGCTTTCGGTGGCATCAGCGATCAGATGACTGCCCGAGGGCAACGCAAGGGCAGTCAGGTCATTCAGATTGGACATGGGTCGGGCTCACGATAATCGTCGACAGTTCAACGATGGGACGTGATCCGGAATGAGAAATTTAGGCTTTGCAGGGAAATCAATGCCTCAGTGGTGAGGCACCGGTACCACGGCAATCTTGTATGGCTCGAAAATCTTCAGCATTTCACCGTTATCGCGCAACCCCTGGAGCAGTCTGGCAAATGCCTCACCGCTGATCGGCGCGGTCGGCCGCAGAATCGCGTAGTGGTGATAGACCTGATCGACGCGCTGCGAGACCAGCAGCTCATCACGAACCTTCTCGTTGCGCAGCAGGTAATCGCTCAGATACGAGCGGGTGACCAGGGCGATATCGGCGCGTCCGCGCAGCACCATCAGCAGGTTGCTGTCGTGGGAATAGGTCAACGTGGCATTGAAGTTCTGTGCGAGGAACTTGGGGTCCGCGTTGAAGTTGGCGAATTCGTAGTGATACCCACTGAACAGCGCCAGACGCTTGCCGGTGAGGCTCGCAAAGTAACTTTGCTGACGACCGTCTTCGCGTTGCGCGACGAAAATTTCGGCGTCTTCAAGGCCCATATCGACGTCGGTGTGGGGAATATCCTTCCAGCCCCATTCCGGGTTCTCGAAGATCGCCATGTCGATCCGGCCCTGCTTGAAATCACCAAAACGTCGCGGAATCGATGTCGGTACGAGGACGAACTGATAGTCGCTTTGCAGCCCGTTCAAGGCCTCGACCAGTTGTGGCAGCAGACCGGTGTCGGCACCATTTTCCGGGCGAATGGTGTAGGGCGGGAAGTGTGCCGCGCCAACCCGAACCAGTTGCGCTGCCTGGACAGGCAACAAGCATGATGCCGTCAGAGCGGCGAGCAAAAAACCCGCGGCCGTCCGAATTGGCGAAGACTTCAAAACACCCCACTCCCCGAAAAAATACCGATCATTGCATTCAAGCTAGGCGGTTTCGCCCAGTTAGCCAGTTTCCCGGCTGGATAGAAAGTCGTTCAACGCTCTTCGAGGACCAGAATCAACGCCTCCTCCGCCAGTTGCTCAAGGCTCAAGCCACCGCCGGCACGGAACCAGGTGGTGGTCCAGGACAACGCGCCAGTGAGGAAACGTCGGGTAATAAATACGTCGCCGCGGATCAAACCGTGCGCCTTGGCTTCGCCGAGCACTTGCAGCCAGAGGTCTTCATAAACATCGCGCAACGCCAGGACTTTGGCCTGACCGTCCTCGGACAACGAGCGCCATTCGTAAACCAGTACCGCCATCGCTTCGCCGCTGCCGCCCATGATCGACTGCAGTTCGCAGCGAATCAGCGCCAGCACGCGCTCTCGCACATTGCCGGCTTCAGCGAGTGCCGCACGCATCAACGCGGTGTTGTAGCGGATGGTTTCCTCCATCACCGCGCGGAGAATTTCATCCTTGCTTTTGAAGTGATGAAAAATGCTCCCCGACTGAATACCGACTGCGCCGGCCAGATCACGCACCGTGGTGCGTTCATAACCTTTGTTACGGAACAGGTGAGCCGCCACTTGCAGCAATTTGCCGCGAGCGCTGTCCGGGTCGGTCAACTGACCTTCGTCGACCAATTCGCGCATGACCCTCAGGGCTTTTTGCTCGTCCACCCGTTCTCTCCTACAGTCGATCAGTCTGTTGCCCCCTGAAACCGCAGGGTTGCGCGCAATTTAAGCCGCCAGCGACGACCAAGCAAGCGCTTGGGCAGAAGATAATCTTAGCCATTTACAAACCAAGCGCTTGCTTGGTAGCCTCAAGACACTTCTGCCGCAGGTTTCTGAGTCGGAGATAAAAATGCCAACCACCGTCCGTATCGGATGTGCCAGTGCATTCTGGGGTGACACGTCTACCGCCGCTGCTCAGCTTGTGGCCGGAGGGCGCCTGGATTATCTGGTGTTCGATTACCTGGCCGAGATCACCCTGTCGATCATGGCCGGCGCACGCATGAAAGATCCGCAGGCGGGTTTCGCCGGCGACTTCATCGAAGTCCTGACGCCGCTGCTGCCACAGCTGGCGGAACAGAATATCCGCGTCATCAGCAACGCCGGTGGCGTCAATCCACTTGCCTGCGCCGCCGCATTGCAAGCGGCCTGCGACAAGGCCGGAGTAACACTGAAAATCGCCGTACTGCTCGGCGATGACCTGCAACCGCAACTCAAACAACTCAGTGGCATCCGCGAGATGTTCAGCGGTGCTCCGCTGCCGCCGATGTGCGTGTCGTCCAACGCCTACCTCGGCGCACCGGGGATCGTCGAAGCCCTGCGCCTGGACGCCGACATTGTCATTACCGGGCGAGTGGTCGACAGCGCGGTGGTCAGCGCGGCACTGGTGCACGAGTTCGGCTGGTCGTGGCACGACTACGACAAACTCGCCCAGGCCGCGCTGGCCGGGCACATCATCGAATGCGGCGCGCAATGCACCGGTGGCAATTTCACCGATTGGCGCGACGTTCCGGATTACGAACACATCGGTTTTCCGATCGTTGAAGTCAGTGCCGACGGCCAGTTCATCGTCAGCAAACCCGAAAATTCCGGTGGACTGGTCACGCCGCTGACGGTCGGCGAACAGTTGCTCTATGAGATAGGCGACCCACAGGCGTATCTGTTACCCGATGTAGTCTGCGATTTCACTGAAGTCAGGCTTCAGCAGCGAGGCAAAAACGCCGTCCATGTGCATGGCGCCAAAGGGCTTCCGCCAGGCGACAGATACAAAGTCAGCGCGACCTGGCCGGATGGCTTTCGCTGCACTGCCAGTTGCCTGATCGCCGGCATCGATGCGGTGGAAAAAGCGCAGCGTGTCAGCCAGGCAATCATCGACAAAACCGCAGAGATGTTCAGCCAGCGCGGCTGGCCAGCCTACAGCGAAACCAGCATCGAACTGCTCGGCAGCGAAGCCACCTACGGCCCCCATGGCCAGCGTCGCGACAGCCGCGAAGTGGTGATCAAAATCGCTGTGCGCCACCCGAATAAACAGGCGCTGGTGCTGTTCTCCCGCGAAATTGCCCAAGCCGCGACCGGCATGGCCCCGGGGCTGACCGGCATCGTCGGGGGACGGCCAACGGTGTACCCGCTCATCCGCCTGTTCTCATTCCTGATCGAGAAAACCACCTGCACCTTGCAAGTCGACATTGCCGGCGAACGCCATCCTTGCACCCTGCCCTCGCAGGAGGCACTCGACAGCGGAGATTTGCCGATTGCCCGGCAACCGCCGAAACCCCAGGGCCGCGCCGATGCCAGCGTGCCTTTGGTAAAACTCGCCGTGGCGCGCTCCGGAGACAAGGGCAATCACAGCAACATCGGCGTGCTGCCACGTAAACCCGAATACTTGCCGTGGATCGCCGAAGCACTGACCCCGGCGGTGATCGTCGACTGGATGCGCCACGTACTCGACCCGATCCATGGCCGGGTCGAGCGCTGGTATCTGCCCGGCACCCACAGCCTCAACTTTCTCCTGGAAAACGCACTCGGCGGCGGTGGCGTGGCCAGCCTGCGCATCGACCCGCAAGGCAAAGCCTTCGCCCAACAACTATTGGAAATCCAGATCCCGGTGCCGCAGGGCATCGCCGAACAGCTCGACTAGAGGAGGGTGTGCATGGCTTACGCGTCGATTTTCAATGCCGATCTGTTCAGCGGCCAGACCATCATCGTCACCGGCGGTGGCAGCGGCATTGGTCGCTGCACCGCCCATGAACTGGCGGCGCTTGGTGCCAATGTGCTGCTGGTCGGGCGCAAACCGGAAAAGCTGCAAAAGGTCGCCGCTGAAATCGCCGAAGACGGGGGCCGCGCGCACTGGAAGGCCTGCGATATCCGCGATGAAGAAGCGGTGAAGCAATTGGTGAAAGAACTGATTGCCGAGCACGGGCCGATCCACGGTCTGGTCAACAATGCTGGCGGCCAATACCCGTCGCCACTGGCTTCGATCAACCAGAAAGGTTTCGAAACCGTGCTGCGCACCAACCTCGTTGGCGGTTTCCTGATGGCGCGGGAAGTGTTCAACCAGTCGATGAGCAAACACGGCGGCAACATCGTTAACATGCTCGCTGACATGTGGGGCGGCATGCCCGGCATGGGCCACTCGGGTGCGGCGCGGTCGGGCATGGACAACTTCACCAAGACCGCCGCGTTCGAATGGGGTTACGCCGGGGTGCGGGTCAACGCGGTGGCGCCGGGCTGGATCGCCTCCAGCGGTATGGACACTTACGAAGGCGCGTTCAAAGCGGTGATTCCAACCCTGCGCGAGCATGTGCCACTCAAGCGCATCGGCACCGAATCGGAAGTCAGCGCGGCGATTGTGTTTCTGCTCAGCCCGGCGGCGGCGTTCATCAGTGGCAGCACCTTGAAAATCGATGGTGCAGCCAGCCTCGGCAGCCGTGCATGGCCGCTGCACAAGGCGACTCACAGCGAATCGTTCAATGGTTTCCACCGCGCCTACCTTCCAGACGTGCTGAAGGACAAGGAGTAAGCCATGCCGCAGATCCAGTCCCAACTCGACCCGCACAGCGAGGCTTTTGCGCGCAACCGTGCGGCGATGCTCACGGCCATCGAACACGTCCAGCAACTCGAACAGAACCTGCTGAACAAGGCCGCCGAAGCCAAAGGGAAATTCGACAAACGCGGGCAATTGCTGCCCCGCGAACGCTTGAACCTGTTGCTCGATCCCGGTGCCCCCTTCCTCGAACTGGCCAGCCTCGCCGGCTACAAATTGCATGACGACAAGGACGGCAGCTCGGCCGGCGGCGGGCTGATCGCCGGCATCGGTTACGTCTGCGGCATCCGCGCGATGGTCGTGGCCAACAACAGCGCGATCAAGGGCGGCACCATTTCGCCAAGCGGCTTGAAAAAATCCCTGCGCCTGCAACAGATCGCCCAGGAAAACAAACTGCCGGTGATCACCCTCGCCGAAAGCGGCGGTGCCAACCTCAATTACGCAGCGGACATTTTCGTCGAAGGCGCACGCAGTTTTGCCAATCAGGCGCGCATGTCAGCGATGGGCTTGCCGCAGATCACCGTGGTGCACGGCTCGGCCACGGCGGGCGGCGCCTATCAGCCGGGGCTGTCGGATTACGTGGTGGTGGTGCGCGGCAAGGCCAAGCTGTTTTTGGCCGGCCCGCCACTGTTGAAAGCAGCCACCGGCGAAGTCGCCACCGATGAAGAACTTGGTGGCGCGGAGATGCACGCACAGGTTGCCGGCACGGCTGAATACCTGGCGGAAAACGATGCCGACGGCGTGCGTCAGGTGCGTGAAATTCTCCGTATGTTGCCGTGGAACGAACAATTGCCATGGCTGCCGGAGCCGCAATACAAAGAGCCGCTCTACCCGATCGAAGAACTGCTCGGGTTGATCCCCGACGATCCGAAAAAGCCTTATGACGTGCGCGAAATCATCGCGCGCATTGCCGACGAATCCTGCTTCGTCGAATTCAAGGGCGAGTTCGATCAACAGACAATTTGTGGTCAATTGAAGATTCAGGGCCGCGCTTGCGGTTTCATCGGCAACAACGGCCCGATCACCCCGAACGGCGCGAGCAAGGCAGCGCAGTTCATTCAGTTGTGCGACCAGAGCCAGACGCCGCTGCTGTTTTTCCACAACACCACCGGCTTCATGGTCGGCACCGAATCGGAACAGCAAGGCGTGATCAAGCACGGCTCGAAACTGATTCAAGCGGTGGCCAACGCGCGGGTGCCTAAACTGACGATAGTCGTCGGCGGCTCTTACGGTGCCGGCAACTATGCGATGTGCGGACGCGGACTCGATCCACGCTTCATCTTCGCCTGGCCGAACAGCCGCACGGCAGTGATGGGCGGCGCGCAGGCCGGCAAAGTCTTGCGCATCGTCACCGAAGCCAAGCAGCTCAAAGATGGTTTGACGCCAGACCCGAAGATGCTCGACATGCTCGAACAGGTCACCGCACAAAAACTCGACAGCCAATCCACCGCCCTCTACGGCAGCGCCAACCTGTGGGATGACGGGCTGATCGATCCACGCGACACGCGCACCCTGCTCGGCTACTTGCTGGACATCTGCCACGAAGCCGACAGTCGCACGCTGCAACCCAACAGCTTCGGCGTCAGCCGGTTCTGACCGCCACGGATTTTACGGAGAACAATAACAATGATCTTCACCCCGGAACACGAAGCCCTGCGCCGTACCGTCCGCCAGTTCGTCGAGCACGAGATCAATCCACACGTCGATGAATGGGAAAAGGCCGGACGCTTTCCGATCCACGAGATTTTCCGCAAGGCTGGCGACCTCGGTCTGCTCGGCATTTCCAAACCGGAAAAATTCGGCGGCATGGGCCTCGACTACAGCTATTCGATTGTCGCCGCCGAGGAGTTCGGCACTATTCATTGCGGCGGCATTCCGATGTCGATCGGTGTGCAGACCGACATGTGCACGCCGGCCCTCGCCCGCTTCGGTTCCGATGAGTTGCGCGAAGAATTTCTGCGCCCGGCGATCACTGGTGAGCAGGTTGGCTGCATCGGTGTTTCTGAAGTCGGCGCCGGTTCCGACGTGGCCGGGCTGAAAACCACCGCGCGCAAGGACGGTGACGACTACGTGATCAACGGCAGCAAGATGTGGATCACCAACTCGCCGAGCGCCGATTTCATCTGCCTGCTCGCGAACACTTCGGACGACAAACCGCACATCAACAAGTCGCTGATCATGGTGCCGATGAACACGCCGGGGATCAGCCTCAGTTCGCACCTGGACAAACTGGGCATGCGCAGTTCGGAAACCGCCCAGGTGTTTTTCGACAACGTGCGCGTGCCGCAACGCAATCGCGTCGGCCACGAAGGCGCCGGGTTCATGATGCAGATGTTGCAGTTCCAGGAGGAACGTCTGTTCGGCGCGGCGAACATGATCAAGGGGCTCGAGTATTGCGTCGACAGCACCATCGAGTACTGCAAGGAGCGCAAAACTTTCGGCAATGCGCTGATCGACAATCAGGTGATCCACTTCCGCCTCGCCGAATTGCAGACCGAAATCGAATGCCTGCGCGCGCTGGTCTATCAGGCCACCGAGCAGTATGTGAAAGGCCAGGACGTGACGCGACTGGCGTCGATGGCCAAGCTCAAGGCCGGGCGTCTGGGTCGCGAAGTCAGCGACAGTTGCCTGCAATATTGGGGCGGCATGGGTTTCATGTGGGACAACCCGGTGGCCCGCGCCTATCGCGATGTTCGACTGGTGTCGATTGGCGGCGGCGCCGACGAAATCATGCTGGGGATCATCTGCAAACTGATGGGCATTCTGCCGGGGAAAAAGAAATGAGCAGCCTGCCCGATTGCCAGACGCTGTTACTGGAACTGCATGGCGGCGTGCTGCACATCACCCTCAATCGCCCGGACAGCCGCAATGCGATGAGCTTGCAGATGGTCAGCGAATTGCGCGCGGTGCTGGCCTGCGTACGCGATGACCGCAGCGTTCGCGCATTGGTGCTCAGCGGTGCCGGCGGGCATTTCTGTGCCGGTGGCGACATCAAGGACATGGCCAGTGCTCGTGCTCAGGGTGTGGATGCTTACTGTGATTTGAATCGCGCTTTTGGTGCTTTGCTGGAAGAGGCGCAGCACGCGCCGCAAGTGCTGATCACCGTGCTGCAAGGCGCAGTGCTCGGTGGTGGTTTCGGTCTGGCCTGTGTCAGCGATATCGCCATTGCCGATCACCAGGCGCAATTCGGTCTGCCGGAAACCAGTCTGGGTTTGCTGCCGGCGCAGATCGCACCGTTTGTGGTCCAGCGCATCGGCCTGACCGAAACCCGTCGGTTGGCGCTAACGGCAGCGCGTTTTGACGGGCATCAGGCACGACGTCTGGGGCTGGTGCATTTTGTCGAGCAGGATCCACAGGCACTGGCCGAACGTTTGGATGAGGTGCTGCAACATGTGCTGTGTTGTGCGCCGCAGGCGAATGCGATGACCAAGAAACTGTTGTTGGCGAGTGCCGGGCAGCCGTCGGCAGCTTTGCTTGATGAAGCGGCGCTGTGGTTTGCCGAGGCGGTGACGGGGGAAGAAGGGATCGAGGGCACCATGGCTTTTGTGCAGAAGCGTAAACCGCGGTGGGCTACCTGAAAGCATCGCAAGCAGGCTCACTCCTACATTTGAAATGCGTTCCCCTGTAGGAGTGAGCCTGCTCGCGATAAGGCCTCCACATCCACCGCCAAAACCTCAGGAAACCCACCATGCCAACCCTCCATAAAATCCTGATCGCCAACCGCGGTGAAATCGCCTGCCGCATCCAGCGCACCGCCCAGGCGTTGGGCTACCGCTCCGTCGCTGTCTACAGCGACGCCGACGCCGATGCCCTGCACGTACAAATGGCCGATCAAGCCGTACACATTGGCCCGTCCCCGGTGCAGCAGTCGTATCTGAATATTCCGGCGATCCTTGACGCCGCTCGTCGCAGCGGCGCCGACGCCATCCATCCCGGCTACGGCTTCCTCTCGGAAAACGCCGAGTTCGCCCGCGCCTGCGAACAAGCCGGTTTGACCTTCATCGGCCCCAGCGTCGCAGCCATCGAATTGATGGGCAGCAAACGTCAGTCGAAAATCGCCATGCTCGCCGCCGGCGTGCCCTGCATCGCCGGTTATCAAGGCGCCGAACAGGACGACACGACCCTGCTGCGCGAAGCCGAACGCATCGGCTACCCGTTGATGATCAAGGCCAGTGCCGGTGGCGGCGGTCGCGGCATGCGTCTGGTCCACGATGGCGCTGATTTACCGGCACAACTGCGCACCGCACGTTCAGAAGCATTGAACGGTTTTGGCTGCGACGAACTGATCCTCGAACAGGCGTTGATCGAGCCGCGTCACGTCGAAGTGCAATTGTTCGGCGATCATCAGGGCAACCTGATTTACCTTGGCGAACGCGATTGCTCGGTACAGCGGCGTCACCAGAAAGTCATCGAAGAAGCGCCCTGCCCGGTGATGACCGCCGAGTTGCGTCAGGCCATGGGCCAGGCGGCACTGAAAGCCGGACGCGCGGTGAATTATGTCGGCGCTGGCACCGTGGAGTTTCTGCTCGATGCGCGTGGGCAGTTCTATTTTCTGGAGATGAATACTCGCTTGCAGGTCGAACATCCGGTGACCGAACTGATCACCGGGTTGGACCTGGTAGCGTGGCAACTGTTGGTTGCCGAGGGGCAGCCGTTGCCGCTGACTCAGGATCAAGTCCAACTCAGCGGCCATGCAATGGAAGTGCGACTCTATGCCGAAGACCCAACACAGGGTTTTCTGCCACAAACCGGCCGCATCACGGCGTGGGAGCCGGCGCAGCAACACGGCACACGCATTGATCATGGCCTGCGCGAAGGGCAACTGATCAGCCCGTTCTACGACCCGATGCTCGGCAAACTGGTCGCCCACGGCGCCACTCGCGAGGAGGCACGACGCAAACTCCTGCGCGCGGTGCAGGACACGGTGCTGCTCGGTGTGCAAAGCAATCAGCGCTTGCTGGTCAGCGTGCTGCAACACCCACAGTTCATCAGTGGCAACTTCAGCACAGCCTTCATCGGGCAGCATTTCAGCGATCACCCCTGCCTGCATCCATACGCGCCGAGTGAAGAAGATCTGGCCATCGCCGCGGTGCTGTTTTATCAAACCAGCGCCCTCACCCACCGCAAACCGCTTTCCGGTTGGCGCAATAACGCCAGCGTGCCACTGCTTTACCGCCTCGGTCTCGACGCTCAGAACTGGACACCGCAACTGCTTGCTGAACCGCAAGGCGTGTTCAAGGTGAAGGTCGCCGAACGCACTCTCGAATTGAAACTGATCAACCACGATACCCAGTCGGTGACGCTGGAAATCGACGGCTTGCGCCAGCGTCACGCCTATCGACTCGATGCCGGTCAACTCTGGCTGTTCACCCATCCCGGCGCCCTGCGGCTGGAGGATCGAACTCACGCGGTGATCGACAGTCAGACCAGCGTCAGTTCCGGCACCTTGAAAGCACCGATGGACGGTGCCATCGTCGACGTACTGGTCAGCGAAGGCAGCCCGGTCAGCAAAGGTCAATTGCTGGTGGTGCTGGAGGCAATGAAAATGGAGCACCCGCTCAAGGCCGGCATCGACGGCGTGCTCAAGCGGGTGCAGGTCAAGGTCGGCGATCAGGTAAAAAATCGTCAGGTTCTGTTGCAGGTCGAGTAGTCAGCCGAGCGCAAATGCAGGGTTTGGCTACGCTCTGAATTATCAGAACGCGGAAATCAGGAACCCTGCGATGCCCCACTGGCTGGTCATAGATCTGGAAGCCACTACCGACGAGGGTGGCTGGCCAGTCACCGAGATGGAAATTATCGAGATCGGCGCCACGCTGGTCGATCGTGCCGGGCGCGAGCAGGATCACTTCCAGCGCTTCGTCAAACCGACACGACGGCCCCTGCTCACGCCGTTTTGTCGCGAGCTGACGCACATCACTCAAGCCAATATCGATGCGGCGCAGCCACTCAACGAAGTCTGGCCGGCGTTCGAACGTTGGCTTGCGCAGCATCAGTCACGCCTCGAAGGCTGGGCCAGTTGGGGCGATTACGACCGCAAGCAATTGCTTCAGGAGTGGCAGCGCCTGCAGATCGACAGCGGCTTGAGCCGCGTGCCGCACATGAACCTCAAGCAACGTTTCGCCAAGGCCCGACGCCTCGAGCGCCCGCTGGGCCTCAACGGTGCACTGCAACTGGCGGGAATGCAGTTCAGCGGTCAGCAACACCGGGCGCTGGAAGATGCGCGCAACACCGCGCGGTTATTGCCACTGGTGTTGCCACTCTAGGGTCAATTCGAGAACTCACCGGACAGACGCCGGGCAGGTGACGGCGTTGAAAGCCTTGTGCATACTGGCCGCCTCAATTTTTTAGCCCTTTTCGAGGAATCGCCCATGTTTAAAGTCAACGAGTACTTCGACGGCACCGTCAAGTCGATCGCCTTTGGCACCGCTGAAGGTCCGGCGACCATCGGCGTCATGGCCCCGGGCGAATACGAATTCGGCACCGCCCAGCGTGAAATCATGCACGTGGTATCCGGCGCACTGACGGTCAAACTGCCAGACAGCGGCGACTGGGAAACCTTCGCCGCCGGTAGCCAGTTCAACGTCCCGGCCAACAGCAAGTTCCAGCTGAAAGTCGCTGTCGATACCGCTTACCTGTGCGAATACCGCGGCTAAGCCCGCGGCCCGCAGCAAAAAAAGAAGTACTGCGCAAAAAAATGCCCGTGTCCAAGGACACGGGCATTTTTCGTTTCGGTGACGGGTTATTCGAGGATTTCCACCGACATCCCGACCTCCAGCAGACCATTGCTGTCGTTCACCAGGTTCTGGCCGAACATCGCCCCGTCGGCCTCGGCTCGGTATTTCTGCAAGGTCGCCAGCGGCTCACGATCAGCGCTGCGCTCACCGGTTTGCGGATCGATGGTGGTCAGGATGCAGCGTGAGCACGGCTTGACCACGCGGAACTCGACATCACCGATACGAATGCGTTTCCAGCTGTCCTCGGCATACGCTTCGCTGCCTTCGATCACCAGATTCGGTCGAAAGCGCAGCATCTCCAGCGGCCGCCCAACCTTTTGCGAAAGGTCCTGCAGCGACGCCTCGCCAATCAACAGCAGCGGAAAACCGTCGGCGAACGCGACTTGATCATCTTCGTTGCCATAGCCGGCTTGCGTGGTGCGGGCGCGATCCAGTGGCACCTGCACCAGACGCGTCGGTTTGCCAATGAAATCGCTGACCCAACGGGCCGCTTCTTCACCGGCATCCGGCACGCGCAAGGTGTCACGCCAGATCGTCACGCCGCGCAACTCGGCATCGTTTCCCGGCAGGGCGATGTCGATGGCAGCCTGCTGCGGCGCACTCAACGTCAGACCGCCCTGTTCATTCCACAGGGCCGACAACTGGCTCATCTTCGCTTCGGCACGCTGTGTCAGAAAACGGCCACTGGCTTCGTCCACGAGCATCCAGCGTCGGTCGCCATCAAGCCCCAGCTTGTCGAGGTCGACACTTTGCAGCACATCGACCTTGCCGGATTTCAACGGGTAACGATAAAGCGCGCTCAGACGCAGCATGGCCAGCTCCCTGGAGGATAAAAACGCCACCCTATACGAGCTGGAGCAGGAATCAAAGAGCAAAAACCGTAGGAGTGAGCCTGCTCGCGATAGCGTTGGGTCAGCAATGATTTGGGGCTGACACCCCCCTCTATCGCGAGCAGGCTCACTCCTACAAGGGGTGCGTGATCAGGCCGGCACTTCGTCAAGCATCAGGCGCTGACGCACCACGTCGACCAGTTTGTCCGGCTGAAACTTGGAGAGGAAATTGTCGCAGCCGACCTTCTTCACCATCGAGTCGTTGAAGCTACCGGACAGCGACGTATGCAACACCACATACAGGCCTCGCAGACGCGGATCGTTGCGAATTTCGGTGGTCAGACGGTAACCGTCCATTTCCGGCATTTCCGCGTCGGTGAATATCATCAGCAGCTTATCGGTCATGTTCACGCCGGTATCGGCCCAGGCCTTGAGCATGTTCAGCGCTTTCAGGCCGTCGCTGGCAATGTGCATTTTCACCCCGAGCTGGCCAAGGGTGTCGCGCAATTGCGAAAGCGCGACGTTGGAATCGTCCACCAGCAATACTTCACGGCCACGGGCACGCTCCAGCACCGGATCATCGAGCTTTTCACGCGAGACTTTGGCGTTGTACGGGACGATCTCGGCGAGGACTTTTTCAACGTCAATGATTTCCACCAGTTGATCGTCAACCTTGCTGATCGCGGTCAGGTAGTGCTGACGGCCAGCGCTGGTTGGCGGTGGCAGAATGGCTTCCCAGTTCATGTTGACGATACGGTCAACGCCACCGACCAGGAAAGCCTGTACCGAGCGGTTGTACTCGGTGACGATGATCGTGCTGTTCGGCCCCGGCACCAGTGGTCGCATGCCAATTGCCTGAGACAGGTCGATTACCGGCAGCGTCTGCCCGCGCAAATTGACCACACCACAAACAAACGGGTGACGCTGAGGCATCAGGGTCAGTTTAGGCAATTGCAGCACCTCCTGAACCTTGAACACGTTGATCGCGAACAATTGGCGCCCGGCCAGTCGAAACATGAGAATTTCGAGGCGATTCTCACCCACCAGTTGTGTGCGTTGGTCTACCGTGTCGAGAATGCCGGCCATCAATGACTCCTGGGCTTGTTCTGAAGAATTCACTAAGAGGGTTTATCGGCTGCGTGCGACAAATCTTGATCACTGCCAAATTCGCCATCAAAATGCCACAACCGGTCATTGATGTCACATTAACATCATGCTTTACTGGCCCCCGTGATTTCATCTGTTACAACCCTTGTGGCGCGACCTCGGTTTGCGCTCCAGGTTCCCGCGCCTAAGGGATTCCCCTACCGACAATCAGGCCCAACCTGATATTCGCAATATCCAATAGCCATTAATGTGACGCCATTCTCATTGCATGAACGGAGTCAGGCTATTGTGTGCGATCGCAGTTCAGTGGAAACACATCCTCTTGAAACCCCGAATTTGTGCACCTGCGCACCGGGGCGCGATCTCGCGACGGTTCATGATCGTCGACACACACGGCATTCCCTCATCAGACATGACGTGGTGGAGATAAGCATGCCAATCGACCATAAAGAGTGGGCCCAGCGGTTCCCCGAATTTCTTGTCGAGGCCGAAACGCTGCTGGCCAAGTCCGAGGAGTGCCTCAGCCACCTGCAATTGATCAGCAACGACAAAGACGCCATCGACTGCATGCTCAATACCCTCCTCAAGCTCGCGGGCAGAGCCCAGGCATTGGCACTGGAGGCAGTTTCCGAGTTTTCCCTGCACATCTACGGCTTGCTCAACCTGGCACAGGATCATGTCGACCTGCACGAACAGGCGCTCGCGGCCTTGAAAGACTGCTTCACGCTGATGGCCTGGCAACTCGAACTGGTTGATCAGAACACGGGGCAACTAGGCCTGGATGACAGTGAACAGACCTCGTTGATCGAGGCCTTCGCCTTTCAGGTCGGCCAAAGCCGGTTCAAGCCCCTCCTCGCGCCGCAGCCTTTGTCACTGATGTCCTATTCAGAGCGACAGGCCTGATGAGCGCGCATGTCGTAATTGAATAGTTCATACCTGCCAGCGACAAAACCAATTAAATAACCAACCTGACCGGAGCGGATACATTCCAGCAGGCCTCAGGGTTTTCCTGTGTCCAGGTAACTCAACTTCGGGCACGCAGCAATATCTATCAAACTCAATTAACCGACATTTTCCATTATGGAACTTACGTCCAACATACCGTGTTTTCTGACTCATTGGACATATATGGCGAACGCGACCAACGGTATCTTAAGTGGTATTATGCCGCCCGTTAGTTGCTTTCGAATTAATGGCACAGTGACTTCAGAGATCGACATCGCTCGAAGTTGACGGTCAAACACCGCTCACTGAAGCCTGTTGAAATCAATAATATATTTATCAGCATTTCCAGACAGAGACCCGTCAAACCTCCGGCAGGTCTACCCGCAGCGAACATCCATTGGCTCCATCCGTTATGTACGCCAGCCTCAAGTCAATCTCTACATGGCCACCCTCCCGGGAAAATGCCCGTCGGTTCACCCTCATATTGTGTGTGCTCGCGGCAGTGGGCAGTCTGCTGACCTATGCTTTTTCCCTGCCACTTTGCCTGGGGTTGCTGCTGCTCAACATCGCGGCCACGGCTTGCGTATGGGTGCAATATCGGCTGTCACGCAAATCGATCAAGTTCCAGCCGCAGGAACTCGCTGATCGTTTGCTGGAGGTTCAGGAAAACGAACGTCATCGCCTCAGCCGCGAATTGCACGACGACATTGGCCAGTTGCTGACCGCCGCCAAACTGCAAAGCGAGTGGCTCAGGCGGCGCCTGCCGGAGGACTTGCAGGAGCACTGTACGACGCTCTGCGACACACTCGAAGAAACCCTCAATAAAGTGCGCGACGTCTCGGCGATCCTGAACCCGCGTCAACTGACCAGCCTTGGCCTGGAGGCCAGCCTGCGCGCGCACTTGCTCAAGGCACTGGCCAACACTTCGGTGCACTGGAGCCTCGATTGCCAGCAGCGCCTCAACGGGATCCCTGAAGAAATGGCGGTTGCCGCGTTTCGTATCGCTCAGGAGGCCGTCACCAATATTCTGCGTCACGCGCAGGCGAAAAACCTGCTGATACGCGTGCAGCGACTGCCCCAAGGACTGACGCTGATGATTACTGATGATGGTCAGGGATTTGCCCCTGCCGCCAACCCGGGGCGGGAAGGACAACGGGGCATGGCCGGGATGGCCGAACGTATCGAGCAATTGGGTGGCACTCTGAGCGTCACCAGTGAGCCGGGCAATGGCACTCGGATCGAAGCACTTTTCCCCTGGGCGCCCCGGGCACTCGAGCGGGCCAGTACGAATAAGGTTATGCGTTGACTTGTAACTTACTTCTGGTGGATGACCACTCGCTGATCAGGGCCGGCGTGCGCGCTCTGGTACTGGATATTCCCGGTTACGCAGTAATCGGCGAAGCCAATGACGGCTCGCAACTGCTCGAAATGGTTGAGCAATTGAGTCCCGACATCGTGCTTCTGGATATTTCCATGAAGGAAACCGGCGGCCTCCAAGCCCTGCAACGGCTCAAACGCGTGCGCCCACAAAGCAAAGTGCTGATCCTGTCGATGCACACCGATCCTTCATTGATCATGCAGGCGCTGGAATCCGGTGCCCACGGCTATCTGCTCAAAGACACCACAGCCACCGAGCTCGAACACGCGCTGGAAGCCTTGCGCAACGGCGAGCGTTATTTGAGTCCGGCGATCGCCCACACGGTGATTACCCAGGCGTTGACCCGTAATCAGAAGCAGCAACCGGAAGTCGCCGACTCGCATAATCTGACGGCGCGTCAGCTGGAAATTCTCCGTCTGATCGTGCGCGGCAAATCCACCCGGGAAATTGCCAACGGCCTCGGCCTGAGCATCAAGACCGTCGAGACCCACCGCTCGCAAATCATGAAACGCCTGCAAATCTACGATGTGGCAGGCCTGGTGCTGTTCGCCGTGCGCGAGCAGATCATCAGCCTTGATGATTGACCGAAGGTTTGCCGCTCAACAGTGGTGAACCCTCGGGCAAATGCACCTGCAACGCCGCCGGACGCGCTTCAAAGCGCATGTTGTCGCCCTCCAGCGGTTCGCCATCAAGATTGATATAAAGCCCCTCGGCCACCTTGATCTCGACCCACGGCAAACGGGTACGGACGAACATGTTGTCGATACCGAACCCGTCGCTCAGCAGATTCTTCAATGTACCGACCAACTCCTGTGGCGCCGGCAGGATACTGATATCCAGCATCCCATCGTCGACCAGAGCCTGCGGACACAGCACGTGCCCGCCGCCGGCCTGACGGCCGTTACCGATACCCAATGCCAGCAGTTCGCCACGCCAATGGAAATCCGGCCCTTGCAGTTCACCATAGGCGGCATGCAGCTCACTGAAGCGCGACAATCCGGTGAACAGGTAGGCAGCGCCACCCAGAACCTTCTTCAGGTCTTCGGAGGTGTTAGCGGTGACCTGACTGCCAAAACCACCCGTGGCCATATTGAGGAAAATCTGCCCGCCTACTTCGCCCAGATCGATATCCGATGGCGGTGTATCGAGCAGTTCAAGCGCGTCGGCCGGCTCGAGCGGGATACCCGCTGCGCGAGAAAAATCGTTGGCCGTACCCAGCGGCAGCAGCACCAGACTGGCCTTTTTGGGTTGCTGCGCAAGGGCTTCGGCGATGTCGCGCAAAGTGCCATCACCGCCGCCGGCAATGATTCGCGTGTACCCCGCCTCCAGCGCCTCCCCCACCAGACGCTGTGCATCGCCGGCTTCCCAGGTCAGTCGGACCGCCAGCTCCCAGCCTTTCTCACGCTTGGCCTCGACGGCCGCGCGTACGGACTCGTTGAGTGCCTGCTTGCCATGCAGAATCAATAGCGCCCTTTGCTCACTCATATCACTCACTCCGAAAATGGTTTGGGGTATGAGACATCTTGACCCTTCAAGCGCACAAAAAAGTCGCCGCAATCGCAATTAATTCAAACGTATGGCCACCGCGTCCTACAGGGCGGTATTTATTCTTACAAAAAATGCAGAAACGGCTTAATTGACCAGATTTCATGTGTAGTCCACCGTGTGTCGGCGCTATCAATCTGCAACCCAACAATACACAAGGATGTGCATGTAATGAGTGGATACACCCTGACGACTATCGACTATCAATCGGGTGACATCAGTTGCCAACGCCGACCCGCAGCAGAAGGCGGATGCTTTCATGCAGAGCATTGATGCCAAAAAACCTGTGAGCCCGGCCATACCCGCCAGTGACTGTCACATGTTGCATAAAACCGATACGAAAGGCCGCGCCAAAGCCACTGGAGACATTGATATGGAACCTCGATTTGCCGAGCTTGAAACCCACCTCAAGTACATTCGACGCGACATGGACGAAGTCAGAGGTGACGTCAAATCGATCAAGCATCGCCTTGCCTATGCGGCAGGGGCTACCGCTGTGGTATTGGGTTTACTGGGTTGGGTGGCCAACAGCCGATTTGACCAGCTCGTGACGCTCATAGGCTGAATGCCCGGAGTGCCGGCGCCGGCTGTTTTCCACCGGCGTGGCACTCACGGCGCCGATCTTCAACCGAGAAGATCACTTAACGGGATGAAACCGACCTCATCACCGGCCACCAGTGTTCTTCCCTCCAGTACCTCGACAAGACCATCGGCCCAGGCAGCACTGCGCAGGACACCGGAACTTTGATTGCGGTAAATGATTGCCTGCCCTTGCTCAAGACGGCCACGCAAATATTCCCGCCGATTGCCGGGCTGCGGCCAGTCGAACCCCGCAGGCACCTTGAACTTCAGCGGCTCGAGATCCTTCACACCTTGTCGGCGCAACAGATAAGGGCGAGTCAGCAAGGCGAAAGTCACCAGCGTCGAAGCCGGGTTTCCCGGCAAACCAATCACGGGCACATTGCGAAAATGGCCGACGGTCAATGGTTTGCCTGGCTTGATCGCCAGCTTCCACAACGCCAGCTCTCCTTCCTCCCGCAACGCGATGCCGAGGAAGTCGGCCTCTCCGACCGAAACGCCGCCAGTGGAGAGAATAAGGTCAACGTCCTGCAGTTCACCCAGGCGAGCTCGGGTCGTGGCCAGATCATCCGGAAGAATACCGGCATCGATCACCTCGCATCCAAGCCGCTGCAACCAGCTGCACAGCACCACGCGATTGCTGTTGTAGATCTGCCCCGGGCCCAGCGCCCGCCCCGGCTCGACCAGCTCATCACCGGTTGACAGCACCGCCACACGGACCTTGCGTATGACATCAAGCCCGGCATACCCCAACGACGCAGACAAACCCTGCTCGATCGGCCCCAGCCGGGTTCCAGCCTCGAGAATCAATTCACCGACCGTGGTCTCCTGACCTTGCGGGCGGATATTCTGCCCCGCCGCCATCGTCTCGATGAAACGTACGCGGCCATCGGCCTGGACCTCAGCGTTTTCCTGCATCTCGACACAGTCCGCACCCGCTGGCACCGGTGCACCGGTAAAAATCCGCGCGCAGGTTCCCCGCTGCAAAGGCTCGGGCGCCTGACCGGCAAAAACCTTCTGGCTGACCGGCAACGGTGCGCCTGTCCAGTCGCCCAGGTTCAAGGCATAGCCATCCATGGCGCTGTTCGGCCAGGGTGGCAGATCCAGGGTCGAAATCAGATCCTCGGCCAGCACCCGCCCCTGAACCTCGGCCAGAGGCAAATACTCACGCTCGCTGACGGGCGAGGCTGCGGCCAGTTCCAGCAAGCGCGCCAACGCCGCCTCGACGGGCATCAGGCTAGCGGTCTTGCCCGGCTTACCCACGGGATTCACAAGGCGCCGCCTGTTTCAGATGCGTGACGAAATTGCACGGGCGGTGCCGGGCATCGAGCTGTTCGCCAAGAATGCCGTCCCAACCCGTACGTACTGCGTTGGTCGAGCCCGGCAAACAGCAAACCAGCGTACCGTTGGCTAGCCCGGCGAGGGCGCGCGATTGCACGGTCGAGGTGCCGATGTCGGCTACCGAAATCTGCCGGAACAGTTCGCCGAAACCATCCACTTGCTTGTCGAGCAGGCACGCTACCGCTTCTGGCGTGCTGTCGCGACCGGTAAAACCCGTGCCGCCAGTGATCAGCACCACCTGTACAACATCGTCGGCAATCCAGTTGGCGACTTGCGCACGAATTTTGTAGAGATCATCTTTGAGCAAAACCCGCTCCGCCAGATGGTGACCGGCCGCCGTCAAGCGGTCGACGAAGACCTGGCCTGAGGTATCGGTTTCCAGGGTGCGGGTATCACTGACAGTCAGTACCGCTATATTGAGCGGCACGAAAGGTACATCAGCCTTGGCTTTCATAGGCTCGTCCAGTTGTAGGAGAAACAGCCCGGTGTTATATCACAGCGCCCCATTTTTTCGCCGCCCCCGTGGAGAGCCGCCATGCCCCTGAATACGCAACTGCCACCCTGCTCCATTCTGCTTTTGGCAGGCGGACGCGGCCAACGCATGGGCGGGCAGGACAAAGGACTGGTGGAGTGGCTGGGCGAGCCGTTGATTGCACATTTGCAACGCAAGGTGCGAGCGCTGACTGACGACCTGATCATCTCGTGCAACCGCAATCGTGAACGCTATGCGCCGTTCGCCGATCAATTGGTCGTAGATGACCAAAGCGATTTCCCCGGACCACTGGCCGGTATCCGTGCGGGTCTGAAAGCCGCTCGCCACTCGCACCTGCTGGTCTTGCCGTGCGATGTTCCGCGGATTGACGCAACATTGCTGCAAGACATGCGCGAGACTGCCAGCCAGAATCCTGAAAAACCTTTAATGTTGCGCCATGATCAGCATTGGGAACCGCTATTGTGTGTGATTCCTGTCGCCCTTTTGCCGGCATTCGAAGAGGCCTGGAACGCCGGTGAGCGCAGCCCTGGCCGGGTAATGCGCAGGCTCGATGCCAGTGCACTGGAATGTCCTGACAATGACCCGCGGCTGGCGAACCTCAACACCCCCGAACTGTTAAATTCGCACAACACTGTGTCAGACTGACAGCACTCAAGGAACTCTCACGCCTTGTATACGTCTCAAGCTCAGTAACCAAAAGAATTCCCATTCGGAGACACACCCATGACTCAACGGACCCTCGCCACTTTCATGCTCGCACTGGGCCTGGCTACCCTCGCAGGTTGCTCGTCGCCTACAGTGATCACCTTGAATGACGGTCGCGAAATCCAGGCCGTCGACACCCCGAAATACGATGACGATTCGGGTTTCTACGAGTTCCAACAACTGGACGGCAAAGAAACTCGCATCAACAAGGATCAGGTTCGTACCGTTAAAGAGCTGTAAGCTCTGCGTCGACACCGGATACAGAAAAGCCCGCATTATTGCGGGCTTTTTCATGGGCGCTGGAAAGTGGACTGACGCTTACCACTGCAGAGTGATGCGGCTCTCGAATTTACGCTCTTCACCCGTCACCGGATCGATAAATCGCAACCCCTGTGCAAGAAGCTTGAGCGGGTTGGCGTAATCATCCTCGACGTTTTTCAACACCTCAGGATAAAACGGATCGTTGCAGATGCTCGCGCCCAGTGCGGTCATATGCACACGCAACTGATGCTTCTTGCCGGTCACCGGGAACAGCCCGTAACGCCAGAGCTCACCATTCTTTTCGCGAACTTCCACCGCCGTTTCGGTATTGCTGACACCCGGCCCTTCCTGCATGCGAAAGAACGGCTGACCATCGACCAATCGGCTTTTGTGGATCAGTGGAAAGTTCAGGTCGGGCAAGGCCTTGGCAATTGCCTCGTAGCGCTTGTCGATCTGCCGGGTCGGGAAGAGCGACTGGTAGGCGGAACGGGTTTGCGGATTGGCCGAAAAAATCACCAGCCCCGCAGTGTGCCGATCGATCCGGTGCAGCGGCACCAGATGTGGGTTGTCCAGCCGTCGAATCAAGCGGCGCAGCAAGGTTTGCTCGACATATTCACCGGCGGGTGTCACCGGCAGAAAATGCGGCTTGTCGGCTACCACCAGATGTTCATCGGCATAGAGGATCGACTCGACCACCGGAATCGGCTTTTCGTCCGGCACTTCGCGGAAATAGTGAATCCGCAAACCTTCCCTGTACGGCAGATCCAGCGAGATCGGCTGGCCCTGAGCATCCAGAACCCGACCGCGGGCAATGCGGTCCAGCCATTGCTCGCGACCAATGGCACTGAAATGCTCGCACAGGCAATCGAATACGGTCAGCCAGGCACCGGCCGGCAGATAAAGTGTGCTGGCCTGATTCTGAGCAGCATGGAAAGTAGATGTGGACATACGGGAATTCGAATCCTCAAGGCAGACCGGCATTATCCAACACCGGCGGAAACGAACCTAGCGCGAATCCTCAGGCGGGAATCGATTTGAGCGCCGCGGCCTCGGTGAACTCCTTGAGCCAGCGCAGCACATCGACGGCTTCCCAGCGGCCCGGGTCATACAAGGCGTAGAGCAAACCCTGGTAGCCGACCACATCGAGTTGCCGATGGTAACCGGCACGCTGGAAAAGCGCCTCGATCTCGGCGAAACAAGTGTTGAAATGCAGCTTGTTGAATGGCGTCTTGCCTTCCGTGACCAGCCCGTCCAGGCGCAATTCGAGGACGGCCTCGCGCACCACGTCAACCGACATCCGGTTCACGCTGTTTTTCAACTGTTCGACATTCACCACGGTTCATCCCTCTGACGCAATCACTGTATGAACATACAGTAACCGAATAAACCGGGAAGTGCCAAGGGAAGGATGTGCAATGACGACCAGCGGGGCAACGTTGCGAAAGCCGCTCAGCGCAGGAACGCCACGACCTGATCGGCACTGAACGGCCAATCCAGTTCCGCTCCGGTATCAACCCGACGCAGCACCGGGATGCGCAGGCTGTAAGCCTCGAACCAGCTCTCGTCGTCAGCGATGTCGAGCAGTTCGACCAGCAGACCATGCTCGACAAAAGGCATTAGTTCGGCTTCAGCAACCTCACAGAGATGACACCCCAGGGTGCCGAACAGCTGACATTCAGGAAGCATGTGCGCTCAACCGACAATTTATCCGCCTATTCTAGGCCCGCCCTCGAAAACCGTCGACCCGCTACCGCCCAAAGGTTTCACCCGCAAAACGCTGACGCAAATTAGTTGGCACAAATGGCAAATACGCGATCCTCCCGGACTTTTTGCCTCTACGCTTGAGAAGCCTGAGCCTGACATCGGAGTGTCCAGTGTTTGCCAATCTGTTGATCATCCTCGCCTCGTCCCTCGTGGTGATTGCCCTGTTCCGGCGCCTGCGCCTACCACCGGTTCTGGGTTACCTGTGCGTCGGACTACTGGTCGGGCCGAGCGCCTTTGACTGGGTCAACGAAAGTGAACATCTGCCCGATGTGGCAGAGCTGGGCGTGGTGTTCCTGCTGTTTTCGCTTGGGTTGGAGTTCTCCCTGTCGAAGATGATTGCATTGCGTCAGGTGGTATTTCGCCTGGGCAGTCAGCAGGTATTGATCAGCACGGCGCTGCTGGGCTCGGTGCTGATGTTGCTGGGCATGCCGCTGACGCCTGCGCTGTTGCTCGGCGCGGGGCTGTCGTTGTCATCCACGGCCATCGTTACCAAAGAGTTGGGCAGCCTTGGCGAGGTGTTCAGCAGCCACGGCCAGAATGCGGTCGGCGTTTTACTGTTTCAGGACGTCGTCGCCGTATTGCTGCTGACGCTGGTCCCGGTGTTTGCCGGCAGCAGCGATCAGGCCTGGTATTGGGCCCTGCCGCTGACCCTGGCAAAAACCGTGGTGTTGTTTGTCGGTCTGCTACTGGCCAGTCGCTGGTTGTTGCCACGGCTGTTCCATGAAGTCGCTGCGTCGCGCTCGGCGGAATTGTTCGTACTGCTGGCGCTGGTGATCGTGCTGCTGACAGCATGGCTCACGCATTTGCTGGGCTTGTCGCCTGCTCTGGGGGCTTTCCTTGCCGGCATGTTGCTCGGTGAAAGCCATTATCGGCATCAGATCGAGGCTGACATTCGGCCGTTCCGCGACATTCTGCTTGGCGTGTTTTTTGTCAGCATCGGCATGCTGATCGATCTGCAATTGTTCGTCAGCCACAGCCTGCTGATCCTCGGCCTCACGTTGGGACTGATGATCATCAAGGGCATCGTCGTCACGCTGCTGGTGAAGTGGCGCGGCAATGACAGTGAAACGGCATGGCGCAGCGGCCTGGCCTTGGCGCAGGGTGGCGAATTCTGTTTTGCATTGATGGCGCAGATGCAGCAAAACCGCTTGATGCCTGACCAACTGGGCGCTCTGCTGCTCGCAGCAACCTTCTGTTCGATGCTGCTGACCCCGTTGTTATTGCGCGCCGCGCCACGCATCGCCGCAGCCCTGCACCGCAAGCCCAATCAAGAGGCGCAGATCGAACAGATCAGCGCACTCAACGCTGGCCTCGATAAGCATGTGGTGATTTGCGGATACGGCCGGGTCGGCCAGTCCATCGGCCGTTTCATGCGCAACGCCAGGCAACCTTTCATTGCGCTGGACAATGACCCGGTGCGTGTACAGGAAGCCGCCTCGAGCGAAAGCGACGTACATTACGGCGACTCGTCACGCGGCGATCTGCTGACTGCGGTCGGCCTGTTGCGCGCAAAGTTACTGGTGATCGCCGTCGACCAGAGTGATGTGGCCCTGCGCATTCTCAAGGAGGCGCGTCATCTCCATGCGCACGTGCCGATTCTGGTGCGCACTCGCGACGACAGCCAATGGGCCGAGCTGAAAGCCGCCGGCGCCACCGAAGTGGTGCCGGAACTGTTGGAGTCGAGCCTGATGCTCGCCTCTCACGCCCTGATCATGCTCGGGCTGCCAGCGCATCAGGTGCAGGAAAAAGTCGATCAGGTGCGTATCGATCGCTATCGCCTGCTACACGGCTTTTACCCGGGCGCAGTCGATGAAGAGACCTAATCCTGGCTCACCGCGCCGATCTTGTGCAGCGACAGATCGGCGCCGTAATACTCTTGTTCCTGACTCAGGCGCAGCCCGTGCAGCGCCTTGATTGTGCCGTACACAACGAACCCGCCGAGCAGCGCCACCGCAACGCCCAGCGCGGTGCCGATAAACTGGCTGATCAGGCTGACGCCGCCGATTCCACCCAGCGCAGTCTGGCCGAAAATACCGCAGGCAACCCCACCCCATACGCCGCACAAACCGTGCAACGGCCAGACACCCAGCACATCGTCGATACGCCATTTGACCTGCGCAGCGGTAAAGCACCAGACGAACAATGCGCCGGCAATCGCCCCGGTCACCAATGCGCCGACCGGGTGCATCAAATCAGAACCGGCGCAGACCGCCACCAGGCCAGCCAACGGGCCGTTGTGCAGAAAGCCCGGGTCATTGCGCCCGACGAGCAAAGCCGCCATGGTGCCGCCGACCATCGCCATCAACGAGTTAACCGCGACGAGGCCACTGACGCCTTGCAGCGTCTGAGCACTCATCACGTTGAAGCCGAACCAGCCGACAATCAGAATCCACGAACCGAGCGCCAGAAACGGAATGCTCGATGGCGCGAATGCAACCAGTCGCCCATCGCGATAACGGCCGTTGCGCGGGCCCAGCAAAAGCACGGCGGCCAGCGCCAGCCAGCCGCCCATGGCATGCACCACGACGGATCCGGCGAAATCATGAAACGCGGCACCAAATTGCGACGCCAGCCAGGCCTGCAAGCCATAGTTGCCATTCCAGATCATGCCCTCAAAAAACGGGTAGATGAACGCCACGATCAGCGCCGTGGCGCACAACTGCGGAACGAAGCGCGCACGTTCGGCAATGCCGCCGGAAATGATCGCTGGAATAGCCGCAGCAAAGGTCAACAGGAAGAAAAACTTCACCAACCCGTAACCATGATCGGCACTCAGCACAGCAGCAGGCTGCATGAACGTCACGCCGTAGGAGATCCAATAGCCTATAAAGAAATAGGCCAGTGTCGAGACGGCGAAATCACTGAGGATTTTCGACAATGCGTTGACCTGGTTCTTTTGCCGGACCGTTCCGACCTCCAGAAAGGCGAAGCCGGCGTGCATTGCCAGGACCATTACCGCGCCGATCAGAATGAACAACGTATTGGAGCTGTGAACCAGCGTGTCCACAGCGCTTTGCAGATTTTCCATGAATAGGCAGACCTGGAGGCTAAAAAGGCACCAAAGCGGTTCGTGCGCACATTTCATGCACCAAGTTGCGACCGCGCAGTCACCGATCGGGGTCTCGGCTGAACCGCTTTGGCGCACAAGGTCGATGTGCTGACACCCACCGCAATATTTGAGTTAAGGTTTTCCTGCATACGCGCCCGGCAACAGCGCACGGCGTGCGGGCGACGCACCACGACACAGCAAAAGTTGTACCAGTCATTTGTACTGAACCTTCGCGCAAGGCTCATACTCGAACGCTTCAGACGCCAATTACGGAGATCCACCCATGGCCAGCATCAAGGCAAAGACTGCTCAAGAAATCCTCATGAACGACTTCCAGACCCTGGTCGCCGACACCGAGCGTTTGCTCGAGCACACCGCCACCCTGGCCGGCGATCAGGCAGATGAACTGCGCGGCCAGATTCACGACAGTCTGCTGCGCGCCCGGGAAACCTTGAAGTTGACTGAAGACACCTTGCGCGAGCGCGGTCAGGCTGCCGTCAGCGCCACTGAAGATTATGTGTCGGCCAACCCATGGCAATCGGTCGGCATTGCAGCGGGCGTTGGCTTTCTGATTGGCCTGCTGGCCACTCGGCGCTGAATCATGTCGATCGGTGAATCCGGCCCGACTGCGGGCACCGCCTCCTCCACCCGGCGCCTGGGCGCAGCCGTTCTCGGTCTGCTGCACAGCCATGTCGAATTGTTCGGCATCGAATTGCAGGAGCAAAAATCACGAACCGTCAGCCTGTTGCTGTTCGCAGGCTTGGCTCTGGTGTTTGCTCTGTTGTTGCTGGTGGGTTTATCGACACTGGTCATGATCATCTTCTGGGACACTTATCGCCTTGCCGCGATCATCGGCTTGTGCGTCTTTTATACCCTGGCTTCGATCTTCTGCGGGCTGCGCCTCAAGGCCGCGATTTTCGATGAGTCCTCGCCCTTCCACGGCACGCTCGAAGAGCTCGCCAACGACCGGGAGCGCCTGCTGCCATGAGCCTGCCCGAACTTCCACACAACAGCTCGCGGCGGGAAATGCGCAAGGCGTTGATCCGCTTGCGCATGGAAATGCATCGCCAGGAAATCCGTCATGAAGCCGGACAAGTGCTGCAACCCTTGCAGCGCGTGCGTGGCATGACGCAAAACCTGCACGACGGTTTTGGCATCAAACACGCGCCGTTGTGGGGCGTGGCAGCAGTCACGCTATTGGGTTTTCTGACCGGCAAAGGCGCAAAAAGCGGCGGCGTCGGCGGTCTGACCCGGTTGATTCGCCTGGGCACCAGCCTCGGCCCATTGATCAAACTGGTGATGCAGAACTCAAGCAAGCGCTAAGCCGATATATCTGGCTACATTCTTGCACTGTCGCAGGGATGAACCTCTTTACCCGGAGGTTCAATCCCGCGCGCCTACCCGGTCGGCGGGGTTCAATCAGAACAAGAACGACTAAGGAGGCTCCGTGATCGACGGGCAACCGCTCGCCTGCTTTCAGCCTTTCATCGATACCGCCACCGGACGTATTGCAGGCGTCGAAGCATTGGGCCGCCTGCGCCAGAATGACGGTCAACTGACGTCAGTCGGGCCGCTGTTCGCCGACCCGCGCCTGCCAGCCATTGCCTTGCGCCGCCTCGACCGGCAGATCCGTGACAATGCCCTGAGCCGTCTGCATGAAGCGCCGGCAGACTGGTTTCTCAGCCTGAACATGTCGCCGCGCTGGATCAGCCGTCTGCGCCCGGACCAGGCATTGCCCAGCCTTAAACAATTGGCGCGACACCATGTCGATCCGCAACGCATTGTGTTTGAAATCACTGAACTGGGCGGGAACGGCCAACGTCTGGCCGAAGTCGTTGCGCGTTATCGCGACGCTGGCGCGAGAATCGCCATTGACGATTTCGGCGCGGGCTATTCACAACTTGATCGCGTACTGGCGCTGCAACCGGACATCCTCAAACTCGACATGCGCCTGTTCCAGGCAGCCGCCCTTGGCGGGCCGAGCAGTGAGGTGGTCAAGGCACTCGCGCAGATGGCCGAGAAAACCGGCTGCTGGATCATTGCCGAAGGAGTCGAGACCGATGCCCAGCTGAATTTCGCCCTCGAGTGCGGATCGCGTTACGTGCAGGGTTTTCTCTTCGCCCGCGCGCAGGAAGCGTTCTTTGCCACCGATACTTTCGTGCCGCGCTTCGCCGAACTGCGCCAGCGCTACGTGCAACAAAAACTCGCCGAGCGCGGGCGCTTGATGCAGATGCGCCAGCAACTCGGCGAATTGATGGCCATCCTGCAAGGCTGGGCCGGGGCACACGCACCGCTCAGCGCACTGCCGCAACTGGAAGCCTTTCCCTGGCTGCTGCGCTTTTATCAGTGCGACCGGCATGGCACGCAGCTAACCCCCAACCTCGAATGGCGGCACAACGGCTGGGTCGCCGATAACCGCTACCTGGGCCACAACTGGTCGTGGCGTCCGTACTTCTATCACCTGCTCGCCGAAGGCTGGGAGGAACGGCGCCTGACTTTGTCCAACACCTACCGTGACGCCACCAGCAATCAGTATTGCCTGACGGCCGGGCAGTTTTTCGACAACGGCGAGCGGCTATTGTTGATCGACATTGATGCGGCGGGGTTGTAGTTCCGCTTGCAGGCATGCGCACGAACCGGGAAGCTAGGGCAACAGTCATCCTGACGGAGAGAATCAGCCTTGGATTGGCAAACCCTGCTCAACCGCGAACGCCTCGGCAAGCCGCTGCACAGCCCGCAAGAACTCGGCCGCAGCCCTTTCCACAAAGACCACGACCGCATCATCTTCTCCGGCGCCTTCCGCCGCTTGGGGCGCAAGACCCAAGTGCACCCGGTGTCGAGCAACGACCATATTCACACGCGTCTGACCCACTCGCTGGAAGTCAGTTGCGTGGGCCGCTCGCTGGGCATGCGTGTCGGCGAAACCCTGCGCAGCGCCCTGCCCGACTGGTGCGACCCGAGTGATCTGGGCATGGTGGTGCAGTCGGCATGTCTGGCCCACGACATCGGCAACCCGCCCTTCGGACATTCCGGTGAAGATGCCATTCGTCACTGGTTCCAACAGGCTGCCGGGCGTGGCTGGCTGGATGCAATGAGCGAAGCCGAGCGCGGTGACTTCCTCAATTTCGAAGGCAATGCCCAAGGCTTTCGGGTACTGACGCAGCTGGAATATCACCAGTTCGACGGCGGCACTCGCCTGACCTACGCGACCCTCGGCACCTACCTGAAGTATCCATGGACGGCCCGTCACGCTGACTCGCTCGGTTACAAGAAGCACAAGTTCGGCTGCTATCAGAGCGAACTGCCGCTGCTCGAGCAAATCGCCCACAAGCTGGGTCTGCCACAGCTGGAAGACCAGCGCTGGGCGCGCCATCCGCTGGTTTATCTGATGGAAGCCGCCGACGACATCTGCTACGCGCTGATCGATCTGGAAGACGGTCTGGAGATGGAGTTGCTCGAATACGCCGAAGTAGAGTCGCTACTGCTCGGTCTGGTCGGCGATGACCTCCCGGAGACTTACCGCCAGCTCGGTCCGCAGGACTCACGCCGGCGCAAACTGGCGATTCTGCGCGGCAAAGCCATCGAGCATTTGACCAATGCGGCAGCGCGAGCATTCGTCGAGCAGCAGGAGGCATTGCTCGCCGGCACCCTGCAAGGCGATCTGGTGGAGCACATGCACGGTCCGGCCAAACGCTGCGTGTTGAACGCCAAGGACATTGCCCGCAAGAAAATCTTTCAGGATAAACGCAAGACTCTGCATGAAATCGGTGCCTACACCACGCTGGAGATCCTCCTCAACGCGTTTTGCGGTGCGGCACTCGAGCAGCACAATGGCCGCACGCCGTCGTTCAAGAGCCGACGAATCCTCGACCTGCTGGGAAACAACGCACCTGACCCGCATGGGCCTCTGCACGCGTCCTTTCTGCGCATGATCGATTTCATCGCCGGCATGACCGACAGTTACGCCAGCGACATGGCGCTGGAAATGACCGGTCGCTCCAGTCACTGACGTGTTCGTCTCAACCGGTCAGCCTGCGTGGCCGGTTGAGTGCGGGCATTGTGAGCAGCCATCGGCCCCTTATGAGGCTAATAAATCTTTAAAATATTTGCCGAAACATTAATAAACATTAATCCGGTATTGTTGAAACAACTTAAACGCTCCGACAAACATACATCCCTCACTTCCTAACACCGCACCTAGTTCAACCGTAGTCGAATTCCCTTTAGTGTGTAGGAATAATCCTATATTGCCGCTGGAGCCCCCTCAGCTCATGCGAGCGCTCATCCATCTGAGCTAAGGTGCGCGCTTTATTCGCGTACGTATGGGATTTGATTATGAACTCCGTTTTTATTGTCGATGATCACCCCGTCATCCGACTTGCCGTTCGAATGCTGCTGGAGCACGAAGGCTACAAGGTCGTCGGCGAAACCGATAATGGGGTCGATGCCATGCAAATGGTCCGCGAATGCATGCCCGATCTGGTCATCCTTGATATCAGCATCCCCAAGCTCGATGGCCTGGAGGTTCTCGCCCGTTTCAACGCCATGAGCACCCCGCTCAAGACTCTCGTACTGACCGCACAATGCCCGACACTCTTCGGTATTCGCTGCATGCAATCCGGTGCATCCGGTTACGTGTGCAAGGAAGAAGACCTCAGCGAACTGGTGAGCGCCATCAAAGCCGTTCTCTCCGGTTATAACTATTTCCCCAGCCAGGCACTCAATCCTGTACGCAGCGACGATATCCGTTATGCCGAACTTGAGCTGTTCAAATCCGTCAATGACCGCGAATTAATGGTCTTGCAGTTATTTGCCCAAGGACGCACTAACAAGGAAATCGCCAAAGGCATGTTCCTCAGTAACAAGACCGTCAGTACTTACAAAAAACGCCTGATGCAAAAACTCAAAGCCAAGTCCCTGGTGGAACTTATCGAGATGGCCAAACGTAACGCGTTAGTGTGAGAGCCCGCATGCCCATTCGCTTTGTCCATGTTGCCGGGTTTATTGCCGGCCTGTTCCTGAGCACCCAGGTTCTGGCCTCCCTTCTCGCCCCGCAAAGCTATGTCCTGCGTAGCCGGTCGACGTTCGAATTGATGGCCTTGCCTCTGGATGCCTCACAACGGCAATGGTTGCAGGGACGACATGAACTGGTATTGGGCACCTCCGCCCCGGACTATCCGCCGTTCGACATGACGGCCAGCGGACGCGACTATGAGGGTTTTACGGCGGACTACGCTGGTTTTCTCGGCCAGGCCACGGGCCTGCAAGTGCGCATCGAGCGCTTCGCCTCCCGGGACGCGGCCCTGAAGGCGCTGCTGGCGGGTCAGGTCGATATGCTCGGCAGCGCCAACGGATTCGAAGCAAGCAACCCCGACATTGTGCTTTCCATCCCCTACGCCATTGATCAACCAGTGCTGGTGACCCGAGAGGATGAGACTCGCTCGCTGACCGAAGGGCTGGCCGGATTGCGTCTGAGCATGGTCTATCACTATTTGCCAAAGGAAGAAGTCAAGGCTCTTTACCCCAAGGCCATCCTCACCTCCTACCCGTCCTATCAGAATGCAATCAACGCGGTCGCGTTCGACCAGGCCGATGTGTTTCTCGGTGACACCATTTCCACTCACTACATGATCAACAAGGGTTACCTGAACAACATTCGCATGGCCAACTTCGGCAAACAGGAAGCCCATGGCTTCAGCTTTGCCGTACACACCGGCAACGCACAACTGCTGAGCATCATCAACACCGTGCTCAATGCTGTTCCGCGCAGTGAGCGCGACAGTATCGCCAAACGCTGGAGTGCCGGCAGCGACATTCTGTTGACCGACCAGAAGTTGCAATTGACCCGTCATGAGGAAGAATGGCTCAAACAGCACCCGGTTATTCGAGTGGTGGTGAACGACGCCCTCGCTCCGCTGACATTCTTCGACAGCGACGGCAATTTCCGTGGCATCACCGCCGATCTGCTGGAACTGCTGCGCTTGCGCACCGGATTACGCTTCGAAATTCGCCGCAGCCGCAGCGATGACGCAATGATCGAACAGATCAGCCAGCATCAGGCCGATCTGATCGCCGCCCTGCTACCGAGTCCGCAACGTGAGAAAGACCTGCAATTCAGCCGCCCATACCTGGAAAACTCCTATGTTCTGCTGACGCGCAAAGCCGCTGACAGCCCTTCTCATCTGAGCCAGCTCAAAGATAAATACCTGGCGATCGCCCAGGGCAGTCCCTTGACCGATTATCTGCGCCGCGAGTTTCCGCACATCGACGTCATTGAAACATCCGATACCTTCAGTGCCGCGACCTTGCTCGCCGAGGGCAAGGTTGACGGTGCCGTCAGCTCGCTGGTGATTGCCAACTATCTGATTTCATCGCGCATCTTCGAACACCCATTGCAGATCACCACCACCCTGGGCACACGTCAGGCGGCTTTTTCACTGGCCATTGCGCGAGGCAACACCGAGCTGGGATCAATCCTCGACAAGGCGCTGCTGAGCATCACGCCCGAAGAACTGGGCGTGATCAATAGTCGCTGGCGGGGTTTCTCGACAGCGGCGCAAAGTAACTGGCGTCATTACCAGCGCCTGTTCTATCAGTTGATTGGCGTTGCCTGCCTGCTCCTGTTGCTGTCACTGCTCTGGAACGCCTACATGCGTCGGCAGATCAAACAACGCAAGATGGCCGAACGGGCCTTGAATGATCAGTTCGAATTCATGAGTTCGCTGGTCAACGGCACGCCCCATCCCATCTATGTGCGTGATTGTCAGGGTTTGCTGCAGAGCTGTAACGACAGCTACCTTGATGCGTTCAATGCCAAACGCGAAGATGTCATCGGCAAAAGTGTCATGCAGGGCACACTGAGCAACGCTTTCGAAGCCCAGACATACCAGGCGGATTACCAACGGGTGGTGGCTGAAGGCAGGCCGTTGGTGCTTGATCGTCCGTTGCATATCGGTAACCGACGCTTGACGATCTATCACTGGATATTGCCCTACCGTGATTCCAGCGGCGAAGTCAAAGGCATCATCGGTGGCTGGATCGACATCAGCGAGCGCCGCCAACTGTTCGATGAGCTGCGCTTGGCCAAGGAACAGGCCGATGATGCCAACCGTGCCAAAAGTACCTTTCTGGCGACCATGAGCCACGAGATCCGCACGCCGATGAATGCGGTAATCGGCATGCTCGAACTGACTCTCAAGCGCATGAACCCGCAGCATCCGGACCGCTCGTCCATCGACACCGCTTACCACTCGGCAAAGGATCTGCTGGGACTGATCGGCGACATCCTCGATATCGCCAGAATCGAGTCCGGCCGCCTGAGCCTGAGCCCGGAACGGGTCAACCTTGTTGAAACGGTGGCGTCGGTGGTGAGAATCTTCGATGGCCTGGCCCGACAGAAAAACCTGCCCCTGACACTGAGCGTCAATCCACCGGAACTGGACGTCGATGTACAGCTGGATCCGTTGCGCTTCAAGCAGGTGCTGTCGAACCTGATAAGCAACGCCATCAAGTTCACCGAATGCGGGCGCATTCGTATCAACCTCGACATACTGCCCGGTGGAACGCCCGAGCACTCACTGGTCCAGTTGACGATTCAGGATACCGGTGTCGGCATCAGCGCCGAAGACCAGCAACGACTGTTCGAACCATTTTCCCAGGCCGACAACGCTCAACAGCAAACCCGTGGCGGCGCAGGCCTGGGTTTGTTCATCAGTCGCAGCCTCTGCGAAATGATGGGTGGCCGGTTGCAATTGTGCAGTCAGCCCGGCATCGGCACCCAGGTCTGCCTGTCCATGCCACTACAGACGCTACCCAGTGAAGTGAGCACCGCTCGGCGCGAGCCGCCGATCCGGATGGCTTTTGCGCCGTTGAACATATTGGTGGTCGATGACCATCCGGCCAATCGTCTATTGATGTGCCAGCAACTGGAGTTCCTTGGACACCGTTTCAGTCTGGCCGAAGAGGGTCAAAGCGGACTGGAGAAATGGCAGACCGGCGAATTCGATCTGGTCATCGCCGACTGCAATATGCCGGTCATGAATGGCTATGAACTGACCCGGGCGATTCGCCAGCAGGAGCATCTGACAGGGAAACCACCGTGTACCGTACTGGGCTTCACGGCCAACGCCCAACCCGAGGAGATCCAGCGCTGCAAACAGGCTGGCATGAACGACTGCCTGTTCAAACCACTGAGCCTCAGCGCGCTGAGCCAATGGGTCAACGAACTGAAACCGGCCTTCCCGGCGCCGACCTTCAACCTTGAAGGTCTCAGTCAGCTAACGGGTGAGAGTCCTGTGCAGATCCAGCGTTTGCTCCACGAACTGCTCAACAGCAGCCGGCTGGATCGCCAGGAACTGCTGGCCTTGTCGCCGCACACCGACCGCGAAGCGTTGATCGTGACGGCACACAAGATCAAGGGTGCCGCGCGGATCGCTCAGGCGTCGCGCCTGATTACCTGTTGCGAAGCGCTGGAGCAGGCCTGTGTACAAATGCAGTCCGCACCGATCATCGCTCAGCGCTGCGAAGCCACCGACGCGGCCATGGTTGAACTGGAGCAGGCACTGCAGCAACAGCTGGAACAGAACCGTAAAAGCAGAATGACCGAGCCTTAACTATGCTTGGGCGCTGAGCAGTGTGTTTATTCCCCATGGAGAGTCAGCAATGCCCAGCCCACTGCGCACGGATCCACGCCGGTTCCCTCTGCACGTGCATATCAGCGTGATGTTCACCTTCCTGATGTTGCTGACTGCAGTGGTGCTGGGGCTGTTCAATTACAGCCAGACGACCCGCATCATTCTTTCGAGCAGTGAGCATCTGTTCAATCGCATCGAACAGGACGTGCGCCTGGATCTGCACGCCACCTACCAGCCGATACGCCACTTGCTGAGCCTGCTGGCAGACAACCCCGCCGCCCAGGCACCTGATCTGCAACAGCGCCTGGCTCTGCTCAGACCTTTCAGCCAGTCACTCAAGGACAACCCTGACCTCGCCTCGCTTTACCTCGGCTTCGGCAATGGCGATTTTTTCATGGTGCGGGCCTTGCGCAGCGAAGCCCTGAAGACCCAACTCAAGGCGCCGCCGGCAGCGGCTTATCAAATCTGGAGCATTGAGCGCGACGGCGGTGCAGGCTCGCGTTCACAGTCATTGTTTTTCGATCAGGGTCTGTCGCTCCTTGCCCGCCAGGACAACCCCGATGACCGTTACGATCCGCGTAACCGGGCGTGGTACAGCAATGCACGAGAAAGTGGCGACCAGATCACCACCGAACCTTATGTATTTTTCTCCACTCACAATGTCGGTACCACTCTGGCCCGGCGCAGCGGTGACACGACAGTCATCGGCGCTGACCTGACTCTCGCCGCACTCTCGGCGACGCTGATCAAGCATGTAGTGACGCCGGCCACCGAGATCGTCCTGTTTGATGCCGAGGGCAACGCCGTGGCCTGGCCGGACAGCCGTCGACTGATCGTCGACGACCGCACCGCGCGCCTGGCCAAGGCTGCGGACTTGAGCCCGCGCCTGCACGCCTTGTTGTCCGGCGAGCATCAAGGCAATCGCATAAAAGTCGATGGCCGCCAATGGATCGTTGCCCGCAGCAGCATGCAGGAAGGCGGACCGCAAGGCCTGCAAATGGCCTTGCTGGTGCCAGAGGATGAATTGCTCGTCGACGCTTACCGCATGCGCTGGCAAGGTGCGCTGATAACGCTGGCAACCTTGCTGTTGTGCCTTCCATTGGGCTGGCTGATTTCGCGCACGCTGGTCAAACCCTTGCACGCCTTGGTCAAGGAAGCCGATGCGATCCGCAGTTTCGATTTCAATTTCCCGGTGACCCGGCGCTCGCCCGTGCTGGAAGTTGACCAACTGAGCCTGTCTATGGCGCGCATGAAGGACACCTTGGCGAGCTTCTTTCGCATTACCGACAGTCTGTGCGCCGAAACCCGGTTCGCGCCGTTACTGCAACGGGTACTGTTCGAGACGGTGCAGATCGCTCAGGCGCAGGCAGGTCTTATTTACCTGCGCGAGAGCGATGGCAGCCGCATGGAGCCTTACGGTTTGGTGATCGATGGCGCCTCGCAAACCCTGGAAACATTCGATATTCAGGGGCACGACCTGCAAACGAATCAGGGGCCGGCATGGTTCGAGCAATTGGTGCACGCCGACAATGTGGTGAGCAATTTCGGCTTTGAACAGGCCAGGGATCTGCAAAAGGTATTGCTGGCGATGACTTCACCGCGCGTGCATCTGATCGGTATACGCCTGCGCAACCGCCACAACGAAACCATTGGCTTGCTGATTCTGCTGGTCAATGACAGCGGCACTCCTGCCGATCTGGATAAACTGCGCCCCGATCGCATCGCCTTCCTGCAAGCGGTATCCGGCGCTGCAGCAGTGAGTATTGAAAGCCAGCGCCTGCAGGCGAAACAGAAACAGCTGCTGGACGCTTTCATTCAATTGCTCGCCGGGGCAATCGATGCCAAAAGTCCGTACACCGGAGGCCACTGTCAGCGCGTGCCGGAGCTGACCCTGATGCTCGCCCAAGCCGCAGCAGCCAGCCAGGCACCGGCGTTCAGTGCCTACCAGCCCACCGAGGATGACTGGGAGGCGCTACACATCGCGGCGTGGCTGCACGATTGCGGCAAGGTCACGACACCGGAGTACGTGGTCGACAAAGCCACCAAACTGGAAACACTCAACGACCGTATCCACGAGATTCGCACCCGCTTCGAGGTGCTCAAGCGCGATGCCTGGGTCGATTATTGGCAAGCGCTGGCAAAGGGCGGTGACGAAGCAGCATTGGGCGACCTGCGTGATGCCACTCTGGCTGCGCTGGACGCAGACTTCGCCTTCGTTGCACGTTGCAATCTGGGCGGTGAGGCCATGGCCGAAGCAGATCTGCAACGCCTTGATGAGCTCGCCCGACGAACCTGGACGCGCACACTGGATGATCGATTAGGCGTTTCCTGGGACGAAAACCGCCGTCAGGCACGCACGCCTGCGCCGACGCTGCCGATCAGCGAGCCCCTGCTGGCGGACAAACCGGAACATTTATTTGAACGAGACAGGAACGAACTGATACCCGAAGACAATCCATGGGGTTTCAAGCTGGATGTGCCACGCTATAAATACAATCGCGGCGAGTTGTACAACCTGAGCATCACCCGCGGTACGCTGACCCGCGAGGAGCGCTACATCATCAATCACCACATGGTGCAAACGATCATGATGCTCAGTCACCTGCCCTTCCCCGGGCACCTCGACAGCATCGCCGAAATCGCTGGCGGTCATCATGAAAAAATGGACGGTTCCGGTTACCCGAAACGCTTGAAACGCGAAGAAATGAGCCTGCCGGCACGGATGATGGCGATTGCCGATATTTTCGAGGCGCTGACGGCAGCCGACCGTCCCTACAAGAAGGCCAAATCGCTGAACGAGGCATTGGGAATCATGGCGACGATGTGCCGCGAGGCGCACATCGATGCACAGCTGTTTGGATTATTCGTCAACGAAGGCGTGTACCTGCAATACGCCGCACGTTTTCTCGACCCACAGCAAATCGACACCGTCGATCCGGCCAGCCTGTTGCACAAGGCTGGCCTCACCACATGATCAGCAGTCGGTCAGACGCAGGAAGATCGACGCCAATTGCTCGATGCCGGCCTGATCATCGGCGCCGAAACGCGCAAGTTTCGGGCTGTCCAGATCGAGAACACCGATCAGGCGCCCGTCCTTGACCAAAGGCACCACCAACTCACTGTTCGACGCGCTGTCGCAGGCGATATGCCCGGGAAACGCATGCACATCTTCGACTCGCTGAGTTTGCAGAGTGGCTGCCGCCGCTCCGCACACACCACGACCGAATGGAATACGCACACAGGCGATTTGCCCCTGGAACGGGCCGAGCACCAGTTCTTCGTTGCGATTGAGATAGAAACCGGCCCAGTTCAGATCATCGAGCTGGTTGAACAGGAACGCCGAAAACTGCGCGGCGTTGGCGATGAAATCGCGCTCGTCAGCCAGCAGCGACTCCAGTTGAGCGACCAACATGCCATAGCCTTCGAGGCCTTGGCCGCTTTGTTGCAAATCAATCATGCCTTGTGCTCCAACAATTTCAGTCCCACCCAGTATCGGGCGAATTGATACGCGCAACGTCCATTGCGATTACCGCGGCCGGTGGCCCAGCGCACGGCAAGGATGTCCAGTCCTTCGTCGCGCTGCCAGCTCAGGCCGGCCCTGGCGGCCAGTTGGCCGATCCAGTGTTCGACGACGTCGAGGAAGTGTTCCTGGGTAAAAGGGTAGAACGACAGCCACAAGCCAAATCGGTCCGACAGTGCGATCTTGTCTTCGACCGCTTCGCTTGGGTGCAGCTCGCCATCGACGCGTTTCCAGTTCTCGTTGTCGCTTTCCTTTTCAGGCACCAGGTGGCGACGGTTGGAGGTCGCGTAGAGCAAGACGTTATCCGGTGCCTGCTCCAGAGAACCGTCGAGCACGCTTTTAAGGACCCGGTAATCGCCTTCACCGGACTCGAACGACAAATCATCACAAAACAGCACGAAGCGTTGTGGCAGTTTACCGATCTGTTCGACCACGCGGGGCAGGTCAGCCAGATGGTCGCGCTCGATTTCGATAAGACGCAAGCCGGCATTGGCGTGTTCCGCGAGCAGCGCCCGTACCAGCGAGGATTTGCCGGTGCCGCGCGAGCCCCAGAGCAACGCATGGTTAGCCGGCATGCCGTCGAGGAATTGCTGGGTATTGCGCCCCAGTTGCTCGAGTTGACGGTCGACGCCAATCAGGTCGGACAGGCGCATGTCGAGGCTGACCTCCAGCGGCAACAGGTACCCATTGCGCCCGTCACGCTGCCAGCGCGCCGCCAGACAGGTGCTCCAGTCAATGATGGGGCGTGGTGCCGGCAGGAGCGGTTCGATCCGCGCCAGAACCGACTCGGCGCGTTCAAGAAAAGCATTCAATCGGGAATCCACGTCTTCTCCTCAGGCAGTTTCAAAGTGATGATGGTAACCCTGCGACGACACACAGATTTAAACCCCCGCACCGCGCCTTGTTACAAGGCGATTCGAGAACCTCGGTATCCATACATGATCGACTATGCTTGAGCAGCGAAGGGAAACGGAAGTGGTTCAACACCCCATGGATATCAAATTCACCCACCGGCTGTCGTACAAGCAAGCCAGGCTTACTGTGCTGGTCGGGTTCATTCTGGGCACGCTGCTCAGCCTGCTGCAAATCGGCATCGATTATGCCAGCGAAGACGCCTCCATCAATCGTGAAATCCTGTCTTTGCTGGAAATCAGCCATAACCCGGCATCGCGCATCGCCTACAACATCGACGCGGAACTGGCCCAGGAACTCACACTGGGATTGCTGCGTTCGCCGGCGATCATCTCGGCGCAACTGACCGACAACGACGGTACGGTGCTGGCCAGTGTCAAACGCCCCGAGCTGCAGAACAGCTATCGGGTGATCAGCGACTTCCTGTTCGGCGCCAAGCGGCAATTCGAAGACCGCCTCTATCTGGATCACCTGCCCAACGAATCTCTTGGTGTCTTGAGCCTTGAAGTCGATACCTATGCCTTCGGCAGCCGCTTTCTGCGCCGCGCGGAAATCACCCTGCTCAATGGTTTCGCCCGCAGCCTGATTCTGACCGGGATCCTGCTGGCGCTGTTTTACGTCATGCTGACCAAACCACTGGTGCGGGTAATCCGCGAACTCAGCGGGCGTGACCCCCGTGCAGCCGAGCCGACGACCCTGGAATGTCCGGCCGGACATGGCAATGACGAAATTGGCGTACTGGTCAAAGTCGCCAACCAGCAGTTCGAAAACATTGCCACCGAGATCCAGCAACGACGTAACGCCGAAAACCGCCTGACCGACTATCTCGGTCAGCTGGAAAACATCGTCTCGGCGCGCACTGCCGAACTCAAGGCAATCAACGCCCGGCTCAGCCAGTCCAACCAGGAACTTGAAGTAGCGCGAAGTACTGCGCTGGAAATGGCCGAAGCGCGCTCGGCCTTCCTCGCCAACATGAGCCATGAAATCCGCACGCCGCTCAATGGTTTACTGGGAATGATCGCGCTGTCACTCGACGGTCCGCTGAATGCCGAACAGCAGCAACAGCTGTCGATTGCCCATGACTCCGGCAAGGTGCTGGTGGAGTTGCTCAACGACATTCTTGACCTGTCCAAATTCGATGCCGGGCAATTGGAACTGGAAAATATCCCTTTCGATCTCGGCTCGCTGATCGAAGACACCGCCAACCTGCTGTCGCAGAATGCCGCGCCGAGCGTCGAGCTGACTTGCCTCATCGATCCACACTTCCCCGCACTGGTACTGGGCGATCCGACCCGGGTTCGGCAAATTGTCAGCAATCTGCTGTCCAACGCGCTGAAATTCACCCGTTTCGGCCGCGTCGATGTACGCCTGTCGGCCTATAAGGATGGCGTGCGCATCGAGGTCTGCGACACCGGAATCGGCATCGCCCAGGACGCCCAGGTGAAAATATTCCAGCCGTTCACCCAGGCCGGCGCCGGGATTACCCGTCAGTACGGCGGCACCGGGCTGGGACTGGCGCTGACCTACAATCTCTGCGAGGCCATGCAGGGACGCTTGACCATCAGTTCCGAGACCGGTTTCGGCAGTCAGTTCTGCGCCGAGTTGCCGTTGCCCTGCCATACCCGGGCGCTGGCCCCGGCGCCACTGCACCGCAAAGTACTGGCTATCACTGCGGGCAGCAGCGGCCTGGCCGAGTTGCTGCAAAGCATGTTGCCGGTCTGGGGTCTCGAGTATGAACAGCGCACCATCGACGATTCGCTCCTGGGCCTGACGCCCGATGTGTTGATCACCGATTGTCCGGAATGCCTGTTCGGTTTGCGCCCGACACTCGTCGCGCCGATTCTGCTGGTGACTGCCTACGGCAGTTTCCTGCCCAGCGAAGAGGCCGCCGCGCTCGCGCCCTTGCAGCAACAGGCACGACCGCTGGCGCGCAATGCGCTCTATCAGAATCTGCGTCGCACGCTGCAACCGGACACCGTCACGATCAACGATGCTCGCCTCGAATCCTCACCCGGCGTGCGACGCGGGCGGGTGCTGCTGGTCGAGGACAACCCGGTCAACCAATTGGTGGCCAAGGGCATGCTCGGCAAGCTCGGCTGCGAGGTTGTGGTGGCCGCGCATGGCGCCGAAGCACTGGATCAGTTGGAGTATCACGAGTTCGACATGGTCCTGATGGACTGCAACATGCCGGTCATGGACGGCTACGAAGCCAGCCGGCAGATTCGCCAGAGCGGGCGCTGGCCGAATCTGCCGATTGTCGCCCTGACCGCCAACGCCATGTCCGAGGAGCGCGAGCGCTGCCGGGCGGCGGGCATGAGCGACTATCTGGCGAAACCGTTCCGCCGGGAGGAACTGGCGGCACTGCTGGATCAATGGATGCCGACTACGACAACGCTTTGATCTGACCCAAGAGGTGATCGAGGCCGGCGCGCAAACCATTGAGCCGGTCCAGATCCACACCACTGTCGCACAGCAGGCGCGCCTTCAGCGGCCCGACCTGCTCGCGCAACGCCTGGCCGGCAGACGTCAGACTCAAGTGCACTTCCCGCTCATCGCGGACCGAGCGCTGCCGCTGCACCAGTTGCAATTGCTCAAGACGCTTGAGCAATGGCGTCAGCGTGCCGGAGTCGAGCGCCAGGCGTTCGCCCAACGCCTTGACCGTCGGTTGCTCCGGTGCGGCGTCCTGCCATTCCCACAACACCAGCATCGCCAGATACTGCGGATAGGTCAGGCCGAGTTGATCGAGCATCGGCTTGTAGGCACGAATCACTGCCCGGGATGCGGCATACAGTTTGAAGCACAACTGATTGTCGAGCTTCAGCGAATCGACCGACAGATTGCTCATTTGAGCAGGGCTTCGATCTCGCGGCTCAAATCCTGCGGCTTGGTGGCCGGGGCGAAGCGCTTGACCAACTGGCCGTCCTTGCCGATCAGAAACTTGGTGAAATTCCACTTGATGCCTTGGGAGCCGAGCACGCCGGGAGCGCGCTTCTTCAACTGCACGAACAGCGGATGGGCACCGGCACCGTTGACGTCGATCTTCTTGAACAGGGGGAAGCTGACACCGAAGTTCAGCTCGCAGAATTCGCTGATTGCGCCTTCGTTGCCCGGCTCCTGCTTGCCGAACTGGTTGCACGGGAAGCCCAGCACGACCAGGCCTTGATCCTTGTAGGTCTGCCACAGCTCTTCGAGGCCTTTGTACTGCGGGGTGAAACCGCATTTGCTGGCGGTGTTGACCACCAATACCGCTTTGCCGGCGAAATCGGCCAGGGTCTTTTGCTCGCCTTTGATAGTGGTGCACGGAATATTCAGCAGGTTGTCGCTCATGGCAGGGGGCTCCGCAGACTGTCGGGAAAGGCCAAACATAGCGAGCAATTAAATTGCGTGCAATTTAATATTTGAAATCGATCCGTGTAGGAGCTGCCGAAGGCTGCGATCTTTTGATCTTGATCTTGAAAAACAAAATCAAAATCAAAAGATCGCAGCCTTCGGCAGCTCCTACGGGGCTCGCATTACTCGCGGGGTACCAGATCCAGGCACACCGAGTTGATGCAATAACGCAGACCGGTTGGCGGTGGGCCGTCGGGGAACACATGACCCAAGTGCGCATCGCAGCGTGCGCACTTCACTTCAGTGCGGATCATGCCGTGCGTGGTATCACGGATTTCGGTCATGGCGCTTTCGCCGATCGGCTCATAAAAGCTCGGCCAGCCACAGCCGGAATCGAATTTGGCTTTGGCGTCGAACAATGCTTCGTTGCAGCAGACGCAGTGGTAAACACCATCGGTTTTGGTGTCGTTGTATTTGCCGGAGAACGGTCGCTCGGTCGCACTGAGGCGGCAAACCTCGTACTGCTGCGGATCGAGCATGGCCTTCCATTCTTCCAGGGTTTTTTCCAACTTTTCCATCATCACACCTCAGCGGCTGAAAAAGCCCGATCTGTACCTTTTCCACGGATCGGGTGGCACGTATGATTGCGCCTTGTTTTGACGCCAGTCTGGCAGCCACGTTACACGCACTCAAACGGATTTTTTGCAGCGTTGAGTGCCGGCCACCGATTGGCGTGCACATGCAGGATTCCCAGTACGGTAGTTCATACAGCGTCTGGATCGTTCATTTTCGGGATCACATCGCCATGCAGTTCAGCAAATCGAACAAGCTCGCCAACGTCTGCTACGACATTCGCGGCCCGGTGCTCAAGCACGCCAAACGACTGGAAGAGGAAGGCCAGCGCATCCTCAAGCTGAACATCGGCAACCCGGCGCCGTTTGGTTTCGAGGCGCCGGACGAAATTCTTCAGGATGTGATCCGCAACCTGCCGACCGCACAAGGCTACAGCGACTCCAAAGGCCTGTTCAGCGCGCGCAAAGCGGTGATGCAGTACTACCAGCAGAAGAATGTCGAAGGTGTCGGCATCGAAGACATCTACCTGGGTAACGGCGTCTCCGAACTGATCGTGATGTCGTTGCAGGCGCTGCTCAACAACGGCGACGAAGTGCTGGTGCCGGCCCCCGACTATCCGCTGTGGACCGCCGCCGTCAGCCTCGCCGGTGGCAATGCCGTGCATTATCTGTGCGACGAAGGCGCCGACTGGTTCCCGGACCTGGCCGACATCAAGGCCAAGATCACCCCGAACACCAAAGCGATGGTGATCATCAACCCGAACAACCCGACCGGCGCGGTGTATTCGAAGGAAGTGTTGCTGGGCATGCTGGAAATCGCCCGTGCGCACAACCTGGTGGTGTTCTCTGACGAGATCTACGACAAGATCCTGTACGACGATGCCGTGCACATTTGCACCGCTTCGCTGGCGCCGGACCTGCTGTGCCTGACCTTCAACGGCCTGTCAAAGTCCTACCGCGTGGCCGGTTTCCGCTCCGGCTGGATCGCCATTTCCGGGCCGAAGCACAACGCCCAGAGCTACATCGAAGGCATCGACATGCTGGCCAACATGCGCCTGTGCGCCAACGTGCCGAGCCAGCATGCCATCCAGACCGCCCTCGGTGGCTATCAGAGCATCAACGATCTGGTGCTGCCGCAAGGGCGTCTGCTCGAGCAGCGCAACCGTACCTGGGAGCTGCTCAACGATATTCCGGGGGTGAGTTGCGTCAAGCCGATGGGCGCGCTCTACGCCTTCCCGCGGATTGACCCGAAAGTCTGCCCGATCCACAACGACGAGAAATTCGTCCTTGATCTGCTGCTCTCCGAGAAGCTACTCGTGGTACAGGGCACAGCGTTCAACTGGCCGTGGCCGGATCACTTCCGCGTCGTCACGCTGCCCCGCGTCGACGATCTGGAAATGGCGATCGGTCGTATCGGCAACTTCCTCAAGTCCTACCGCCAGTAACTGGCCAGCAGTGCGCAACGGCTTGAACGTTGCGCACTGTCTGATTCAGCAACACTTCTGCATCGCACCTCCGTGCACGCCTTCTACACTTGCGATTCGTACCGCTTACTTGCGTCTGACGTAATGGCGACGGGACGCGGCTGGTCGTCGCCCATGTCGGTATTGGCTGTGGGAAACGGACTGCACACCGAGGAATCCGCTGTAGGACACAGTTTGAAATAGTCACTCAGTTGAATAGCCCGGTGCGGCACCTTATATACCCCGCAGTACGCTACATCTTTAGCTTGAGGAGATTTCTACAACCATGATGCGCATCCTGCTGTTTTTGGCCACTAACCTGGCGGTCGTGCTGATAGCCAGCATCACCCTGAGCCTTTTCGGCTTCAACGGGTTCATGGCGGCCAACGGGGTTGATCTCGACCTTAGTCAGCTGCTGGTTTTCTGTGCGGTCTTTGGTTTCGCCGGCTCGCTGTTCTCGCTGTTCATCTCCAAGTGGATGGCAAAGATGAGCACCGGTACCCAGATCATCAGCCAGCCACGTACCCGTCATGAGCAATGGCTGCTGCAAACCGTCGAGCAATTGTCCCGCGAAGCAGGGATCAAGATGCCCGAGGTCGGCATTTTCCCGGCCTACGAGGCGAACGCGTTCGCTACTGGCTGGAACAAGAACGACGCGCTGGTCGCGGTCAGTCAGGGCCTGCTGGAGCGTTTTTCGCCCGATGAAGTGAAAGCCGTACTGGCCCACGAAATTGGTCACGTAGCCAATGGCGACATGGTGACGCTCGCGCTGATCCAGGGCGTGGTGAACACCTTCGTGATGTTCTTCGCGCGGATCATCGGCAACTTCGTCGACAAGGTGATCTTCAAGAACGAAGAAGGCCAGGGCATCGCCTACTACGTGGCGACCATCTTCGCCGAACTGGTTCTCGGCATTCTCGCCAGTGCGATCGTCATGTGGTTCTCGCGCAAGCGCGAATTCCGTGCCGACGAAGCCGGTGCACGTCTGGCCGGCACCAGCGCGATGATCGGTGCACTGCAGCGCCTGCGCGCCGAACAGGGTCTGCCGGTGCACATGCCGGACACCCTGAATGCCTTTGGCATCAACGGTGGCATCAAACAGGGTTTTGCCCGCATGTTCATGAGCCACCCGCCGCTGGAAGAGCGTATTGACGCTCTGCGTCGTCGCGGTTGATCAGATTGGCGTAAAAACAAGAGGCCCGCAGTGATGCGGGCCTTTTTTTGCCTTGATTAATTGGCTGTTCTCACTGGCCTCATCGCGAGCAGGCTCACTCCTACAGGGTTCTGTGCCGGCCACACAATCTGCGATTCAGCACAAATCACAGTAGGAGTGAGCCTGCTCGCGATGAGGCCAGAAAATCCCACGCTATTTATCGGGAAGACACGCGGTATACCCGCTCCTCCAGCCGCGTCACACCCGCCTGCAGGAACTTCCCGCTCTCTCCCAGCACATCCTGCTCTTCCAGCGCCTGCACCTGCCAAGCACCACTCAGCAACCGCTTGACCTCATCATCCCCCACCGCAAACGGCGGCCCCGGCATCTGCATCTGATCGTAATCCAGCGTAATCAACAGTCCCTGCACACCCAGCGCCAGGATCTGCTGAAGATGCGCCGCATAACGTTCACGCATCGGCGCGGGCAAGGCGATCAGCGCGGCGCGGTCGTACAACGCCGTGCAATCGGCCACATCGCTCGCCGTCAGCGCAAAGAAGTCACCGCACCAAAGCTCGATGGCGCCACCACGATAGGCCTTGAACGCGCCCTTCTGGCTGATCTGCGGCTGCACCTGATGCTCATTGAAAAAGTCCTCGATAGCCTTTTCCGACAGTTCAATCCCGAGCACCTGATGACCGCGCCCGGCCAGCCACGACAAATCCAGACTTTTCCCACACAAAGGCACGAGCACTCGCGCCGTTTCCGCTACTGCCCAGTGTCGCTGCAAATACGGATTCACCTCCGGCTGGTGAAAACCGATCTGCCCCGAATCCCACTTCTTGTGCCAAAACTCAGGCTGCATGCATCACTCCCAATAATTCGATCAAAAAGCGTTAAAACTTATATTAGATTTAGATCAATGATCTGACTGAAGATGAGGGCATCTTAACGCTCAGGAACCCATCATGTTTCCCAGCCTGTTTATTTCCCATGGTTCACCCATGCTGGCGTTGGAGCCCGGCGCCAGTGGCCCGGCGCTGGCGCGGCTGGCAGCCGAATTACCGAAACCCACAGCCATCGTGATCGTTTCTGCGCATTGGGAAAGCCATGAGTTGCTGGTCAGCAGCCATGCGCAACCAGAAACCTGGCACGACTTCGGCGGCTTTCCCCGCGCACTGTTTGAAGTGCAATACCCGGCACCGGGCGATCCGCAACTGGCTACCGAAGTGGCTGATTTGCTGACAGCCAACAACTTGCCCGCACGCCTCGATCCGCAGCGTCCATTCGATCACGGCGTCTGGGTTCCTTTGTCACTGATGTATCCGCAGGCGGATATTCCAGTGGTGCAGGTTTCGCTACCAAGTCGCGCAGGCCCGGCACTGCAAACCCGTGTCGGCCGTGCGCTGGCGAGCCTGCGCGATCAGGGCATTTTGCTCATTGGTTCCGGCAGTATCACGCACAACCTGCGTGAACTCGACTGGCACGCCGGCCCGGAAAGTGTCGAGCCATGGGCGCGGGATTTCCGTGACTGGGTGATCGAGAAGTTGGCGGCCAACGATGAGGCGGCGCTGCATGATTATCGCCAGCAGGCGCCGCATGCAGTGCGCAGTCATCCGAGTGATGAGCATTTGTTGCCGCTGTATTTCGCGCGGGGCGCGGGGGGTGAGTTCAGCGTGGCGCACAAAGGATTCACGATGGGTGCGCTGGGCATGGATATTTACCGCTTCGGTTAAAAGCAAAATCAAAAGATCGCAGCCTTCGGCAGCTCCTGCATTTGGAATGCGTTCCCCCTGTAGGAGCTGCCGAAGGCTGCGATCCTTTGATCTCGAAAAGCAGGCAAAAAAAATCCCCGAACCAGTCGGGGATTTTTCATGCTTGATCAATCAGCCCAGAGGCGGATCAATCTTCGCGATAGCGACGCAGCTTCAACTGCTTACCGGCAACGCGAGTGTCCTTCAGTTTGGTCAGGAGTTTGTCCAGACCATCTTCCGGCAGCTCAACGAGGCTGAAGCTGTCACGCACCTGGATGCGACCGATCGCTTCACGGGCCAGACCGCCTTCGTTAAGGATGGCGCCCAGCAGGTTTTTCGCAGCGATACCATCACGCGCACCCAGCGCGGTACGGCAACGAGCACGGCCTTCGCCCAAAGGCATTGGCGCGCGACGCTCGCGGTCACCACGATCAGGACGGTCGCCAGTGCGCTCAGGACGGTCGCCACGCGGTGCGTTGTTCGGCACCAGTGGACGTTCCTTCTCGATGGCAGCCAGGTTCAGCGCTTGACCGTTGGTGGCTTTGCGCAGCAGGGCTGCAGCCAGAGCACGCGGGGTGCAGCCGATGTCTGCAGTCAGACGATCGAGCAACTCACCGTGAGTCGACTCGGCATCAGCGACCAGCGGCGACAGGCTGTTGGTCAGTTTCTTGATGCGCGCATCGAGAACGGCTTGAGCGTCCGGCAGGCGTACTTCGGCAACTTTCTGACCGGTTACACGCTCGATCACTTGCAGCATGCGGCGCTCACGCGGAGTCACCAGCAGCAGTGCACGACCTTCGCGACCGGCACGGCCGGTACGGCCGATACGGTGAACGTAGGATTCCGGATCGTACGGCATGTCAACGTTGAACACGTGAGTGATGCGCGGAACGTCCAGACCACGAGCAGCTACGTCGGTCGCGACAACGATGTCCAGACGGCCATCTTTCAGCGAGTCGATGACGCGCTCACGCTGGTTCTGGGCGATGTCGCCGTTCAGCGCCGCAGCTTTGTAGCCTTTGGCGTCGAGGGCACTGGCCAGATCCAGGGTCGCCTGCTTGGTACGTACGAACATGATCAGAGCGTCGAAATCTTCCACTTCCAGCAAGCTGAGAACGGCCGAAGTCTTCTGGTCAGCGTGAACCAACAGGTGAGCCTGTTCGATCGCGGTAACAGTCTGAGTCTTGGTCTGGATCTTCACGTGTTGCGGATCGCGCAGATGGCGTTCGGCAATGGCGCGGATCGACTGCGGCAGGGTAGCCGAGAACAAAACGGTCTGACGGGTCGCTGGCAGAGCCTTGAAGATGACTTCCAGGTCATCCATGAAGCCCAGTTTCAACATTTCGTCAGCTTCGTCGAGAACCAGGTGGTTAACGGTCGACAGAACTTTTTCGTCGCGACGAAGGTGGTCGCACAGACGACCCGGAGTGGCGACAACGATCTGTGCGCCATTACGGATTGCTTTCAGTTGTGGGCCCATCGGCGCGCCGCCGTAAACGGCCACAACGGTAACGCCCGGCATTTGCTTGGCGTAGGTTTCAAAAGCGGTTGCTACTTGCAGCGCCAACTCACGAGTTGGCGCCAGGATCAGGGCTTGCGGTTCGCGCTTGGCAGGATCGATGCGGTGCAGAATAGGCAGTGCGAACGCGGCGGTTTTACCGGTACCGGTTTGCGCCTGACCAATCATGTCCTGG
>Ga0160456_100099_pt1 | contig 99875 bp, 71 predicted proteins | sample HID1972K_E6MG_FD_108261 | JGI IMG/M metagenome (GOLD analysis project Ga0160456, IMG submission 108261) | Enriched pill bug-associated microbial communities from UW Madison campus, WI, USA - HID1972K_E6 MG | ecosystem: Host-associated > Arthropoda: Insects > Digestive system > Unclassified ... | reverse complement strand
GGAATCGCCTTGCTCGATGCGATAGACCAGGCCGTGGATCGTGCCTTCGCCGGTGGCGCCGAAGGTCAGCACGCCGGGTTTGTGCAGGAGTTCTTCGAGCTTCAGGTCGGGGCGGGCGCTGACGAGTTCGAGGTCGAAACGGAACGGTTCATTGAGGGCTTCGCGACCGGTGAAGCTGAGGACTTGCAGATCGGCGTTGGCGCCTTCGAGCGTGAGGGTAATGTGTGTTGCGTTGGCGTCCAGCATGCCTTGAATTCCGTCCGTTGAATAAGCAGGGGGCGGATGTTGCAGGATTAAGCCGCCTCGTTCAAGGCGCAAAAGCCGTATGCGTGGGCAACAGGTGGTATAGGGAAAACCCCTAGATGGCGCGTTTCACCCAATAAAACCGGGCATTTGATAAAGTCTGAAGCCAGCCTGTGACGATCATTCCTACAAACGAAGATTGAAGAATCGCCAGTCAGATTCAGACTAAAGTCGCCTGTAGCACGTCAAAGCCATCTGCCATCATTGCCGTTCACCCCCGCGTGGTTCTCTTCCTCCCGGCTTATTAATGAGCTGGGACGGGAGCTATTTTTCGTTTGTTGCGCGCTTGCGCAAACGCTGCAGTGTTGGAGTTTTTCATGCGTCCCCCATTTTCCCTCATCACCCCGCGCCAGTCGTTTGGCTTCGGAGCCTTTGTGCTGTGCGCAGGTTTTACCGCACAGGTTCAGGCCAGCGGATTCCTTGAAGACACTACGGCGAAAATCGAATCGCGCACGGTGTATTTCAACCGCGATTTCCGTGATGGGCACACCTCAAGCGATCAGGGCGCTTCCAAGCGTGAAGAGTCGGCACAGGGCTTTATTCTCAACCTGCAATCGGGCTACACCGAAGGCACGGTCGGCTTTGGCATTGATGCACTGGGCATGCTGGGTTTTCAGCTCGATTCCAGCCCGGATCGCAGCAACAGCGGCTTGCTGCCATCGAGCGGCGAGAACCCGCGCGGTTCGAAAGGCCAGTACGCGAAAATGGGCCTCACCGCCAAGGTCAAGGTCTCGGACACAGTGCTGAAGTACGGCGCGCTGTTGCCGGATCTGCCATTGCTGAAATACAACGACGGTCGTTTGCTGCCGACCATGTTCAATGGCGCGATGCTCACTTCTAAAGAGGTAAAAGACCTGACCTTCATGGCCGCGCGCCTGGACAAGTACACCGCACGCGACTCCACCGATTCGCAAGACATCCGCGTGCACTGCAAGAACAAGCGCTACGCGTGCAATACCACCGCTGATCATTTCGACATGTATGGTTTTGACTACAAGATCAATGATCGCCTGACCGGCCAATATCACTACGCCGAACTGGAAGACATCTATCGTCAACATTTCGTCGGTCTGGTAGCCAATCAGCCAATGGGTGGCGGTGTGTTGAAGGCCGACTTGCGCTTGCTGAAGAGCGCCGACAGTGGCGATGCGAAAGCCGGCTCCATCGATAACCGTGCGTTGAGCGGCATGCTGTCCTATGCGCACAGCGGCCACACGTTCAGCGCCGGTTGGCAGCGCATGAACGGCGACAACTCGATGCCGTACCTCGATGGCAGCAATCCGTATCTGGTCAACTATGTGCAGGTCAACGACTTCGCCGCCGCGCAGGAACGTTCCTGGCAATTGCGTTATGACTATGACTTCAAGGCCATCGGCATCAATGGTCTTAGCTTCCTGACCCGTTATGTGAACGGTGATCACATCAAGGTGCTGGGCAGTGATCAGGAAGGGAAGGAGTGGGAACGCGACAGCGAGTTGAAGTATGTGATTCAGACGGGCACGTTCAAGGATGTGAGTGTGCGTTTGAGGAATGCTACGTATCGCACCAACTACGAGAAGTTTGCCCGGGATGTGGATGAGACTCGGGTGATTGTGAGTTACAACTTTTCGGTGTTGTAGGTCCTGGATGTGTAGTGCTTGATCGGGCGCTATCGCGAGCAGGCTCACTCCTACAATGGATCAATGTTGAACGCGATATCCGCGTCCGCTGAAGATCCCCTGTAGGAGTGAGCCTGCTCGCGATGAGGCCCTTGAAATTGCTGCTATAACCAATGCCAGAACCGGCTCCAGAATCCGCGATTCAAATCCTCTTTGCACCCGGCATATTGCCGCGCATACACATCCGAGCGGTTCTGCACTTTGCGCGCCGTCGGCATCAGCCACGCTTTGCTGGCGTAAGTCTTGTTGCGGAAGCCGCCCCAGCCTTCGTGGTAGTTGAGGTACTGGTTATAGGCATCGTACTTGTAGACGCCGTTGATCGAATAGGTCTTGTCCATGTACCAGCCGACAAAGTCGATGGCGTCGTCGAAGTCTTCGCGATCGGCGCCGCTGCGACCGGTGCTTTTCTGATAGTCGGCCCAGACTTCATCCTTGGCTTGCGCATAGCCCGATGCGGTGGACACACGGCCCCACGGGATCACCCAGAGCAAGTATTTGCGCGGAGTCTTGGCGTCGTAGCGGTAGCCGGATTCCTGATACATGATCGCGAAGGGCACCTGAATCGGCACGCCCCAGCGTTTTTGCGTGACTTGCGCCGCGTCGTACCAGTCGCTTTTCTCGCGGAAAATCTCGCAGATATCTTCTGGCGAGCGGGGCGGCGAGGTGCCGCACCCGGTCAGTAGCGTTGCCAGTGTCAGTAGTCCCAGCGTCTGCCCGTATTTCAAAAGCCGTTATCCCGTCGTGCGCAAAAAGGCCGACAGTCTACGGCCTAGCTCAATTGGTGACGATAGGGCAGATCCGGACCAGTCTTGCTGCAGGTCAGCGCAGCGGCTTGCACGGCGAACTTGAGCATGGCGTCGATCTGCTCGCGGGCGAGTTGTTGCACGCCTTCGACCGAATCCAGGCCATGCTCGGTCAGCCAGGTAATCAGCGCGGCCTGGAAAGTATCGCCAGCGCCAACGGTGTCGGCGATTTTCACCGAGGCCGCCGGCACAGACCAGCTGCCGTGGTGGCGGCTGAACACGCTGGCGCCGTCGCCGCCACGGGTGAGGAAGACGATCTGGCAGCGCTGTTCGAGCCAGCCTTCGATCACGCGCTGCGGGTCCTGTTCGGGGTAGAGCAGGCTCAGGTCTTCGTCGCTGACCTTGATCAGATCGGCCAGTGGCACCAGCGTCGCGATGCGTTCGCGCCACAGGTCGATATTCGGCTCGGGATTGAGGCGTACGTTCGGGTCGAGAGTGATCAGGCGTTTGCCGCTTTCGCGCTGTACCAATGTCAGCAAGGTGTCGCCGATCGGCTGCACCACCAGCGAGAACGAGCCGATGTGCAAGCCGCGCACCTCAGGACCCAGCACTGGCAGATGCGCAAGACTCAGTTGCCGATCGGCACAGCCTTCGCCACGAAAGCTGTAGTGCGGCGAGCCATTGGCACCAACGGCAACCATGGCCAACGTGGTCGGCGCGGCGAAATCCACCAGATAGTCCGGGCGCACACCTTCATCCTGCAGCACTTGCTGCAAGCGGCGGCCGAGGTAGTCGGTGGACAGTCCGCCAAACAAGGCCGAGTCCACGCCCAGACGGCGCAAACCCACGGCGACGTTGAACGGCGAGCCGCCGGCAATCGCCTTGAAATTCACTTTCGACGCCAGACCGCTGGCGTCGTCTTCACTGAAAAAATCAAACAGGGCTTCGCCACACACCAAATACATAATTGTTTGCTCTTTATAGGGTTGCGACATGCTGTTGATAGCGTTCATAGGCCTGCTGGAACGCCGCGACGTTGGCGGCAATCGGCAGGGTTTCACTGCTGGAATCGAGTTTCACGCAGCGTTGGCACAGCTCGGCGAGGCTGTCTTCGTGGCCGTTGGACCAGGATTTGCACCACGCCGCTTGAATCGCCGCGCCGAGGGCGGCGGCTTCGCTTTGTTCGGTGCAGATCACCGGAGTATTCATGATGTCGGCGACGATCTGTCGCCATACCGCACTTTTCGAACCGCCACCGATCAGGCAAATGCTGCGGCTTTGTAAACCATTGTGGCGGAGCAAATCCAGTCCGTAACGTAGACCAAAGGTTGTGCCTTCGACGGCGGCGCGGCACAGATTGGCCTGGGTCAGGTTGTCCAGCGTCAAGCCGTGCAGGCTGCCGGTGGCATGAGGCAGCGCAGGTACGCGTTCGCCGTTGAGAAACGGCAGCATGCTCACGCCGTCGGCGCCGATGGGTGCCTGGGCGACGAGTTCGTTGAACTGCTGCAGATCAAGGTCGAACAATTCGCGAATCGCGCCGGTGGCGTTGGTCAGGTTCATGGTGCAGATCAGCGGCAACCAGCCGCCGCTGGACGAGCAGAAGGTCGCAACCGAAGCGTCCGGGCTGACTTTCGGTGCGTCGGAATAGGCGTACACCGTGCCGGAAGAGCCCAGGCTCATGGTGATCGCGCCGGGCTGAATATTGCCGGTGCCGATGGCGCCCATCATGTTGTCGCCGCCACCACTCGATACCTGTGCGTTGGGGTTGATGCCAAGGTGTGCGGCAATCGCCGGGAGGATCGCGCCGACGGCTTGATGCGCGTCAATCAGCTCCGGCAATGCCGCTTGCAGGCGTCCGCTGGCGTCGATGTCGCGCAGCAGTTGCAAGTCCCATTGGCGGGTGCGCACATTGAAATAGCCAGTGCCGGAGGCGTCGCCGTATTCGCTGCAGGCGCGGCCGGTGAGCCAGAAGTTCAGGTAGTCGTGGGGCAGCAGAATGCGCGCGATGCGTGAGAACACCACGGGATGCTGCTCTTTGGTCCAGAGCAGTTTCGACACGGTGTAGCCCGGGGCGATGACCACGCCGAGGCGTTCCAGCGAGCCTTTTTCTCCGCCCAGGTGAACCAGCAAACGGTCGTTTTCGGCGCTGGTTTCGGTATCGCACCAGAGCTTGGCCGGGCGCAGGACTTCACCTTGATCATCGAGCAGGACCAGACCGTGTTGCTGGCCGGAGACGCCGATGCCGAGGATCGACTGGCCGTCGACATTTGCCGCCAGCAACGCCTGGCGGGTGGCGAGGGCGAAGGCTTCGAGCCATTGCTGGGTGTCTTGCTCGCGGCGGCCATTCGCGCCACTGATCATCGTGTGTGCGGCGGCGCCTTGACCTAGCACCTGGCCGCTGGCGGCGTCGAGGATGATGGCTTTGGTGCCTTGGGTGCCGCAGTCGATGCCTAGGAACAGTTGTTGTGTTGTCATGTGTGGACCACTCGGGTGTGGTGAAGATCAAGAGCTTACCCCCTCACCCCAGCCCTCCCGAAACGTCGGACCGCCCCCAAGGGGGCGAGGGGGAAAGGGAGCCGATCGGGGGGCTGTTTAAAAGCTGAGTTCGACTCCGGTTCTCTCAACCGGGGCTGTTCAAAATTTGAGTTCGACTGCGGATCTCTCAATCAGGGATTGTTCAAAACCTGAGTTCGACTCCGGACGTTCAGGTCGATGTAACTTGTACAAACCCCTCGGTCAGTTCCCTCTCCCTCTGGGCGGTCCGACGTTTCGGGAGGGCTAGGGTGAGGGGCTTTTCAATCCAGAATCCGCTGCAAAGTCCGCGTCACACCGTCCTCGCGCAAACTGTTGCAGCACCACTCAAACGCCGCCACAAACTCCGCCGAACGCGGTATCGCCGTGCCAAAAATCTCTTCGACCGCCAACAACCGCTGAGTCATTAAAGCATCGTCCGCCACCAACGCCTGACAAAACGCCGCGCGCGGATCAGGAATCGAATAGGTGTCGCCATTCTCATCCACCCCCTTCAAATACAACGCCCACGCCGCCACCACCAACGCCGCACGTTTAGTCTCCTGCCCATCAGCAATCAAGCGATTGATCGTCGGGATGGTGAACTTGGGAAACTTCGAGGAGCCGTCCGAGCACACCCGCTCCAGTTGATCGGCAATCGCCTGATTGGAGAAACGCGCCACCAGCGTGTTTTTGTAATCCGTCAGATCAATGCCGGGCACCGGCGCCAGTTGCGGGGTCACGTCCAGATCCATATAGGCGCGCATGTAACGCACGAACAGCGGGTCGTTCATGGTCTCGTGAACAAACCGATAGCCTTTCAAAAAGCCCAGATAGGTCAGCGCCAGATGGCTGCCGTTGAGCAGTTTGATTTTCATCTCTTCGTACGGCGAAACATCGTCGGTGAACTGCACGCCGACCTTTTCCCAAGCCGGCCGACCGTTGACGAATTTGTCCTCCAGCACCCACTGCACAAATGGTTCGCAGACCACCGGCCAGGCATCGTCGACCCCATGTTTGTCGGCCAGTTGCAGGCGATGCGCGGTGCTGGTCATCGGCGTGATGCGATCGACCATGGCGTTGGGGAAACTGACGTTGGCGTCGATCCAGCTGCACAGATCGCTATTGCGCAGAGAGGCAAACGCCAGCAGCGCCTTGCGCGTCACGGCGCCGTTGTGCGGCAGGTTATCGCAAGACATCACGGTAAATGCCGGGATGCCCGCTGCCCGGCGTTTTTCCAGGGCTGCACACAAAAAGCCGAACACGGTTTTCGGTGCCTGCGGATTGGCCAGATCATGTTGAATTTGCGGCAGGTGCGCCATGAACTCGCCGTTGCTGTCGTCGATGCAATAACCGCCTTCGGTGATGGTCAGCGAGACGATACGGATCTGTGGGGCGGCGAGTTTGTCGATCAACGCCTGAGCGCTGTCTTCGGCGAGCAACATGTCACGAATCGCGCCGATCACGCGCACCTCGGTGTCGTCGCTGTCACCGAGTTCGAACAGGGTGAACAGGTAATCCTGCTCTTTAAGATCGTCGCGGGCGCGGCGGTCTTCGGCACGCAGACCGACCCCGCAAATCGCCCAGTCCAGTGCTTCACCGGTGTTCATCAGGGCATCGGTGTAATACGCCTGATGCGCGCGGTGGAAACCGCCGACGCCAATGTGGGCGATGCCCTGGCGCGTGTCGCTGAGGCTGTAGGCCGGCAGTTGCACTTCGGCGGCCAGACGATGGAGGTTCTGTTGGTTGAGTTTCATCGGGAGTTCTCGAAATCAGGCCGCAGCGCGCAGCGGACGGGTCAGCGCGACACCTTCGGCATCGAATAAATGGCAGTGCGCCGGGTCGAGGTGCAGGCTCAGTTGTTCGCCGTAGCGGCTGGCCAGATCACCGCGCACGCGCATGGTCAGGGCTTCGCCGGCATTCGTGGCGACGTGGCAGAAAGTGTCGCTGCCGAGGCGCTCGCTGACGTCGGCGGTGACTTGCAACGTGCAGTCGCCCGCTTGCGCCAGTTCCAGGTGTTCCGGGCGGATGCCCAGGGTCACGGCGCTGCCGACGCTGAGGTTGACGGTGTTGAACGGCAAGGTGATGCGCGTGCCGGCGTCCAGCGAAACCTCGCAGCTCTGGGCGTCGAGGCGGGCGATCTTGCCCTTGAGGAAACCCATTTTCGGTGTGCCGAGAAAACCGGCGACGAACAGGTTCGCGGGGTTGTGATACAGGTCCAGTGGCGAGCCGACTTGCTCGATCTTGCCGCCATTGAGCACCACGACCTTGTCGGCCATGGTCATCGCTTCAACCTGATCGTGGGTCACGTAGATCATCGTCGCTTGCAGGTCTTTATGCAGGCGCAGCAGTTCCAGACGCATCTGCACGCGAAGCGCAGCGTCGAGGTTGGACAGCGGTTCGTCGAACAGGAATATTTTCGGATTGCGCACAATGGCGCGGCCAATCGCGACGCGCTGACGCTGGCCACCGGAGAGCTGTTTCGGCTTGCGCTCAAGCATCGGGCCGAGTTCAAGAATGCGCGCGGCCTCGCCGACTTTCTTCTCGACTTCGGCTTTCGGTACGCCGGCCAGATCGAGGGCGAACGACATGTTCTTTTTCACGGTCATGTGCGGATACAGCGCGTAGGTCTGGAACACCATCGCCAGATCGCGCTTGGCCGGGCTGACTTCGGTGATGTCGCGGCCATCGAGTTCGATGGTGCCGCCGCTGACTTCTTCGAGGCCGGCGATCAGCCGCAACAGGGTGGATTTGCCACAACCGGACGGGCCGACGAAGACCACGAACTCCTTGTCGTTCACCTCAAGGTCAATGCCTTTGATGATGGAGAAACCTTCGAAGCCTTTTTGCAGATTCTTGATTTTCAGGTTGGCCATGAGGATGGGCCTCCGCAATGTTGTTTTTTTAAGATCAAAAGATCGCAGCCTGCGGCAGCTCCTACAGGAGATTTATGCCGATACGCTATTCCGTGTAGGAGCTGCCGAAGGCTGCGATCTTTTGCTTTTCAATCTTCATTTCACGGCGCCGAACGACAGGCCGCGCACCAGTTGTTTCTGGCTGATCCAGCCGAAGATCAGAATCGGCGCACACGCCAGCGTCGACACCGCCGACAACTTGGCCCAAAACAAACCTTCCGGGCTCGAATACGAGGCGATCAGAGCGGTCAGTGGCGCGGCTTTCGACGAGGTCAGGTTCAGCGACCAGAACGCCTCGTTCCAGCACAGAATCAGCGACAGCAGCACAGTCGAGGCGAGGCCACCCTTGGCGATCGGCAACAGCACGCGGACCATTTCCTGCCACAACGTCGCGCCGTCGAGGCGGGCGGCTTCGAGGATGTCTTTGGGGATGTCCTTGAAGTAGGTGTAAACCATCCAGACCACGATCGGCAGGTTGATCAGCGTGTAGATCACGATCAGTGCGATGCGCGTGTCGAGCAGGCCGAAACTTTTGGCCAGCAGGTAGATCGGCATCAGCACGCCCACCGGTGGCAGCATTTTTGTGGAGAGCATCCACAGCAGCGTGCCTTTGGTGCGCTGGGTTTCGTAGAACGCCATCGAGTACGCCGCCGGCACTGCGATCAATAGGCACAGGGCCGTGGCGCTGAAGGAAATCACTACCGAGTTCCAGGCGAAGCTGAAGTAATCGCTGCGCTCATTGATGTGCAGGTAGTTCTCCAGCGTCGGCGTGAAGATGAACTGCGGTGGTGTGGCGAACGCGTCGATTTCGGTTTTGAAACTGGTCATCACCATCCAGAAAATCGGGAAGAAAATCACGATCGCGATGGCCCAGGCCAGGGTGCCGAGCAGCAGGCTTTGCAGCCGGCGGGATTGTTGGAGAGTCATGGCAGTCCTCAGGCTTTGTCAGTCAGGTTTTAGCCGATCATCCGCCCCAGAACGATCGCGGCGATGTTGGCGATGACCACGGCAATCAGACCGCCCGCCGAGGCCATGCCGACGTCGAACTGCACCAGCGCCTGGTTGTAGATCAGGTAGGCGAGGTTGGTCGAGGCGTAGCCGGGGCCACCGTTGGTGGTGGTGAAAATCTCGGCGAACACCGACAGCAGAAAGATCGTTTCGATCATCACCACCACGGCAATCGGCCGCGCCAGATGCGGCAGGGTCAGGTGCCAGAAGATCGCGATCGGCCCGGCACCGTCGAGGCGCGCCGCTTCTTTCTGTTCCTGGTCGAGGGACTGCATCGCTGTCATCAGAATCAGGATCGCGAAGGGCAGCCACTGCCACGAGACAATGATGATGATCGACAGCAGCGGGTAGTGGGCGAGCCAGTCCACCGGTTGCGCGCCGAACAACTTCCAGATGTAGGCGAGGATCCCGGAGACCGGATGGAAAATCAGGTTCTTCCAGATCAGCGCACCGACCGTGGGCATGATGAAGAACGGCGAGATCAGCATGACCCGCACGATGCCGCGCCCGAGAAATTCGCTGGCTTCCAATAGCGCACTGATAAGGACGCCGAGCACCACGCTGATCAGCAACACACTGCCGACCAGTAATAATGTGTTGGACGCGCCGGGCAGGAAACCCGAGTCAGTCAAAAAATAAGTGAAGTTCTCCAACCCGACGAATTCGTTTTCCCCGGGATACAGCAGGTTGTAGCGAATCAGCGAAAAGTAGATGGTCATGCCCAGCGGCACGATCATCCACAGCAGCAACAGGGCCACCGAAGGGCTGACCAGAAACCAGCCGGGGTTGCGTACGCGGACCTTGCGCGCAGGTTGCGACAGGTCGAGGTGGGCTTTGGCAGTTGAAGTATTCATGGTGATCACAACCGAGTCATACAGACCTATGGAGATCTAATGTAGGAGTGAGCCAGCTCGCGATGGCGGTGTGTCAGTCACCGTCTGTTTCAGATTGAAAACCGCCATCGCGAGCAGGCTCACTCCTACAAAAGGCAGGAGCGAGCTTTGCGGGTTACTTGGGATACCCGGCGCGCTTCATCTCGCGTTCAGTGGATTGCTGAGCGGCGGCGAGGGCTTGATCCACCGTGGTCTGGCCGATCAGCGCTGCCGAAAACAGCTTGCCGACCTGGGTGCCCACGGCCTGGAATTCAGGAATGGTCACCAGTTGAATGCCAATGTACGGCACCGGTTTGAGCGTCGGTTTGCCCGGATCGGCAGCCTTCAGCGATTCCAGCGTGACCTTGGCGAACGGTGCTGCGCTCATGTAGGCGTCGCTGTAGGTTGAGGCGCGGGTGCCCGGTGGTACGTTGGCGATACCGTCAGTCTTCGCCACCAGCTCGCCGTACTCTTTGGAGGTCGCCCAGGCGCTGAACTCTTTGGCGGCATCCTTGGCTTTGGAGCTGGTCGGAATCGCCAGCGCCCACGAGTACAGCCATGCCGAACCTTTGTCGGTGACCTGATGCGGGGCGAAGGTGAAGCCGACGTGATCAGCAACCTTGCTCTGGGTCTTGTCGGTGACGAACGAACCGGCGACGCTGGCATCGACCCACATCGCGCATTTGCCGCTGTTGAACAAGGCGAGGTTTTCGTTGAAACCGTTGCTCGAAGCACCCGGCGGGCCAGATTTCTTCATGGTGTCGACGTAGAAGTTCAGTGCGTTCTTCCACTCGGGGCCATTGAATTCCGGCTGCCATTTTTCATCGAACCAGCGCGCGCCGTAGGCGTTGGCGACCGTGGTGATCAGCGCCATGTTTTCGCCCCAGCCGGCCTTGCCGCGCAGGCAGATGCCGTACTGTTCTTTATCCTTTTTCGTAAGCTTTTCGGCGAAACCGGCAATCTGTTCCCAGGTCGGACGCTCGGGCATGGTCAGGCCCGCATCCTTGAACAGGTCGGTGCGGTAATAGGTGATCGAGCTTTCCGCGTAGAACGGCAGGGCATACAGCGAGCCCTTGACCGAAAGGCCTTCGCGCACCGATGGGAACACATCGTCGAGGGCATAACTGGCCGGCAGATCCTTCATTGGTTCGAGCCAGCCTTTGGCGCCCCACAGTGCCGCTTCGTACATGCCGATGGTCAACACGTCGAACTGCCCGCCCTGGGTGGCGATGTCGGTGGTCAGGCGTTGGCGCAGAACGTTTTCTTCCAGTACCACCCAATTGAGTTTGATGTCCGGATGCTCGGTCTCGAAAGTTTTCGAGAGCTTTTGCATGCGGATCATGTCGCTGTTGTTGACGGTGGCGATGGTCAGAGTCTGGGCGCCAAGGCTGACGCTGCTGAGGGTCATGCAGGTGAGGGCAAGCAGAGCTTTTGCAGTGGGTTGCATCGTGCACTCCTTTTCTGCGCCCGGTGGGTAGCAGAAGGACAGTTATTGTTTTTGTGTCTTCCGACGACAGGAAGAATGTGCACTGATTACAGCCTTCAATCGCAGGGCTGACAAATCATCCCTAGCACTTTTATCGATACTTTTTTGCACTGGTGTTTGGCAGGGTAAACGCAGGGAAGGGGTTTTCAGCGGTCAGACGCTATCGAATGCGTACAGGTTTCTGATGCCGACGCAGCCCTCTGTAGGAGTGAGCCTGCTCGCGATAGCGGTGTGAGAGTTTGCAGATATGTTGGCTGACACTCCGCTATCGCGAGCAGGCTCACTCCTACAGGGGACCGGGTTGTCAGGTGTGGTTTTGTTCGGTCAGGCGCTGCACTGCGAGCCGACGGTAATGCGATGGCGTCATGCCTTTGAGCTGCAGGAAGCGCCGGTTGAAATTGGAAATGTTGTTGAAGCCCGATTCGAAACACACCTCGGTCACCGGTTTGTCGCCATCGGCCAGCAGCTCGCAGGATTTACTGATACGCAGGCGATTGACGAACTCGATGAAGTTGCGCCCCGTCGCCTGCTTGAATACGCGGCTGAAATAAGTCGGCGTCATTGCGAGATGTTCAGCGACTTCCTCCAGTGCTATATCGCGGGCGTAATGGCTGAATATGTAATCGACCGCGCGGTTGGTCCGGTCGATGTTGTGCTCGTCGGCGAGTTGCGCAGTGGTTGCGCCGGACAAAAGCTGAAAGTCATCGCTGGCTGCGAGCAGCTCCATCAGGATGAAAAAATGCCCCAGCCGGGTGATGCCTGTGGAGTCGGCAATACGCTGCATCAGCGTCATCGCCTGGCGAATGGTGCGTTTGCAGCGAAACTCGATACCGTATTGCGCGCGCTCGAGCAATGGCGCCAGGGATTTCAGCTCGGCGAACACCTGATGGCCACTCTCGAACAGCTCGTCGGTGAAATTGACCAGCATGTCGCGTTTCTCGACGACTTCATCTTCGGCGACCTGGCTGATCCAGTTGTGCGGCAGATTGGGGCCGGTAAGAAACAGCGTTTCCGGGTAGAAGTTGCCTATGTAGTCGCCGATGAACACTTTGCCCGAGCTCGCCACGATCAGATGCAACTCGTATTCCTTATGGAAATGCCAGCGCACCAGCGGGCATGGGAAGCCGTGCTGGCGGTAGATGATGGACAACCCGTTATGGTCATCCATCAACTCGTAAGAGGGGTCGGTTACGCGGGCTGTTCGGCTCATGTCAGGACGCTTTTATTGTTATCGCCTGGCGATCATGCCCCTTTCAGCCCGATTGATACAACGTGCGTCCGTAAACTGCTTTCATGCTGTTGGCGACCCAGCAGTTGCGGACAATCTCGGATTCATCGAAAAAGTCGGTGCTGATGATGCTGCAACGGGTGACCCAGCCGCGGCTTGAGTGAAACCAGTCATTGAGTTGTTTCTTGATGTCGCTCGGCCCGCCTAGTAACGAGTAGCAGGTGGCTGGCAGTGACCAGATGAATGTTTCATGGGGCGTACCCTCCAGAGACTTTTCGATATGAAGGCCGAGTGCCGTCGTGTCGGTAAAAACTCTCTTGTTCCACTTGTGCGGGATCTGCGGCCAGAAATAGTTTCTGTCCTGCTCGGGTGAGTAGGGCGCTGCCATGACGATGCGGCGCTTGCTACTGCTGCGTTTGAGTTCACCTATCGTAGTAATTGAATCCATATGGGGAATCAGTCGTGAACCGAGGCGATTGAGCATAAAGTCACTCAGGCGCTGCCGATCAAAAGACTTGTTGCCATCACCCAGTTGATGAAAGTCCAGAACAATGAATTCGTCGGGATTCCGATCGAGGAAAGCCGCAACCGCCTCGACCAACTCATCGAGCACGCGGTGTGACTGAAAACCGTTGTGGTGAAAGTAATACAGCGGGCGCTGCGGCCCGGCAGTGCACCCGAGGCGAATATCGAATGCGCGGGCGCCGTTGTCCAGTTGCCAGGCGAATGAATCGTTCTGGCACGTCGTCCAGTGACCGAGCACGACCTCGTAGTTGGGCGCTTTTTTATCCATGCCGCTGTTGTGGGTGCCGGGCCAGACGATATCGGTCAGCTTGAGCTGATCGATATCCAGTACTTGGCTCATCCAGGTCTGCTTGTCGAGTGTTGCGGTGGCGCTGCTCATCGTGACAACTCCTTGTCGTGATACATCGCCCCATCCTTGGGCGATTGTTGAAATATCCGATGCCGAGGGTGACATCGTCCAGTTTCACCGATTGTCGGGAAAGCTCGAATACAGCATACAAACACCGAAGAACATTACCAGTCGCGGAAATATCCGCTAAAAAATAGCCAATGAATGGCACTCGACAGTAACAGTTACCCGCGTCGCGCTTTAATCAGATTCGTACTGATGCAGAACGCAACCAGTCGGGTTTCTTCGAAGAAATCGACGTTGACGACATTGCAGTTCTGGAGCCAGTCACTATTGGCGGGGTCAAACCAGCGATCCAGTTCGGTATGAATGTCGACCGGGCCACCCAGCGCCGCATAACTGGTCGCTGACAGCGACCATGGTGCGTATCGAAAAGGCGGAGAGGACATTGTTGTGGCGATGAATTTTTGCAGGTCGCTGGCACTCGGAGTTTGCGTTCCGATCCATTGATGGTGGAGCTTCGGGTTAAAGTATTTACGGTCAAGTTCATGATGCTGTGGCGCGTGAATCAGGATTCGCTGCGTGCGGCTTATGCTTTTCAGCTGTTGCAGATTCAGGCCGCTATTGCTGGCAGGGATGATCCTGTTACCCAGCAGTTTAATGAGCATGTGGTTGAACCATGCAAAGTCAAAGGGCCGGTCGCCATCTTTCATTTCATGAAAGTCGAGGACAATGAATTCGTCGGGATGCTCTGAGAGAAAGCGCTCTATGTCGGTTATCAGGTGAACAAGCGAGCGTGAAGACAGAAAGCCGTTATGCTGGAAACGAAATTTGTTAAGTTCCATGCCGCTGTTCTGGTAAGTGAGCCGTAAATCCAGGGCTCTGGCGCCATTGAGCAGTTGGTCATAAAAGGACTTGTGCTGGCAAGCCACCCAGTGTGCGCCCGGGATCAGGGCGTATGAGGCCTTCCAGTCGCAACCGGCGTTGTGAGTGCCAGGCAGGCTCAACTTATAGAGCGGTAAAACATCAATGGCGGTATTGGCACTCATCCAGTTAGTGAATGCGTAGTTGCTGGTTGTTGCGCTGTTCATGATGGCGTCCCTGTAGTAATAATTAATCAAGTGACTTGCTTGCTGTCTGGGCAAGTCACTTGTTTTTAATTTAATTCGAGGGCTTTGATCAATGAATTAGTTGATGCTGGATATATGTATTGTTAAGTGTCTTGCTGTCAGTTGTTATCTGCTTGATGGCGGTTTTTAGCTTCAATCCATTGCGCCATGTATTGAGTGCTTTTGTGATGGTGGTGGCGCAACATGCTGCCGGTGAAGTTTGACTTTCTTGACTGTGCCATGTTTCGCAAACAGTCCTTCAACTTGTCGATGAGTAACGGGCCATGTACCGACTTCCGATAACGCTCGTTCAACATCGACTGACCTGCCAGGCGGGCTGCTTCCCAGCGCTGTTCGTCGCGGTAAAGTTGCACGGCATGGTTGGCGAAATCCTCTGCGGTGCAGGTGATTGCGCCGGGCCACGGCATGCTGCCGTGCATGGCTTCCGCACCGATCGGTGTGGTCACGGACGGTGTTGCGCACAGCATGGCATCGACAATCTTGCCCTTGATGCCGGCACCAAACCGCAGTGGCGCCAGGCACACCCGCGCAGCTGACATGACTTGCAAGGCATCTTCGGCCCAGTTCATTACGTGGAAACCTTGCGCCGCATTGTGCAGGGCCGTGGCCTTGGGCGGGGTGTAGGCGCCATAGATGTGCAACTGCGCTTGCGGCAGTTGCGCGCGGATCAACGGCCAGATCGTGGTTTTCATCCAGAGCACCGCATCCCAATTGGGCGCGTGACGGAAATTGCCGATGCTGAGGAAGTGCGCGCGCTCGGCGAAAGTGCGCGGTTCGGCTGTCGGCAAGTCGATCATCAGTGGACACCAGTGCAGCAGCGCGACCGGCAGGCCAAATTCCTCGACCAGCAATTGGATCTCGACTTGCGAAATCATCAGGTTGAGGTCGCAACGATACAGCGCGGCGATTTCCCGCTTGGCCAGGTCGCTGTCGGCCATCAACTCGAACTCTTCGCGCAACGCCGGTACGAACAACGAGGTGAAATCCTGATTGTCGGGATCTTCCCTCAAGCGCTCCTTGAGGCGCTGCTGCCTTGCGTGTCGCAGGCTTTGCAGGTCGGAGGTTTCCAGCACGCGCAGGGCTTGCGGGCAGTGTTTCTCGACCCGCCAGCCGAACTGTTCTTCCATCATGAATTGATCGAACAGCACGATGTCTGGCGCTAATTGGCTGAGGAAAGCATCGAAGCTGCTGTTGTTGAGTTCGATCGGTACTTCACGAATGCCCAAAGCACTCAGGTCAGCCTTGTGTTCACCGGGGCCTGCCGGGCTGCTGAAGGTGATTTCCCAGCCTTGCTCAAGGAACGTTTCGAGAATTTGCATGACATGCCCACTGGCTGCCGAAGAGCGTGGTTCGGGCCAGACGTAGCCGATGACCAGGACTTTGGTGGCGGGGGATGTGTTCATGAGCAGATGTTCCTTGAAAACGGGCAGGGCAAAACGGGCGCGCAATTAGACCACAAGCCGAAGGTCGATCAGTCGATCCGGACTCGCTCAATGGGTAATGACCTGGAGCAGTTGCTGCCGCGAAGCGGATGTTTTGGCAAAGATCAGTGAGGCAAAATGCCGTTCACCTTGTCGCGCAGTTGATCGATGGAAAACGGTTTGCCAATGACGTGCATGTCCGCAGGTACATCAATGGTTTCGGCATAGCCGCTGGCGAACAGGATGGGCAGGGCTGGGTGCAGCGTTCGCGCCTTGGTGGCCAGTTCACGGCCATCCATGCCGGGCAGGCCGACATCGGTCATCATCAGGTGGATTTTTTCTCCCTGATTGCGCAACCATTCCAATGCCTGCTCGCTACCATCAGCCTCCAGCACCTTGAACTCCAGCTCCTCAAGCACATCGACGATGAGCATGCGCACGATGTCGTCGTCTTCTACGACAAGGATGGTGAACGGCGGGGTGGACATATTGAAGGCTCTCAAGAAATTAACGCTGGGTTTCGGCCGGTCGAATGTGCCGGGCTCTTGCATGAGTAAGTAGCGCATGGCCACAAGTTCCCGAACTGACACAAAAAAGCTTAGCTGCAGTTGAGGCGGGCAAGGATAACTGTTGGCACATACCGGCGTGCAGGGGAAAGTGGGAAAATCCTGCTAAATCTGTAGGAAAAATGGATCCATGCTGCCATTTTGGGGCAAACTCCCTGCTTTTCACCCGATCGACAAGGCTGCCCCATGTCCTCTTCGTCCTCAGTTGATGAACAGCGGTTTCGTAAACTCCTGAGTCGCAACATCAGTCTGCCCCTCGGCGTAGGCATACTCAGTGCTGTGTTCTTTGTGTCGCTGATTACCTATTTGCTGTCGGTGATCCAGTGGGTCGAGCACACCGACCGGGTGATCAATAACGCCAATGAAGCAGTGAAACTCACGGTCGACCTGGAAACCGGCATGCGCGGCTTTCTGCTCAGCGGTGACGAGCACTTTCTCGATCCGTACGAGACCGCCAAGCCGCGCATAACCGTCGCGCTCAATACCTTGCTTGAGCTGACCGCCGACAACCCCGTGCAAACCGATCGTCTGCGCCGTCTCAAGGCCTTGCAGACCGAGTGGGCGAACTATGCGCAGTCGATGATCGACCTGCAGCGCTCCAGCGGGGATTACAAGGCCGCCGTGAAGGCCGGGCGGGGCAAGCGCCTGACGGATGAAATCCGCAAACAGTTCGAAGATGTCATCGAAACCGAGCAAGTCCTGCGCACTACGCGTAACGAGGAAGTACGTCGCACGACGATCTGGAGCATCAGCCTGTACCTGCTGTTCATTGCCGGTATCAGTGGCTTGCTCGCCTATATCGGGCGGCGTGATCTGGTCAACCTGTCGCAAAGCTACGGCGCGACGCTCGCCGCACAAGAAGCCAGCGCCTATCGCCTGGAGCAGCAGGCGTGGCTGCGCAACGGTCAGACGCAACTGGCCGAACAAGTGCTGGGGCAACTGACGCTGAATTTGTTGGGGCGCAACATTCTGCAATTCTGCGCGCAGTACCTCGGTACCGCTGTGGCGGCGTTATACGTCCGCGAAGAACACGGTGGCCTGAAACGAGTGGCCACTTACGGGTTCTCCCGCGAGCAGGAAGAACAGGATCAGTCGATTTACAGCGGCGAAGGTATCGTTGGCCAGGTCGCGCAGCAGGCGCGTCTGATTCGCCTCGATTCGGTCCCGGCCGATTACTTCAAAGTCAGCTCCGGCCTCGGCGAAGGTCTGCCGCACAGTGTGCTGGTCGTTCCAACCAGCGATGACGACCGGGTCAACGGTGTGATCGAACTGGGTTTCCTGCGCCCGCTCACCGATCGCGATATCGAGTTGCTGGAACTGATTGCCGGTAATATCGGTACGTCGATCGAAGCCGCCCGTTACCGCCAGCGTTTGCAAGAGGTGCTTGCCGAAACCCAGCAGCTCAACGAAGAGTTGCAGGTGCAGCAGGAAGAACTGAAAACCGCCAACGAAGAACTGGAAGAACAGTCGCGGATTCTCAAGGAGTCCCAGGCGCATCTGGAAACCCAGCAAGTCGAGCTGGAACAGACCAACGAACAACTCGCGGAGCAGGCGCAAACCCTGGCCGAACAGCGCGATGCCATGGACCTGAAGAACACCGAACTCAATCAGGTTCAGGTGCAACTTGAAGAGCGCGCCGAAGAGTTGCAGCGTTCGAGCAAGTACAAATCCGAATTCCTCGCCAATATGTCCCACGAACTGCGCACGCCGCTGAACAGTTCGTTGATTCTGGCCAAGCTGCTGGCGGAAAACCCGCAAGACAATCTCAGCGCCGAACAGGTCAAGTTTGCCGAGTCGATCTACTCCGCCGGTAACGATCTGCTCAATCTGATCAACGATATTCTGGATATCTCCAAGGTCGAGGCAGGCAAGCTTGAAGTGATCGCGGAGAACACCAGCGTCGCGCGTCTGGCCGAAGGTTTGCGTGGTGTGTTCGAACCGATGGCGGCAGACAAGCGCCTGACCTTCAGTGTCGATTTGCTGCCGGGAACACCGGCAACACTGTTCACTGACCGCCAACGCCTTGAGCAGGTGATCAAAAACCTGTTGTCCAACGCTGTGAAGTTCACTGAGCAAGGTACTGTCAGCCTGACCATCAGTGGCCAGCCGAATGACTGCGTGGCTTTCGTCGTGCGCGACTCCGGGATTGGTATCGCCGCCGATCAACAGGAAAGCATCTTCGAAGCGTTCCGTCAGGCCGATGGCACGACCAATCGCAAATACGGCGGTACCGGCCTGGGCCTGTCGATTTCGCGTGATCTGGCGACGCTGCTGGGTGGCACGATCAGCGTCACCAGCACACCGGGGCAGGGCAGTGTGTTCACGTTGCTGATGCCTCAGCAGTACAACGAGTCCGGCGAGGTCTCGACTGCGCCGTTGACGTTTACTCCGCCGCCACAGGCTGCGGCCGTTGTACCTGCGGCGATGGTTTCTCCACTGGCGCCGGTGCACATCCCGCGTTTCGCCGATGATCGCGACAAGGCACCGTTCACCACGCGTTGCATCCTCGTGGTGGAAGATGAGCCGAACTTTGCGCACATCCTTTACGATCTGGCGCACGAACTCGGCTATCAATGCCTGGTCGCCCATGGCGCAGACGAAGGGTACGACCTCGCCCGTGAATTCGTTCCGGACGCGATCCTGCTCGACATGCGCCTGCCGGACCATTCCGGCCTCACCGTGTTGCAACGGCTCAAAGAGCATGCCGAAACCCGCCATATTCCGGTGCACGTCATTTCGGTCGAAGATCGGGTCGAAGCGGCCATGCACATGGGTGCAATCGGTTACGCGGTCAAACCTACGACCCGCGAGGAGCTCAAAGACGTGTTCGCTCGTCTTGAAGCCAAACTGACCCAAAAGGTCAAACGCGTGTTGCTGGTGGAAGACGACGACTTGCAGCGCGAAAGCATCGCGCGCCTGATCGGCGACGAAGACATCGAAATTACCGCCGTCGGCCTCGCTCAGGAAGCTCTGGAAAAACTGCGCACGACGATCTACGACTGCATGATCATCGACCTGAAGCTGCCTGACATGCTTGGTAATGATCTGCTCAAGCGCATGTCCACCGAGGACATCTGCTCGTTCCCGCCGGTCATCGTTTACACCGGACGCAACCTGACCCGCGACGAAGAGGCCGATCTGCGCAAGTATTCGCGCTCGATCATCATCAAGGGCGCGCGCTCGCCAGAGCGTTTGCTGGATGAGGTCACACTCTTTTTGCACAAAGTCGAATCGCAGTTGTCCCATGAACGGCAGAAGATGCTCAAGACCGCGCGCAGCCGCGACAAGGTCTTCGAGGGTCGCAAAGTGCTGTTGGTGGACGACGATGTGCGCAACATTTTCGCCCTCACCAGCGCGCTGGAGACCAAAGGCGCAGTCGTGGTGATCGGCCGGAACGGTCGTGAAGCGATTGAGAGACTTAACGAAGTCGAGGACATCGATCTGGTGTTGATGGACGTGATGATGCCGGAAATGGATGGCTTCGAAGCCACCGTTGAAATCCGCAAGGATCCGCGCTGGCGCAAGCTGCCAATCATCGCGGTGACGGCCAAGGCCATGAAGGATGATCAGGAGCGCTGCCTGCAAGCGGGCGCCAACGATTACCTGGCCAAGCCCATCGATCTGGATCGCCTGTTCTCGCTGATTCGCGTGTGGTTACCGAAGATGGAACGCATTTAGTGGAACGCAGTACGCCAGCTGAACGAAACAGTGAAATCGAGCTGCGCTTGTTGATCGAGGCGATTTACCTCAAGTACAGCTACGATTTTCGCGATTATTCCGGTGCTTCGATCAAGCGCCGGGTGCAGCACGCACTCGGCCAGTTCGAATGTGCGACCATTTCGGCCTTGCAGGAAAAGGTTCTGCACGATCCGACAGCGTTCATGCAGTTGCTGCAATTGCTGACGATTCCGGTCAGCGAGATGTTTCGCGACCCGTCGCACTTCCTCGCGATCCGCAGGGAAGTGGTGCCGTTGCTGCGCACCTATCCGTCGATCAAGATCTGGATCGCCGGGTGCAGCACGGGCGAGGAGGTCTATTCGATGGCGATTCTGCTGCGCGAAGAAGGCCTGCTCGATCGCACGATCATCTATGCCACGGACATCAATCCGCGCTCGCTGGACAAGGCCAAGCAGGGGATCTTCTCGATGGAGAATGTTCGCGCGTATACGGCCAACTATCAGCAGGCCGGTGGTCAGCGCTCGTTTGCCGACTACTACACGGCAGCGTACGGTTACGCGATTTTCGACAAGAGCCTGTGCGAAAACGTGACCTTCGCCGATCACAGTCTGGCGACGGACAGCGTGTTCTCCGAAACCCAATTGATTTCCTGCCGCAACGTGCTGATTTACTTCAACAAGAAGCTACAGGATCGCGCGTTCGGGCTGTTCCATGAATCGCTTTGCCATCGCGGCTTTCTGGTGCTGGGCAGCAAAGAGACGCTGGATTTTTCCAGCTACGCAAACCAGTTCGAAGCGCTGGTGAAACAAGAACGGATCTACCGCAAAACATGAACGAGGCCGTGGATTTACCTCGCGTCGAGGCGATTGTGGTCGGTGCTTCCGCCGGTGGCGTTGAGGCGCTGTTGAGTCTGCTCGTGCCGCTGCGCCGAGGCTATGCATTACCGATCATCGTGGTTCTGCATCTGCCTGAAGAGCGCCGCAGCCAATTGGCCGAGGTCTTCGCCCGGCGCGTGGAGCTGCCGGTGCACGAAGCTGCCGACAAGCAGGACATCGTTGCCGGCAATGTGTATTTCGCCACGCCGGGTTATCACCTCTCGGTGGAGCAGGATCGCAGCCTTTCGCTGAGTCTTGAGGACCGCGTGCATTATTCCCGGCCTTCGATTGACTACCTGTTTGAATCGGCCGCCGACGCTTACGGTGCATCACTGGCCGCTGTCCTCCTGACCGGCGCCAATCACGATGGCGCGCGCGGGCTGGCCGAGGTCAAGCGCTGCGGTGGCTTGACCATCGTCCAGGACCCCGAAGAGGCGCAAGTCGCCACCATGCCCCTGGCTGCATTGAAGGTTCAGCAGCCGGATCATGTCCTACCCATTCACGGCATCGGCCGTCTGCTTGTCGAGCTGGAACGAATCGCATGCTGAGTAATATCCAAGCCAAACTGCTGATCGTCGACGATCTGCCGGAGAACCTGCTGGCACTCGAAGCGCTGATCAAGCGTGAAGACCGTACCGTCTACAAAGCCTTGTCGGCGGATGAAGCGCTGTCGTTGCTGCTGCAGCACGAGTTTGCCATGGCCATCCTCGACGTGCAGATGCCGGGCATGAACGGCTTCGAACTCGCCGAGTTGATGCGCGGCACCGAGAAAACCAAGAACATCCCGATCATTTTCGTCAGCGCCGCCGGTCGTGAACTGAACTACGCGTTCAAGGGCTACGAAAGTGGGGCGGTGGACTTTCTGCACAAACCGCTGGATATCCATGCGGTGAAGAGTAAGGTCAACGTTTTCGTCGACCTGTACCGCCAGAGCAAGGCGATGAAGCAGCAGGTCGAAGCGCTGGAGCAGGCCCGCCGCGAGCAGGAAGCGCTTTTGCAGCAACTGCAAAGCACCCAGCTGGAACTGGAGCAGGCGGTGCGTATGCGCGATGACTTCATGTCGATCGTTGCCCATGAAGTGCGTACGCCGCTCAACGGTCTGATTCTCGAAACCCAGTTGCGCAAGATGCACCTGGCTCGGGACAACGCAGCGGCATTCACCCTCGACAAGATGCACGCCATGGTCGACCGTGATGAACGGCAGATCAAAAGCCTGATTCGCCTGATCGAAGACATGCTCGATGTGTCGCGCATTCGCACTGGCAAACTGTCGATCCGGCCGAGTCGTTTCGATCTGGTGCAATTGGTCAGCAACCTGCTGCAAAACTTCGCGGCACAGATCGAAGCTGCGGAAACCGACGTGTCGTTCACCGCGCCAGCAGCGGTGGAAGGCCATTGGGACGAGTTCCGCATCGAGCAGGTGGTGACCAACCTGCTGACCAACGCTCTGCGCTACGGCGGTCGGAGCCCGATCCAGGTACGGGTTTACCGCGAAGGCGATGAGGCGCGGGTCGAGGTGCAGGACCGTGGCATCGGCATCAGCCAAGAGAATCAGAAGCGTATTTTCCAACAGTTCGAACGGGTTTCCGCCAAGACGGTAGTGGCCGGGCTCGGGCTGGGTCTGTTCATTTCCGAGCAGATCGTCGCCGCCCATGGCGGCTCCATCGTCGTCGAGAGTGAAATCAACGAAGGCGCCCTGTTTCGCGTTTGTCTGCCGATCCAGGAAAACGGCAAATCCGACGCAACCTCTGAGTGACCGCACGGTCGTATCAGCAGCTATTGACCGAACAAAGGCTTCCCATGAGCGTAGATGCGCAAGATGTAGTACTCGTCGTCGAGGACGAACCGGTTATCTTGATGGTCCTGACCGATTATTTGTCAGGGCAGGGCTATCGTGTGTTGCAGGCGGACAGCGGCGAGCAGGCTTTCGAAATCCTTGCAAGCAAGCCGCATCTGGATGTGTTGATCACCGACTTCCGTTTGCCCGGCGGCATCTCTGGCGTGCAGATCGCCGAACCGGCGGTCAAGTTGCGACCTGACCTCAAGGTGATTTTCATCAGCGGTTATCCGCAGGAAATCCGCGAGACCGGCAGCCCGATCACGCGCAAGGCGCCGATCCTCGAAAAGCCCTTCGATCTGGATGTATTGCAGGAAAAAATCCAGGAACTGCTGGCCTGATATCTGTGTAGGAGCTGCCGCAGGCTGCGATCTTTTGATGTTGATCGTTAAAAACAAGATCAAAAGATCGCAGCCTGCGGCAGCTCCTACAGTTTCAGCATTATCAGCTTTTGATCATTTCGCGGACCTTCGCGGTCAGCAGATCGAAGGTGAAGGGCTTGGTGATCATCTGCATTCCCGGGTCGAGAAAACCGCCGCGTACTGCCGCATGCTCGGCGTAGCCGGTGATGAATAACACCTTCAGGCCAGGCCGGTACTGCCGACCTACTTCGGCCAGTTGCCGGCCGTTCATGCCCGGCAGACCAACGTCGCTGATCAGCAGGTCGATCCGTTGCGCCGAGTTGAGGATCGGCACAGCGCCGTCGGCATCACTGGCTTCGACAAACGCATAGCCCAACTCACTGAGCACGCCGCTGACCAGTACGCGCACGGCCGGATCGTCTTCGACAATCAATACGGTTTCGCCATCCATTGCATGAGGAGTCTGCCCGCTGTCGGTAACCGGTTGCTCGTCTTCTTCGCCGCGAAAGCGCGGCAAGTAGAGTTTGACTGTGGTGCCTTGATCGATTTCGCTGTCGATGGACACATGCCCGCGCGACTGCTTGCTGAAACCGTAGATCATCGACAGGCCCAGCCCGGTGCCCTGACCAATCGGTTTGGTGGTGAAAAAGGGATCGAATGCGCGGTTTATCACACTTTGCGGCATACCGCTGCCGTTGTCGGTGACGCTGAGCATCACGTAATCGCCCGGTTCAAGGTTGCTGCAGGCCTCGGTGAATTCGCTATCCAGCACCTGATTGCTGGTTTCCACCACCAGTTTTCCACCCTCGGGCATCGCGTCGCGGGCGTTGATCACCAGGTTGAGCAGGGCGCTTTCCAGTTGATTGGGATCCGCTTCGGCGACCCACAATTTGTCGTGCAGGCGCATGTCCAGATGAATGCTTTCGTTAAGACTGCGCTGCAGCAGTTCCCCCATCGACAGCACCAGGGTATTCATTTGCACCGCTTTGGAGTCGAGTGACTGCCGACGGGAAAACGCCAGTAGTCGATGGGTCAGGCTGGCGGCGCGGTTGGCTGAGGTCACGCCGAGGTCGATCAGGCTGTCGAGATCGTCCGTACGCCCGCGCGCCAAACGCCGGCGCAACAACTCCAGGCTGCCGATAATCCCGGTGAGCATGTTGTTGAAGTCGTGTGCGATGCCCCCCGTGAGCTGGCCGACCGCTTCCATTTTCTGCGACTGACGCAATGCTTCTTCGTTATGCCGCAATTGCGCGGTGCGTTCTTCGACTTGGTGTTCAAGGGTTTCCAGCGTCGATTGCAAACGTCGCTCGCTTTCACTCAAATCGATCAGTCGGTCGCGGGCTTCGTATTGTCGTCGTCGGCCACGCAGGGCGGCGGACACCAGACTGATCAGTGTCGCTGGATGAAACGGGCGTTCAAGAAAGGTGACGTTGCCGAGCAGATTGCTCAGTTTCGAGGAGGGGCCTTGCTCTTGTCCGCCGTGATGAGTGAGCAGCACGATCGGCAGATCCGACCACGCCGGCTGCAGCTCCAGATGCAGGAACAGCGCTTCGAGTTCCGGGCCGCGCAAGGCTTCGGCAGCGATCAACAGCAAGCCTGCGCCGAGTTCCAGTTCGGTACAGAGCGTGCCCAGCCCGGGCGTGACCAGGCCGCCATAACCTGCCTCGTTGAGGATCATCAGGGCAATCTGACTGTCGCGACCCACGGGGGCCAGAATCAGCGCCCGTTCGGCCAGCGGCACCGACACCGTCACAAGGTTTCTTCCTGAAGCAGCGGGTTGCTTGCGCCGAGGTAGGTCGGTACGCCGCGCAACACACCCTGAAAGGCCTCAAGTGGTTCGCCGATGGTCATGCCTTGCGCCGAAATGCGGTATTCACGAATCGTCGATTCATGGCTGCCGGTGCGTTTCTTGATGATGGAAATGGCCCGGCGAACCTTGCCCAGTGCTTCGAAATAACGCAACAGAATCACCGTGTCGGCCAGATATGTGATGTCGACCGGTGCCTGCATGTCGCCGACCAGACCATGCTGGGCGACAGTCATGAATGTCGCAGCACCTTTGCGGTTAAGGTACAGCAGCAACTCGTGCATGTGCAGCACCAAGGCGTTTTCTTCCGGCATCGCTGCCTGATAACCATTGATACTGTCGATGACCACGGTTTTGATCTGGCCCTCATCGACGCAACGTCGCACCCGATGGGAAAACTCGCCTGGCGACAACTCGGCCGCATCGACCTGATCGATCAGCAGATTACCGGTGTCTTGCAGGGCCTTGAGATCAATGCCGATGTTCTTCATGCGCTCGAACAGCAAGCCCAGTTCTTCATCGAAAATAAACAGTGCAGCTTTTTCGCCGCGTTGTACGGCGGCAGCGGCAAACACCATCGAGATAAGTGATTTACCGGTACCGGCGGGACCGAGAATCAGTGTGCTTGAGCCGGTTTCGATGCCGCCACCGAGCAGAGCATCCAATTCCTTGATGCCGCTGGTCAATTGCAGGCGTGGGTAGTCGCCGCGATGTTCTGCCGCCACCAATCGCGGGAACACATGCAAGCCGTCGCCCATGATGGTGAAATCATGGAAGCCGCCGCGATACTTCTGGCCACGGTACTTCACCACTCGCACGCGCCGTCGCTCGGCACCGTAGTTGGGCGTCAGCTCTTCGAGGCGGATGACCCCGTGAGCGACGCTGTGCACGGTCTTGTCGAGTGATTCGGTGGTGAGGTCGTCAAGCAGCAGAACCGTGGCGTTGTAGCGCACGAAATAATGCTTGATCGCCAGAATCTGTCGGCGATAGCGCAAAGAACTTTGTGCCAGCAAGCGAATCTCCGAGAGGCTGTCGAGCACTACGCGGGTTGGCTTGACACGCTCGACGGCCTCGAAAATCTGCTTGGTCGCCTCGCCCAACTCCAGATCGGAAGAGTAGAGCAAGCTTTGCTGGTGCTCGGCATTGAGCAGGCTTTCCGGCGGCGTCAGCTCGAAGATCACGATATTTTCGTCCAGCTCCCAGCCATGCGATGCGGCGCCTTGGCGCAATTCACGCTCGGTTTCCGACAGCGTGATGTACAGAGTGCGTTCGCCCGCAACGGAGCCCGCCCTCAGGAAGTGCAAAGCGGCAGTGGTTTTGCCTGTACCGGGTTCACCCTCAAGCAAAAAAACATGCCCGCGAGACAATCCACCGGCCAGGATATCGTCCAGACCATTGATGCCGGTGGCAGCTTTTGCACTGATAAACTCGTTGGATGTAGACAAAAAATGCCCTCTCATGACTACGGGAATCGAGGTCGCTGACAAAAAAACGTGCGGCCTGAATTACTTGACCCGCTGCCATGATGGCAGTTCCGCACTTTCTTTCGGAATGTGCCGAGAGAACAGTTGCTTGTCGGTCAGAGTCCTTGCTGTAACGCCGGGTCATCCGGGTTCAGTTGTTCGAGTTGCGCCAGCAGAACCTGAACATTTTGCAGCTGTCCGCTTTCCTTCCAGTAATTGATCAGTAATACCCGCGCCTTGCGGTCGGCCGGGTGGCGCTGGACGATTTCCTGCAGTTGCTTCTGCGCCGCTTCCAGCTCCTGCGCGCTGTGCAGGGTGGTGGCGAGGTCGTAACGATAGTCCTTGTTGTCGGGCTCGAGTTCGACTGCTTTGGACAAGCCGAGCAAGGCGTATTCACGCTGGTTATGGTGCAGCAGCCAAAGCCCCAGGGCATGTTGCAGATACGCCGAGTCAGGCTGGGCCTTGAGTTGTTGCGCAAGTAACTGTCGGGCGGCATCGCTCTGGCCCTGACGGTCGAGTACATCAATCTGCATGACCAGCGCCGGCAAATTGCCAGGCTCGACACGCAAGGTATTGTCCAGTGCTTCCTGCGCCTGCTTGAGTTCGGCGTTATGTATATGGAGGCGCGCCAGTTGCAGATAAATGGCAGCGCTCGGCGACTGTTCCTTCAATGCTTGCTCCCAACCATCGATGGCCTGTTGCAACGGCGCAAAGTACAAGCCGAGCTCATCCGGTGACAAGCCGAGCAGGGCGTTGATCGCGGCAAAACGCACGCTTTGGTCCTCATCATCGAGCAATGGCCCGAGCAACAGGCTGCGTTGCCCGCCCGGCACCAGTCCAATCAGACTTCTGATCGCTGCCAAACGCACTTCGGGTGCTTCATTCTGCAGGTCTGCGTCTGCCAGTTTCAACGCTTGCGGGCTCGGGTAATTGGGCAGTTCGGCATGCAGCCAGAGGCGGCGTTTGACCGACAGGTCCGGGCGCCCCAATTGCTGATACAGCTGACGTGCCGCGCCCGGCTGGCCGGCACGGGCGGCCGCCAATGCTTCGCTATAGCCATGTTTGATCGCGTCGGGCACCACCGGTGCAGTGCTGCGCAGGGACAACCAGCCGACGAAGATGACCAGTGCGAGGCCAAGGCCGATGAGCAGATAGCGGCGGGACTGAGGCATGCGGGGTTCCGGAAGCGTGGATACTTGAGCAGAGCGGCAAGCTTCGGTCAGCTCGGGCTGCGAGTCAAACCCCGTGCATGCGAATCGCCCTACAAGTTGCGTCGACTTAGTTAACCCGTCAGGCTCTCGATGCAGTGTCTACGCTTGCAGGAGTCGCTTCGATGAGTGTGCCCATGCAAGCCCTGCTCAATTATTTCAATGCTGTGATCCATCCCGGTCGAGCCGTGTTGCTGTTTGCTCTGCGCACCATTGCGGCAGGGCTACTGACGTTGTATCTGGCGTTTCTGTTCGACCTCGACCAGCCCAAGTGGTCGATCATGGCCGTGGTCATCGTCAGCCAGCCTTTGGCGGGAATGGCCCTGGCACGCAGTTTTGGCCAGGTGATCGGTACCACGCTCGGGGCCGCCGTAGCGGTATTGCTCATGGCGATCTTTCCGCAGGCACCATTACCCTTCATTACTACGTTGGCGTTATGGCTGGCAGTGTGTACGGCGGGTGGCACGTTGCTGCGCTACACCAGTTCCCAGGCCTTCGTTCTCAGCGGTTACACCGCAGTGGTGGTAGCGTTGCTGGCGATCCCGGATCAGGACGGCACGTTTCTGCTGGCCGTTACCCGGGTTACCGAAACCTTGCTCGCCGTGGCGTGTGTCTGCTTGGTGAGCCTGCTCACGGCCCGGCCGGAAGCGGTCGCCAGCGGCTACTTCGCCAAGGTCGATCAGGTGATCAAACTGGTCGCCAGCCACGCGGCTGCGGTCATTCGCACCGAAGAAAGCGAAGCCGATTTCCAGCGCCGGCAAATGCAATTGCTCGGTGAAATCAGCGCATTGGAGGGATTACGCCGGCATCTGTATTTCGACGCGCCGCGTTTGCGCAGTGCCAACAATCTGGTGCTGCTATTAGGTAATCAATTGATGCTGCTGACCTCAAGATTGACGGCGCTGCGTCATCAACGGCAATTGTTGACCGAGCGTTGGGAAGGGGATTTGCCACCCGACGTCCAGCGCCTGCGTGCAGAGGAACTGGCACTTCTCGACCAGTTGGCGCAGCAGGGCCGCGCGTTACCGGCCGAAGCACGACACCAGTTCGTCACGTTGCAGCAGCAATTCGAACAGCTTGCCTACAAGTCCGAACAATTGACTGAAGAGATGAGCGCGACCCTGCGCTCCCTGGCGTGGGCTCTGCGCTGGGAACAGGCGCGTCTTTTGCGGCAACTGGAGCAGATCCTCGAATTGAGCGAGGCCATCCAGGAGGGACGCGAGGCCAGTTGCATGTATCGCGGCCAGGCCAGCCCGCTGCATCTGGATTTCACCCTGGCCTCGATGAACGCCGTCCGTGCCTTTATAGCGCTGCTGGTGGCCGGGCTGATCTGGATCGAAACCGCATGGGACGGCGCTCGGGGCGGGATGATTCTGGTGGGGATCCTGTGCTCGCTGATGGCAACGTTTCCGCGACCGCTGATGGCCGCACAGAGTTATGCACGCGGGCTGGGGCTGGCGCTTTTGGTGTCGGCGCTCTACCAGTTCGCGCTGGTCCCGGCAGTCAGTGATTTCGAACCCCTGGCCTTGTTACTGGCGCCATTGTTGTATGTCATCGCAGTGGGACTCGCGAGCCCTGCAACAGCGGGGATCGGCATGGGGCTGGGGCTCTCGAGTTTCCTGATGATCGGCCCGCAGAACATCGGTACCGGGCAGAACACTGCGATTCAATGGTTTGAATTTGCCGGTGCCTATGTCAGTGCGGCAATGCTTGCCTTGATCGTTTACGCGTGGATTTTCCCGTTTCGCCCGGTGCTGCGCATTCGCCGCTTGTACAACGAGGCGCGGGAGCAGGTGTATCAGTTGAGCAAGGCGCCGGCCACCGACGAACAACAGTTTGCCTTCGAGAGCCGGATGACCGATCGACTGACGAGCATGCTTGGGCTGCTGCCTGCTGCAAATGACCGGGCGATGCAGCAGTTGTATGAAATCAGTCTGGCCTGTGTCGCACTGGGGGTGGCCACGCACCAACTGCGGCAACAGGCACAGAACAATACTTTGCTCACGCAAACCTTCAGTCAGCAATTGTCTTCGGCATTGCGCCAGACCGCGCGGTTTGTCGCCGGACGTGCGGACGCGCAACTGACGCCGTTGCTGGGCACGCTGCACACCCTTGGTGAGCAACTGGACGCGTTGCACGTCGCCAGTCACGCGCATTTATGGTCGGTGTTTCGCATGCGCGTGGCATTGCTGATCGTCGAGGCTTTTCTGCAGCGCCATGGTGAACATTTGCAACGAAACATCGAGGAAGGAGCGCCAGCCATTGCCCATTGATTTCGAAATTGGCGGCGTTTACTTGCCGCCCATTGCCCAAGCGTTGTTGCTGGCCATGCCGATTTTCATGCTGCTCGACTGGCTCTTGCGGCGCATGGGCGTACTGCGGCGGGTCTGGCATGAAGCCCTGTTCGAAGGCGCCTTGTATGCCTGCGTTTGTGCCACGCTGATTCTGTTGATGGGAGCCTGACATCTTGAAATTGTTACTCGCGCGGTTGACGACAGTGGCAGTGGTGATTCTGGCCATCGTGCTCGGCTGGTTTGCCTGGGAGCATTACACCCGCGCACCATGGACCCGGGATGCACGGGTGAGAGCGGACGTGGTGACGTTGTCGGCAGACGTCTCGGGGCGCATTGTCAGATTGGCGGTGCAGGACAACCAGCACGTCGACAAAGGCCAGTTGTTGATGGAGATCGATCCTGCGCGCTACACCCTGGCAGTGGAGCATGCGCGGCGTTCGGTGGAAGTGGCAAAGGCTACATTGGGGCAGTCGCAAGCAGCGATCATCTCCAGTGAAGCCTTGCTCAAACAGCGCCAGAGTGAAGAGCGCCGGCGGCGTACGCTGAAGCAGGGTTTCGCCATCTCGGGCGAGGAATGGGAGAAATCCAGCACTGACGTGGCCGTGGCCCAGGCCGATCTGTTGCGCAACCAGGCCAATCTCGGCCTGGCTGAGGCCAATGTGCAGTTGGCTATTGCTGCGCAGACTCAGGCCGAACTCGATTTGCAGCGCACCCGCGTCGAGTCTCCGGTCAGCGGCTACATCACCAATCTGCTGACCCGAGAGGGCGATTACGCGGTAGCGGGCGGCGCGCTGTTGGCGCTGGTCGACAGCGAATCGTTCTATGTCAGTGGGTATTTCGAAGAAACCAAGTTGCCGCGGATCGAAGAGGGGGATCGGGTACGAATCCAGTTGATGAGCGGTGAAGCGTTTGGTGGCACGGTGCAAAGCATTGCCTTCGCCATTGCCGACCGGGAAAACGCCCCGGGCAGCCGATTGTTGGCCAACATCAACCCTAGCTATACCTGGGTGAAACTGGCGCAACGGGTGCCGGTGCGGATCGCCATCGACGCCGACTATGCCGGCAAGAATCGCCTGCGCGCCGGCACCACCGCCACGGTCACCGTCGAACACCCCTGACAATGCTGCGCCCTGACACCCCCCCCTGCGGCAGCTCCTACAGGGAGAAGGTTCGAGTATTAGGCAGGCACAAAAAAGCCCCGCGACCGAATGATACGCGGGGCAAAGAATCTGGTTGGTTGCGGCCAACCAAAGGAGCTCTTTAACAATCGATTACTTGCTGGCGACGGTCTCCGGCTGCCAGCCGCCACCTAGAGCCTTGTAGATCGCGACGATGCCGCGATACAGATCGACTTCAGCCTGGGCTTGAGTGTCTTCAGCGTTCAGACGCTCACGCTGGGCATCGAGCAGGACGAGGAAGTCCGTGGTGCCTTCGCGATAGCGAATTTCCGCCAGATCAGCCGCCTTGCGGCTCGATTCACTCTGACGAATCAGCGAGATCAGGCGTTGCTGACGTTTGCCGTAATCACTGAAAGCGTTTTCCGACTCCTCGAGGGCCAGCAGCACTTGTTGCTCGTAGGTCGCCAGCGCGCCTTCGGCTTCAGCATCGGCGCCGCGCAAACGGGCGCGCACGCTGCCAAGGTCGAACGCCGCCCACGTGATGCTCGGACCGAGTGCCCAGGCGTTGGCCGCCGAGGAACCGATCTGTGAACCACGCCCGGCCGTCCAGCCGAGGAAGCCACTAAGGCTGACCCGAGGAAACAGGTCGGCTTTCGCCACGCCGATGCGCGCCGTGGCCGAAGCCAGGTTGCGTTCCGCACTGAGAATGTCCGGGCGACGTTGCAGCAGTTCACCCGGGTCACCGATCGGCAAGGCCTTGGCTATCGCTGGCAAGTCTTTTGGACTCAGGTCGACGGTCAGCTTGTCCGGGCGCTCGCCCAGCAGGGTAGCGATGCGGTTCTTCTGCCGAACCTGTTCCGCCTGCAATTGCGGCACGCTGGCTTCGACCGAAGCCAGGCGTGCATCGGCACGCTCGACATCGAGTTGATCGCCAACACCGGCGTCACGCAGGCTGATGGTGATCTTGCGCGACTCCTGCTGGTTGTTCAGGTTGGCCACGGCGATCTTTTCCCGCAATTGCGCACCACGCAGTTGGCCGTAAGCGTCCACCAGTTCGGCAATCATGGTGACTTGCAATTGATACAGATCGGCTTCAGCGGCTTGCTGGTCGGCGTCGCTGGCTTCCAGATTACGCTGGATGCGCCCGAACAGGTCGAGTTCCCAGGCCATGTCCAGACCGAGGTCATAGCGTTCACTATTGACCCGGTTGGTGGTCTGGCCAGGGATTTGCCCCTTGGCCAAGTCACTGCTGGCGCGGCTGGTGATGGTTGGCATTGCGTCATTGCTGGCGTCGTCGCGGATCGCCCGGGCGGCTTTCCAGCGGGCGAATGCCACGCGCAGTTCACGGTTGCCTTGCAGCGATTGCGTCACCAACTGGTTGAGGGTCGGATCGTCGAATTGCTGCCACCAGATGCCTTCGAATTTCGTACGGTCGAAGTTCTTTTGCCCGGCGGCGCCATCGGTAGCGGCCGTGATATTGGCCGCCTCCGTGGTTGGGGTCTTGTAGTCGGGGCCGACGGCGCAGGCACTGAGGGCCAGCACCAGCAGGCTCGGCAGGAAGACTTTCAGACTCATTGTTGCGCCTCCAGTGGCTTTTGAAGATTGAGCGCCTTGGCTGCTTTGCGCTGCTCACCGCGTTCGACGAAATTACGGATCAGTACGTAGAACACGGGCGTCAACAACAGACCGAAGAAGGTCACCCCGAGCATCCCGGAGAACACCGCCACACCCATGGCGTGACGCATCTCGGCACCGGCACCGCTGGAGAACACCAGTGGCACCACACCCATGATGAACGCGAAGGAGGTCATCAGGATCGGCCGCAGACGCAGACGGCAGGCTTCCAGTACTGCTGCGAGCGGGCCGAGACCTTCTTCCTGTTTGTCCTTGGCGAACTCGACGATCAGAATCGCGTTCTTACAGGCAAGTCCCACCAATACGATCAAACCGATCTGGGTGAAGATATTGTTGTCACCGCCCGAGATGATCACGCCGGTAATGGCCGAGAGCAGGGTCATCGGTACGATCAGGATCACCGCCAGTGGCAGGCTCCAGCTTTCGTATTGAGCCGCGAGTACCAGGAACGCCAGCAGTACGCAGAGCGGGAACACGAACAGCGCAGTGTTGCCGGACAGAATCTGCTGGTAGGTCAGATCGGTCCATTCATAGGTCATGCCGTTCGGAAGTTCTTCCTTGAGCAGTTTTTCGATGGCTTTTTCGGCCTGGCCAGAGCTGTAACCCGGGGCTGCGGCACCGTTGATTTCAGCGGTGATGAAGCCGTTGTAGTGCATCACGCGATCCGGGCCCGAGGTGTCGCTGACCTTGATAAAGGTCGCCAACGGGATCATTTCGCCTTTGTTGTTACGGACTTTCAGCTGACCGATCTGATCGGATTCGAGGCGGAACTGCTGCTCGGCCTGAACGTTGACCTGATAGGTGCGGCCAAAACGGTTGAAGTCGTTGGCATACAGCGAACCCAGGTAGATCTGCAGGGTGTCGAAGATGTCGCTGACGGCCACGCCGTGTGTCTTGGCTTTTTCACGGTCGATGGCGGCATCGACCTGCGGCACGTTCACGGTGTAACTGGTGAACAGGCCAGCCAGTTCCGGCACGCTGTGGCTCTTGTTGATGATGTTCATGGTTTCTTTGTACAGCTCGTCGTAGCCCAGGTTGCCCCGGTCTTCGATTTGCAGGCGGAAACCACCGATGGTGCCCAGACCTTGTACCGGCGGTGGCGGGAAAATCGCCATGTACGCTTCTTGAATGTTGGCGAACTGGCCGTTCAAGGCCCCGGCGATTGCACCGGCGGACATGCTCGGGTCTTTACGCTCGTCGAACGGTTTCAGGGTCACGAACACGATGCCGGCATTCGGGCTGTTGGTGAAACCGTTGATCGACAGCCCCGGGAACGCTACGGCGCTTTCGACGCCTGGCTGTTTCAGCGCCAGATCAGACATGCGCTTGATCACGTCTTCGGTGCGATCCAGGCTCGAAGCGTCCGGCAATTGCGCGAAGGCCACCAGGTATTGCTTGTCCTGGCCCGGCACGAAACCGGTCGGGGTGCTGGAGAAACCGAAGAAGGTCAGCACCATCAGGCCTGCGTACAGGAGGAGGGCGATGCCGCTGCTGCGGATAACCCGCCCCACAGTGCCGACGTAGCCATGGCTGGCACGGTCAAAGAAGCGGTTGAACGGACGGAACAACCAGCCACCGAAGATCTTGTCGAGTGCTTTGGAAAAGCGGTCTTTCGGCGCGTCGTGGCTTTTCAGCAAGACTGCGGCCAACGCTGGCGACAAGGTCAGCGAGTTGAATGCCGAGATCACCGTCGAGATCGCGATGGTCAGTGCGAACTGCTTGTAGAACTGCCCGGTGAGACCGGAGATGAATGCCGCCGGAATGAACACCGCACACAGCACCAGTGCCGTGGCAACGATCGGACCGGTCACTTCACGCATGGCGCGCTTGGTGGCTTCCACCGGGTTCAATCCGAGTTCGATGTTCCGTTCAACGTTCTCCACCACCACGATGGCGTCGTCGACCACGATACCGATGGCCAGTACCAGGCCGAACAAGGACAGCGCGTTAAGCGAGAAGCCAAACAAATGCATCACCGCAAACGTACCGATCAACGATACCGGCACCGCCACCAACGGAATGATCGAGGCGCGCCAGGTTTGCAGGAACAGGATCACCACCAGTACCACGAGGATCAGTGCTTCAAAGAGGGTGTGAACCACCGCCTCGATCGAACCGCGCACGAAGATCGTCGGGTCATAGACGATGCTGTAGTCCATGCCTTGCGGGAAGCCTTTCTTCAACTCGTCCATTTTCGCCCGAACGTCGTTCGAGATGTCGATGGCATTGGAGCCTGGACGCTGAAAGATCGGGATGGCTACGGCCGGCTGATTATCCAGCAACGAACGCAGCGCATATTGGCTTGAGCCCAGTTCAACGCGAGCGATGTCTTTGAGGCGAGTGATTTCACCGTCGTCGCCTGCACGAATGATGATGTTCTCGAACTCTTCCTCGCTGACCAGTCGGCCCTGAGTGTTGACCGACAGCTGGAAGCTCTGGGCATTCGGGGCTGGAGGCGCGCCCAATTGACCGGCTGCAACCTGACGGTTCTGCTCACGAATCGCGGTGACCACATCGGTCGCGGTCAGGTTACGCGAAGCAGTTTTGTTCGGGTCGAGCCAGACACGCAGCGAATAGTCGCCCATACCGAACAGTTGCACGTCACCGACGCCGTTCAGACGCGCCAGCTCATCCTTGATGTTGAGGATCGCGTAGTTCGACAGGTAGAGCATGTCGTAGCGTTTGTCCGGCGAGGTCAAGTGCACAACCATGGTCAGGTCGGGCGACGCCTTGTCGACGGTGATACCGATGCGCGTCACTTCTTCGGGAAGTTTCGGCTCGGTACGGGTCACCCGGTTTTGCACCTGCACCTGCGCGTTGTCCAGGTCTGTGCCCAGGGCGAAGGTGATGGTCAGGGTGATCTTGCCGTCGGCGGTCGACTGCGAGGACATGTACAGCATGTTCTCGACGCCGGTAATCGCTTGCTCCAGCGGAGCGGCCACGGTTTCACCGATGACTTTAGGGTTGGCACCCGGGAAGTTCGCACGTACCACCACGGTCGGTGGCACGACTTCGGGATATTCACTGATCGGCAACTGGAACAGCGAGATCGCACCGGCGATCAGGATCAGCAGCGACAGCACCGCTGCGAAGATCGGCCGTGAAATGAAGAATTGGGAAAAATTCATCGGAGTTGTCGTCCCTTAACCGCGTGGGGTCGTGGCGGCCAGCTTCACAACCGCACCGGACGCACCCTTGGCAGGGGCGACTTTGGGCAGGTTGCTGGCTTCCAGCGCTTGACGTTGTTGAGCGAGTGCCGCGATGGTCTGTTCGCTGGCCATCGGTACCACTTCAGGGGTGACCGGCGAGCCAGGGCGAACCCGTTGCAGACCCTTGACGATGATCGTGTCGTCCTTGTTCAGACCGGTACGGACGATGCGCAGACCCTCGATTTTCGGACCCAGTTCGACGGCGCGATACGCGGTTTTGTTGTCCGCATCCATCACCAGCACGAACTTTTTGCCGAGGTCGGTACCGACCGCTTCGTCGTTGATCAGCATGGCGTTGTAAGTGCCGCTGCCGACCAGTTTCAGTCGTGCGTACAGGCCCGGGGTGTAGGTGCCGTCGCTGTTGTCGAACACCGCGCGACCACGGATGGTGCCGGTTTTCGGGTTGACCTGGTTGTCGACGAAGTTCATCTGACCCAGGTGCGGATTGCCGTCCTCGTTGGACAGGCCCATGTACACCGGAGTCGTGGCGCCACGCTGACCATTACGGGCCAGTTGGGTGTATTTGAGGAAGACACGCTCGTCAGCGTCGAAATAGGCGTAAACGCGATCGGTGGAAACCACGCTGGTCAGCGGCGTAGTGTCTGCGGTCACCAGGTTACCGGCGGTGATTTCGGCACGGCTGACACGGCCACTGATCGGTGCGGTCACGCGGGTGAAGCTGAGGTTCAGTTTGGCCAGATCCAGCTGCGCCTGCAGGGCACCGACAGCAGCTCGGGCTTCTTGAGCCGCACTGGTACGCGAGTCGGCGAGTTCTGCAGAAATCGCGTTGCTGGCACGCAGGCGTTCGCCACGACCAGCTTCGTTTTCACTGCGGGTGGCGTTGGCGCGGGATTGGGCTACGAGGGCTTCGAGGCGGCGCACCTCAGCCTGGAACGGACGCGGGTCGATCTGGAACAGCAGGTCGCCTTTCTTGACCAGCGCGCCTTCAGTGAAAGCGACTTGATCGATCTGGCCGGAGACCCGTGGACGGATTTCAACGGTTTCCGGCGCCTCAAGGCGCCCGGTGAATTCGTCCCACTCGTTGACCGGTTGCTCGATTACCTTGGCCACGCTGACTTTGGCAGCAGGCGCGGTGGCGGCAGTCTCCGGAGTCTTGCCGCAGGCGCTCATCACCAGTACGGCCAACAAGGCCAACGGGAAGCGCAAATGTTTGAGTGACTGTTCCATGGATGCATCCGCCAATGTATTGAAGATGGGCGGATGATGCTCGGCGGGGTGTGATGGCACGAATCGAATGAAGCAAAGGTAACTATCATTCGGAATGATATAAGACCGATTCGAGCCCTCTAGTATGCGTCTTTCGTTAGGGGGCTATCAATATCCGTGTTGAAAGTTTCATGATGCATTGCGTAGCAAATCACGGTGCAAATCCGCAGGCCAGAAACAACGAAACGGCCATGAAGGCCGTCTCGATCAGCTAGATGCCGATGTGTATCAGTTGATGCCTTTGCGGTTCGGACCGAAACGGTTCGGGCCCGGCTGGCTGTCTTGCGCCAGGAACACCAGGTTGACGATTGGCAGCAGCAACCACCAGCCGCTGCGATCGGTGTCGTGCATACGGCGCACACCAACAGCAATGCTCGGCACTAGCAGCGCCAGATTATAAAGACCTTGCAGAACCCCGCCGGTTTTGAAAAAACCGTCAATGAATCCCATAACGAACGCAACACCCATGCTGATCAGGAAGAACAACCAGTATTCACGACGCGTAGCACGACCGTTGAATACCGCGTAATTCTTCAATGCTTCAAGGTAAGGATTGCCCGTCGAAATGGCGGGGCCTTGTGCATAGGACTGTTGGGTTGCCTGAGGCGCCCCACACTGTGGGCAAGCCACGGCCAAAGTGCTTATTTCCTTGGCGCAACCGCGGCAGAAAACCATGCTCATATTTTTTCCCTAAAATTATTCAATCGATAGACACAGCAAAATCAACGCGGTAAGGCCAGACAAAATGATGCCGGCGATCGCAAGGTTTCTTCCTGAGTGTTTTTGGTTGATGCAAATGATGCCGCAGGCGAGGCCGGCGATGCTGATAAAACCAACACCGAGGATCGTTTCAGCGTCCCATTCGGAATCATCAAAGAGCGTGAGTGCGCAGATAATTCCGAGGATCATCGAAACGATGGCTAGCCAAGGTACTTCGGCTTGCGTTTGCGGCACGAAGGCCTGTTGGCTGGCCCCGCACTGGGGGCAAGAGAGCGCCGTTTCGTGAAGCTCCTTGGCGCAAGCACGACAATAGACCATTGCCATCGTTTTCCTTAACTGAGTGCGAAATCCCGACCTTCCGTAGGCCGAGGCGGCGCTAAGTTAATCTTTATTACCAAATTTGTCATCAGGCACTGTGCCACTAATGGCATTTTTGCCCTTGTAGAAGCTGTGGTGGGTGGTTCAACACTCCTTTGAGAGCCTCAAGACCTATAAGTCCCGAGCAAGCGCCTGACATGCACATTTCGTTAGGGGGCTATCAATCTGTTTGGTGACAAATCTGTGTTGCGGTGCGTGCAAAGGTCATGACCGCAGATTAAATGATTGCATTTGAATAGTGGCTCTATGATGTTATTTTTCGCGGCCCATTTCCTGTTTCATTCGCTCAAGGAGAAAGAGCACTCATGGTTGAGCATCAGTTGATCCTGTTCGGACCGCCCGGCACCAGTAAAAGCCATCGGGCCCGGACGACAAAGGCCGAGGCTCTGGGCGTGGACGATGCGCAGATCGTTCCAGTCGCCTTTCATCCGGAATACAGCTACGGCGAATTCGTTGCGCGATTGATGCCCAGAACTCGGGAAAATCAGATCGAGTATCGCGTCCACGCCGGGCCTTTCCTGCGTGCGTTGGCGCTTGCCTATAGTCATCTGCCTCAGGCAAGTAACGGTCAGGCATCGCAGAACGTATTGCTGCTTGTCGATGAGATCAACCGCGGTAATTGCGCAGAAATTTTTGGCGATGTGTTCCAGTTGCTTGATCGTGATGATGAGGGCTGGTCGAGCTATGCGATCAGTGTTTCCGATCTGGTGATCGATGCGCTTGAGGCCGAGCTTGCACTGCTCGGCCACAACAGTCCTTTTCCCGATTTGAACAAGCGACTGGCGGATACGCTGAAGCAGCGTCAGTTATGCTTGCCGCCGAACCTGATCATGATCGGCACGATGAACACCAGCGACGAATCCGTGTATTTCATGGACTCGGCGTTCAAGCGTCGCTGGCATTTTGAATTCTGTGCTGAAGAGTTCAGCAATGACGTGCCTGCCAGCCAGAAAAAGGCTCTCATGCCGTCAGCACATCATTTGACTTGGGAGACATTCGTCACCGCGCTGAACCAGTTCATTCGAGACCGCTGCACAGCCCCAAGGCTCGATGACAAGCTGGTGGGGCCTTGGTTTATCAAAGGCAGGCGCGAGCCGGATAGAACTCTGGCCGATGTCTACCCAAAAGAACTGAACAAGCTCATTGCCGCGACCGGCATGATTGGCGACCCCGCCAGCGGTGTTCGGCAAAGCAGAGCGTTCGACGATGACTTAAAGACGCTGGCTGACAAAATGTCCGAAGCCAATCGCAAGCGCTTGCTGAAGGAGGGTGGCCATGATCCAAAAGCTGAACTCAAGTTCACAAAAATCCGTTCCAGTTCCGGCCATGCAAATCAGTACTACTGTTCAAAGACCTCTCCAAAGAAGTTCAAGTCGGACACCAAAGGTCTGATTATCGAAGACTATTTAGAGCAGCTTGCCAGGTTCAAACTGCACTCTGAAGTTCACCGCATTGAGCGCGCCGATATCGTGGGCAAGTTGTTCCTCTATTTGTGGGACAACGTCTTTGATCGTGACCGGTCCCCGTTGTGTACGCTGCTCGCAATCGAACAGCGTGAGCTGCGCACCTTCGGGCAGTTTGCCACGCGGGTCGACGAGTTCATTAAATGCTTGTGCCCACCCCCTGATATCCACGAACTACTAAGCGCCGCGTTCGTTGAGGCTGCCCTGGATCTGGAAGATGATGCATTGCCTGCATCCGACGAGGCCTGACGATGCTGCTCGACGACATTGAACGAGTCGAAAGCGACGGCGAGGTGGGACTGTTTCGCGAAAAGGATGGGCGCTATCTGTTGAAGGTGCCCCATGGCATGAGCGAAGTGAACAGCGCTGAGGCGTTGTCGCTGCTTTACCGTTGTTTCGTAGTGTTTCGCCGAACCCAGCGCGAGCATGAGGTGCTGACAGCCCATGATGGTGTCGAAGCCGATGACAAGGGCAATGAGCGGGCTGACGACGGAATGGCGTTCCACGACGCGCTGGCGCTGGACGAGTTGTTCGATCGTGCCGACCCACGCAGCCTGCTTTCAATGTGTGAGCGGCGCGGTCGCAGTGTCGATAACCCATATCGCCGTTTTGATCGACATCTGCATCGTGCGCTGTTTGATCAACGAGGCGCGGCTTACTTTGAGTCGATCCAGCAAGACCGTCGGTTCGGTCAGTTTGGCAAGGCGGATATCGTCGGCCTTTACTGCTTTCTGGCGCTGGATTTTTATCGGGGTTTTCTCAAAGTCGATCCCCGATGTGCCTGGGGCAGTTTCGTTGTTGAAGGCGAAGCGCTGGCGCAAGATTTCCGCCACCGTTACCTCAGCGCCGAAGACTCGCTCTATTGCGGTGATGCGCTGTCACGCCAGCGCAGCCTGAGCCATCTGCGCCACTTGCTGCAAAGTATCGACCGCTGCGCGGCACCTCGCGACGCTCACTATTATCAGTTGCACGATGCGCTGGAGCGATACCTGCATGCAGGTACACAAAGCAACCAGGACACCGGGCTGATATGGGGCGTTGGAAAATTCTGGGCAGTCTGGGAATCAGTCTGTTTGTGTCATGGGTTGAACGAAGGTGAAGGCAGGCTCGAAGCTTTCCAGACTTGCGATGATCAGCATCTGCCACTTGGAATAGCCGATGCCACGACGCTAGCCCGCTGGCAAAAGCAGCGCTACAGGATTTTCGCTCGCAACCACATCAAACGGCGCCCCGATCTGGTCAAGCAGGAGGGTGAAGTCTGGACGGTGGTGGATTTCAAATACTACGAGCAGGCTACTTTAAAACGGCCCAAGTGGAGCAAGAATGCTGAGCTCGCCAAGGAAGAGCGGGACTTTCTGAATCTGGAGGCCTACGGGCTGCTACTGCATAACCATCTGGCCAGAGAGGGGTTGAGCGAGCACGAAGTCTGGCTGGAGATGTGGTTGCCGGGCGAGCGAGAGTCATGGTTCGAGTTTCGCGGCGAACCGGTCTGGGACCCGCCGCTGCGTGTGCGTACGCTGGCGACCACCGAGCTGATCAAGGCATACGCTGATCAATACCAGTGCTCGACACGGTCCTGATCCCATCACCGCCGGGCGCCAGCTACTTCTTCGGCATGGTGGAGCGCTTTACCGGGCCCTTGCTGCTCAAGGTACGCCGCGCGGCATGGACCGCACGCTCGGAAAGTGCTTCCATGCGTGGCGATTGCAGTTCCCAGGCATGCCAATAAAGCTCGATATCGGTGAAATGCCCCGGGGCCACATCCACCAGATCCCGACTTTTCAGCGAATCGCTGACCTGCATATACGGCACCATTCCATAACCCAGCCCTCGGCGGATAGCTTTCAGGCGTGCCTCTGGAAGTGACAATTAGTGAGTGGGATAAGCGTCTGCGTGCAGGCCGAAGCGTGACTGCACGAAATCAGACTGCAATGTGTCCTTGCGAGAATAGGCAAATACTGGTGCCTTGCGCGCAGCAGAGCGATTCAGGCCCTTGGCAAACCAGCGTTGTTGAAAGTCTGGTGATGCCACCAGTTGATAACGCATCGAGCCCAGCAACTCTGCAAAGTATCTCACGCATCGGCTCTGAACGCGTGCCGATACAGCCGATTACTTGGCCACTTTCCAGCAGTGCGTAGGTGTGATCCTGATCTGTCGTACTGGATTCGAAGAGACAGATGGGTGACAAACTGCACAACTTTAGAGAAGGCGGGTTATATCGACAGGTTTGTCCAAGGGTTTTCCAGTGAAACACCTTGGCGGTTGTTGATACTGCAAGAAAGTGCCAGTAAGCAGGCCGTCGGAGGTGATCTTGTATACGGTGTGGAGAGAGTTGTCGGGATGAAGCCCTACGTGGATAGTTACATTGACCTACTGAGTGGCAGTGACAAAAGGGCAGCACTAGATACGGATCATGTCATACGCCGTCGTATGCAAGAGAAGTACCTGGTATCGAGAAGTCAGGATATTTGCTCCTTGTATCAATTTCTGCTGGAAGGTGAGACACCAAAGTGACTCTGTAGGCCTATACCTTCTGACGGACGCTAAAACGTTGAAGGGGAGCCTGCGATGATCAAACAGGATAGCTACGCGCATCAAGCGACAGCTACCCGGGACCGAACCACAGGATCTCGACCCTTGTTTCAAAGACTATCCGGATCCCCAAAAAACATCTGAATCCGCGACCGCAACCATCTCTCCCCCGGATCATTATCCTGCGACCCACGCCACGCCATGTGCAGCTCAAACGTGCGCGTCGGCAACGGCGGATCCTCCGCTCGCACACCGCCAGCCGCTGTCAGCGCATCCGCCGTGTAATCCGGCACGGTCGCAACGATATCGGTGCCTGCCAAAAGCGTACTTAACCCGTTGAACTGCGGCACGGCCAGCACCACATGCCGTTTGCGACCCAGTTTCTCCAGCTCTTCATCAATAAACCCACTGAGATCGCCGGCAAACGAGACCAGCGCATGCGGCCGCGCGCAATAGTCATCCAGGCTCAGGGGCCCCGGCACGGTATCGGCGCGCAGCAGTTTAGGCGCGCTGCGACGCAAGACCTTGCGCTTGGCGTTGGCCGGCAGGTCGGTGGTGTAGCTGACACCAATGGATATCTCGCCGGAGGCCAGCAGGCCCGGCATCAATATGTAGTTGACGCGTCGGATAACCAACACGATTCCCGGCGATTCAGCACGCAGACGTTTGAGCAGCATCGGCAGCAGGGCGAATTCGACGTCATCGGACAAACCGATCCGAAATACCGATGTGCTGGTCGCCGGGTCGAATTCGGCCGCGCGGCTGACGGCGGTCGAAATCGAATCGAGGGCCGGCGAGAGCAGGGCGAAGATTTCCACCGCGCGGGCAGACGGTTCCATGCTGCGCCCGGTGCGTACAAATAGCGGGTCATCGAACAGGCTACGCAGGCGCGAGAGCGCCGCACTGATCGCAGGTTGACCGAGAAACAGCTTTTCCGCCGCCCGGGTCACGCTGCGTTCGTGCATCAATGTTTCGAATACGATCAACAGGTTCAGGTCGACACGACGCAGGTCATTACGATTCATCTGGAGTCCTGGCAGAGTCATCAAGCTTGACGAGAGCGGCCATATGAGAACAATGGCCGGCATGAATATTACGGTGAAAGGCTGGTACTCTGCACCGGAAAATTCAGCTTTACTGAGACGGTGGCAGCAGTTTTTCATGGGTTTTGCCAATGCCGCCCATACTGCGGAATCAATGACAGGCATGTCGACTATTAATAGCCACTGATAGTCTTGGGTCGAAAGCCCAGATAGAGTTCATGGCATTAGAGGTTACTTTGACGAGGTTTGCGATGTCCCGCACGATCCGTTTTCACAAGTTTGGTCCCGCCGAGGTGCTCAAATGCGAAGAGCATGCGGCCGCTCAGCCAGGTCCTGGCGAAGTGCAGGTGCGTGTCGAAGCGATCGGCATCAGCTGGTATGACACGCTCTGGCGTCAGAACCTGGCCTCGTCTCAGGCTCGCCTGCCTTCGGGCCTTGGCCATGAGATGGCCGGTGTCGTCACCGCAGTCGGTGCCAATGTCGAGGACCTGTCCGTAGGTGACAAGGTCGCCAGTTTTCCGGCTGAAAGCCCGAACGACTACCCTGTCTACGGCGAGCAGATCGTATTGCCACGCACTGCGCTGACCCGCTATCCGGACGTGCTCAGCCCGATCGAAGCCAGCGTGCATTACACGCCGCTGCTGATTGCCTACTTTGCCTACGCCGATCTCGCACGGGTCAAGCCGGGGCAGTTTGCTCTGGTCACTGACGCCAGCCATTGCGCCGGTCCGTCCTTTGTCCAACTGGGCAAGGCCATGGGTGTACGGGTGATTGCCGCGACGAAGTCAGCGCAAGAACGTGAATATTTGCTGTCCCTGGGCGCCGAGAAAGTCATCGTCACCGAGGAAGAAGATCTGCTGATGCGCGTCAACAAGATCACTGACAACCGTGGTGTTGACGTGGTGTTCGACGGTCTGGGTGGCCCGCAGATGTCGCTGCTCGGCGACGTCCTGGCACCGCGCGGCAGTCTTGTCCTGTATGGCCTGCAAGGTGGTAACCAGACGCCATTCCCGGCGTGTGCAGCGTTCCAGAAGAACATTCAGTTCTTCGTCCACTGCATCGGCAACTTCACCGGCAAGCCGGAACTGGGCATCACTCAGGATCATGTCGCGCTGCAACGTGCCCTGCGTGACATCAACCAGCTGACAGCCGATCGAGTGCTGGAGCCGTTGAAGACCCGGGTGTTCCCGTTCAACGAGTTCGTCGAAGCTCATCGCTACATGGACGAATGCCCATGCCGCGAGCGGGTCGCACTGCAAATCGAACCTGCGTGACCCTGCTGAACAGAGTCCGTGACCCCACGGACTCTTCTGTGTTTATCCCTCCCCAAATGAAAGCCTGCCTGGTTTCGCCTGTGCGGCCGTTCAGCAACTGAACTGGTTTTTGCTTTCGATCTGTATCTTCTAATCGTCATATAAGCCCTGATAATTGAATGATTACTTTCATCTCAAGGAATGAGCCATGTCTGTGCATTCTATTTGTCCTGTGCAATATCAAACGGCTACTTCTGTGCGCTTCGATAATTTCTGTTTAATTGTTGTAGGGCGTTTCCGAGGCAGCGTCTTTTTTTCTTGTACTCAATTGTCGTGGGACGTTGTCGGAAGTTTCCTAGGGTATTTTTTATGCAAAAAATATCCTTCTATAACAATGTGTTAATGGCGCTGATTGTGCACTGATCAGTCTTTGATTGCTCATGTGTTTCAAATAACTACGATCGCGTAAGTGTTAGCATTCAAGCGTCTATTACTTATTGATGAATTGTTGTGCGACTGACCTTTCAGTGCGCGCGGCATGAAACTATTGATACCGGGTAAATACCGATGACTACGATCCATGATCAGGCAATGAATTACGTCTACCAGCAAGTTCTGCAACGGTTATTGAGTTTCTTCTCCCGTGCAGAGCGGACGGCTTTGCAGCTGTTGATCCAGCGCCTGCTGGTGGCGGCCGGCGGCATGGAACACATCGGATCCTTCAAGGTGCTGGTGATCCAGTCAGGCTCACGGGACAGTTGCTACACGTTGGCATTGCTGCGAGCCGCGCAACTGAGCCTTGCAGGTCGGGCGCCGGCGACCTTTCAATTGCGCGTTGCCTCTTTGCGCTTGAATGGCAACAGCCATGGCGCACTGCAGAACATGCACCGCAGCTACGGCGCGCTGTTTCTCTACGACGATCCTCGGGTCGAGTTATTGATGGTGGATCATCGACAGGTTGCTCCCTTCGATTTCCAGTCGATGGTCAGTGAAGCCAGTCGCGAGGCTAATCGCGTCAATCTGCTGATGTCGGGGCATCGCCGAACCTCGAACGAAATCCTCGAATTATGGGATGACGCCTACCTGGCTACAGCGGAGTTCTACAGCCAGATCGCTCGCTGGAACAACGGTGTCGACGCGATGATCGGCGCTGAGCCTCCTCGTCGGCAGACACTGTTTCTGGAAGGACTCAATCGGGCGGCACTCAAAGCCGGGATTGGCGGATTACCGGCGAATCATCGCGGTTTCGAGGCGTTATTTCCGATGCTTGACGGGCTGGGTAGCGACTACTACCGGCATTTTTACACGGAGGGCGAGCAATTGCCGTGGCGTCCGGAAGGGCAGTTCGAGGCGTGTCGTCGCTCCAGCTTCATCGACATCAACGACATGATTGTCGGCAAACTCGAAGAGCGCTGGCCTTTGCTCAGTGACTTCCTCGGATTTCAGGCCGACGACCTGACGCTGCATCAAGGTGATCACGAGTTCGTTGAGCCATTGGTGGCCGCGCACCTGCATGGATTGCACGCGAGTGTCATCGAAGACCAGACCTATGAGAGCGGTGTTGCCGTCTATCTGCAAGACACTCTCGCAACATTGCGCCGCAATCAGGTGCCCGAGCCGGTTTGTGAGCATTTGCTGGCAACCTACGGCAACCTGCTCGATCTTGAACAGCGGCGAATACACGCTGCCAGTCACTTGCAGGAAACCTTCAATCTCAGTGAAAACCAGCTGACGTGTCTGCTGTTTGCGCCCTTTATCGACAGTGGCGCGGGGCTCGAAATATTTCTGCGCAAATGTCATCCGGGCATGCTCGTGGCATTGCCGGATTTACACCGTGCCATGCAAGGCTTGCATGCCCCGGAACAAGTGATGAAGTGGATGACCGAGGTCAGCGGGCTACCGGTGAAATTGATTGCCCGTTTGTACGCCATGAGCGCAATCCAGATTCCTGAGTCGCCAGAGCAGCAGAGCTCGCAAAAACCGGCGACAGCTGTCACGCAAACGGCCGCAAATGAGCGGTCGGCGGAAGGTTGAACGTGATTTCTGCGAGAGTCGCAGTGCAATGGCTCGCGGATCCGCAGCCATGAAATCCCGGCGGGAAAATGATTTCGCGTATCAGGCGGTTTATCGATATCTGACCGTGTTGATCAACGCCTCCGTCAGTGGCTGTGCGCTGCGTTTACCTTCATTAAGGCAGTTGGCGGAGCGTTTGAATGTCTCGATCTCGACCATTCAGTACGCCTATTCGTTGCTGGAGAAAGAAGGGCGGGTCTATTCGGTTGCCAAGTCCGGCTATTACGCCCAGGCGTCCGCGCTGATGGCACCAGCTGCCAACGGTAGCGACGTGCTTGAAGCGGTGTATGGCAATGCGCGCCTCCCAGGAATGTGCGTACTGAGTGCAGATGAGCCGGCTTCATTGCAGTCTCTGGACAGTCCGTTGTTGATGCTCGAACGCGAGTTGCTGCGCCAGTACCCTCGCCAGCCACAATCATTGGCGCAGCCCTGTGGTGAACTGGAGCTGCGCACGGTTCTGGCCGCGCGATATACCGTTTCCCCGGTTAACTGCTGGCACGCGGATGACGTGTACATAGGCGCCGACCTGCGTTCGGTACTGGAAATTCTGATCTGCGTACTGCAGTTGCGAGACGTGACGGTGCTAGTGGAGTCACCCTGCGACTGGGTGATCCTGCGACTGTTGGAAGCCGCGCAGGTGAGGGTGATCGAATTGCCGTTGCAGGCTGACGGTCAGCTTGATCCGCAGCAACTGGTGATGCTGCTTCAGTCCGAACGAGTCGGGTTGATCCTGCTGTCTTCGTCATTGAGTTTGCCGCACGGCAGTCTCGGGCCGGACGCCAATCGGCAATTGATTGCCCAACTGCTCGCCAACCATGGCACGTGGGTGCTGGAGAACGACTGCAGCAGCGAATTGGCCGACGAGCCATACGCCCAGCGTCTGCGCGACTGGCTGGATCCTGATCGGTTGCTGGTGTTTAGCGCTTTCGACAAACTTATCGGTGTCGAAGCGCCCTACGGTTTTGTCTTGTCACGGCAGTGGCGCACCGAGTTGCAACGGCATTTCCTGCTGCGCTCGTTTCGATTGTCGGCGACTCGCCAGAAAGCCCTCGCACGATTGTTTGCGAGTGGCCGCATCGACCAGCATTTGCAGGTGCTGCGACGTTTGCTCAAGGAGCGTCGAACGCAATTGATCCACTTGCTGCGTGAGCGTCTGGGCGATGCGCTGCAGATTGTCGAACCGCAAGGTGGCGCAACCCTATGGCTACGTTCGATACGTCGGGTCGACATGAACGAAGTGTTCCAGCGCCTGCTCAGACAGCAGATCGTTATCGCCCCCGGTGAACTGTTCAGCCTCAACGGCCATTATCCACATCACCTGCGCTTGAGCCCGGTCAGTCACAGTGATCACGATCTGCCAGATGTGGTAGGGCGGGTCGCCGATGCACTGCGACTGGCCTCGGCGACTGACGTTAAAAAACATCTGAGTTGATCCGGATACATCCCATCGCACTGCGGTCAAACTGCCAGTAAACTGCGCTGTATTTCCTGAACCACTCGATCTCAGAGGTTTTGCATGACACTCAGTCCTTTTGCGGGCAAACCGGCACCGGCAGAATTGTTGGTCGATATCCCGCGACTGGTAACGGCCTACTACACGGGCCAACCTGATGCATCGGTTTCCACTCAGCGAGTGGCGTTCGGTACTTCCGGACACCGCGGCAGTTCCTTCGATTTGAGTTTTAATGAATGGCACGTTCTGGCGATCAGCCAGGCCATCTGCCTGTACCGCGAAGCCCAGGGCATTACCGGCCCGTTGTTCGTCGGCATCGATACCCACGCCTTGTCGACCCCGGCCGGCGCCAGTGCGCTGGAAGTTCTGGCAGCCAACGGTGTGACCGTGATGATCGCCGAGGGTGACGAATACACCCCGACGCCCGCTATCTCGCACGCAATTCTTTGCTACAACCGTGGCCGTACCTCGGGCCTGGCTGACGGCATCGTCATTACGCCGTCGCACAACCCGCCGCAAAGCGGTGGCTACAAATACAACCCAACCAACGGTGGTCCGGCCGATACTCACATCACCAAGTGGATCGAAGCCAAGGCCAACGAACTGCTGGCCAACAAGCTGGCCGGGGTCAAGCGCATCAGCTACGAGCAGGCGCTCAAGGCTGGCACGACCCATCGCCACGATTACCTGAATACCTACGTTGCCGACCTGATCAACGTCATCGATTTCGATGCCATCCGTGACGCCAAATTGCGTCTGGGCGTTGATCCGCTGGGCGGAGCAGGGGTGCGCTACTGGTCGGCCATTGCCGAGCACTATCGTCTAGACCTGGACGTGGTCAACAAGGAAGTCGATTCGACTTTCCGTTTCATGACCGTCGACTGGGACGGCCAGATTCGCATGGACCCATCGTCCAGCCACGCCATGCAGGGCTTGATCGGCTTGAAAGAGCGTTTCGACGTGGCGTTCGCCTGCGACCCGGATCACGACCGCCACGGTATCGTCACGCCGTCCGGTGGTTTGCTGGCGCCGAACAACTATCTGGCCGTGTCGATTGATTACCTGTTCCAGAATCGCCCGCAATGGCGTGCCGACGCTGCCGTCGGTAAAACCGTGGTCAGCAGCGGTCTGATCGATCGCGTTGCCAAACGTCTGGGACGTCGCTTGTATGAAGTGCCGGTCGGTTTCAAATGGTTTGCCGAGGGTTTGTTCGACGGCTCGCTGGGTTTTGGCGGGGAAGAGAGCGCCGGCGCTTCGTTCCTGCGCAAGGACGGTGGTGTCTGGAGCACTGACAAGGACGGTCTGATTCCGGCCTTGCTCGCGGCTGAAATGACTGCCCGCACGGGGCGCGATCCAAGCCAGGCTTATCGCGCGCTGACCGATGAACTGGGCGAGCCGTTCTCGGTGCGTGTCGATGCCAAGGCTAATCCTGAACAAAAAGCCTTGCTGAGCAAACTGTCGCCGGCACAGGTCACTTCCACTGAACTGGCAGGCGAGAAGATCCAGAGCATCCTCAGCCACGCACCGGGTAACGATCAGGCGATTGGTGGCTTGAAAGTAATGACCGAAAACGGCTGGTTCGCAGCGCGTCCATCCGGCACCGAAGACATCTACAAGATCTACGCCGAAAGCTTCGTCAGCGACGACCACCTCAAGCAACTGGTGGCCGAAGCGCAGACGTTGGTGGATGGCGCTATTTCGACCAAATGATCCGAGCCTGCAGATAACCCAGTAGAGAGGGGATTCTCCCCAAAATACGGAGTTTGCAAAGCGAAGATAAAAAAGGGGCAACCGTCATGGTTGCCCCTTTTTTGTGGCTCGCGTTCAAACGATCAAGCCAGATCCACCAAAACGATTTCACTGTCTTCAATCGCCGTGACGGTCAGCACCTGCTCGTGCGCAACCGCGACACCGTCTCGAGCTTGTGCACGCAAGCCGTTGACTTCAATCACGCCGGTTGCTGGCACCAGATAAGCGCGGCGTCCTTCATCCAGTCGATACTCTGCGGTTTCCCCAGCCTTGATATTCGCAGCCACCAAACGTGCATCGGCCCGAATGCGCAGGCTCTGGTCATCGCCGTCCTTGCCGCTGGCCAATGTCACGAAGCCTTCACGCTCGCCCTTTGGAAACGGTTTTGCACCCCACGAAGGCGGCGCGCCGGTTTCGGTGGGCAGAATCCAGATCTGGAAGATCTTGGTGTCATGCGCTTTCAGGTTGTACTCGCTGTGCGCAATGCCGGTGCCGGCACTCATCACCTGCACGTCGCCCGCTTCAGTACGGCCTTTGTTGCCAAGATTGTCCTGGTGAGTAATCGCACCTTCACGGACGTAAGTGATGATTTCCATGTCGCGGTGCGGATGCTGCGGAAAACCGGTACCTGCGGCGATGATGTCGTCGTTCCACACGCGCAGATTGCCCCAGCTCATGCGCTGCGGGTCGTAATACTCTGCGAACGAAAAATGGTGATGAGCATCCAGCCAGCCGTGATGGGCGCCGCCCAGCGAGCTGAAAGGTCTGAGTTCAAGCATGATCGTCTCCTCAAAAGGTTCGTCATGGGGCGCGATGGATGCACCCGACGCGAGACCTTGGTTTATGACGGCGATCATCCATCAGTTAACCATCGATAAAAAGCGTAAAAAGTGCGGCATTATTATCTAATTTATTGATGAGAACGCCACTCGAAATCGTCTGGTCTCACCTTCAATTGATCGCCTAAACCAATGACCTGTAAGCATTTCGCTAGAACTCAACGGCAAATACAGACACCATAGACGCAACAGCCTCACACACTGGAGCCCGTCAGCGTGGCGCAACACACTCCCGATCTTCCCTCCGAGCTTCGCCCTTTGGCCGAGATGCCATGGTTCAAACGCTTGGCCGCGCGCTTTTTTGGCCACGGATTGACGCGATTGCGCGCCCAGCATCGTGCTTCATGGTTGCATGGCCAGGCAGATGGCTTTCGCAGCGGGCACACCGCTGGCGTCGAATATGGCTTTAGAGAAGGCAAGCTCGAAGGTCTGGAAGAGGGTCGGCAAGTCCTGCTGATCCGCGACAGCCGCAGCACCGAGCATCGTCCGCCGAGTGTCGACAATCATCTGTTCGACGATTGGCGGCTGCCGCTGACGGCCGAGCTGAAAAAGCGCATGAAGGCCGACGTCGCGCGTTTGTTGCCTGAGCATGCGCAACCGAGCGTTGCGCAATGGAAAATGATATTCAGCGATACGCCGTCGACCTCGGTGGTGGCTGGCGCCGGTGCCGGCAAATCCACCACGCTGGTGTTGCGCATCCTGCTGCTGACCCATTACCTCGGCTTCGAGCTGGACTCGATGACGGTGGTGACCTTCACTCGCGAGTCGCGCAAGGATTTCGTCAATAAGTTGATCGAGCTGTTCGCACTCTGGGGTCAGGCACTCACACTGAAACAGGCGCGCGAGCTGGTGCGAACCTTTCACTCGCGGATCTTACCGATGATTCGCAGCCTGCCCGGATTCGAGCGCTTGCAGGCATTCGAGAACCTTAGCCTGCGGCCACAGGGCGGCGACGAGGAGGTTGATAGCAATCCGTTCGACCTGCGCATCAACGATGCACAACGCCAACAATTGAACGCCTGCTATCACCGGTTATTCAACGAGGACGAGCGTTTCCGCCAGTTGATTCAACCGCTGTCGCGCGCAGGATTGCAGCTCAAGGAACTGGAGCGCGATCATCCTGACGTACAGAAACGCATGGCGGTGACCGAATTGGCAGCCAAGCGCGACGAGGAACTGTGCGATGCCATCGAGGACCTGTGGTTGCGCGCCGGCGCCTGGCCGATCAAAGGCATTGAGCCGAACCGGCAGACCTTTGATATCAATGGGTCGACGTTCCATTGCCACGGGTATATTCCGACACTCGATGCTTGGGTAGTGCTTGGCTTTGATCCCCGGGAGAATCCTCAGGCTTGCCGCCCCAACGCCAAGCTGTCAGTTCGGGCGGAGTGGGCAGTAAAGCGCACCCTGTTTCAAGCTTTCTGTCGTAAGCCATTGATCTGGATAGATAGTTACGAATCATCAAAGCGTGTTTTAGCGACCCTGGCAGGCGATGCCAGCGCGGGGCCCGGGTTCGACTACAAGGTCAAAGGCGAGTTGGCATCGGCCCCTTTGCTCGATTGTTTTGTCGCCGCCGCAGGCTTTATCGAGAATCTAGGGCTGGATGTTCCGGACGCTGTCGGGCGCATGAGTTTTGCCAAGGACGACCCGGACCGGTTTTTCTTTGAAGCCCTGAGCCTGTTCTGGCGGGCGTTTGAAGATCATTTGCTGGACCAGAAACCGCCGGTGATGACGTACAACCGCATGTTTGCGCTGTTCAGCGAGCATTCGCCAGAGAATCTCAAGCTGTTGAGTGATGAGCTGCTGCGGCCGATGTCGCACCTGATGGTCGATGAATTTCAGGATGTGTCGCCACAGATCGTCTCGTGGATCCGCGCCAGCCTGACTGAAATCCGCAGTCGTGGACCGGCGATGCACGTTGGTCGGGGAGCGCAGCGCTCGTCGTTGTTATGCGTGGGGGACGACTGGCAGTCCATCTACGGATGGCGGGGCAGTTCGCCGAGTTACTTCATGGAGTTCAACAAGGAATTCCCGTCGCCGAGTACCACGCGGGTGATGCTCAGTGAGAATTATCGCAGTCATCAACACATCATCGACGCGGCCGAGCACATTGTCCGGGCAGCGCCGGCGATTCCCGGCAAGAAGGCCAAGGCCAGCGGCGAGCCGAAGCATTTGCAGCCGGTCAACGTTCTGCAACGCGATGATCAGGACTTGGGGCGGCGCCTTGCCGAACACTACCGCCAAGGTCATTCAATCTTGATGTTGTATCGAAAAAGTAGCGATAAGTCATTGATTGAAGAGCGTATTCAAGCGGTAGTTAATGTTGATTCGAGTTTGCCGTACGACGCTCGCAGGCTGAAGCAATTGACTTATCACAGTGCCAAGGGTCTGCAAGCCGATGCAGTGTTTCTGCTAGGTGATTGCCAGCATCTGACCAGTTCGCCTTACAAGAATCAGGTCTACCGCATGGCCGGGCTGGGCAAAAATGGCGACAGCGAACCGTACGACACGGCGCAAAAGGACGAAATCCTGCGCCTGGCTTATGTCGGTATTACCCGCGCTGTCAGTCATTGTTATTGGTATGTCGAGCCGCAGGATACTCAGGCCGTTAACATGCCGCGGGCGTCCGACCGGGTAACCAAAGGCAAAGCGTTCTTCGCCGATCACCGACTGGAAAAGTCTATCGCCTGACCATAAAAAAGCCCGCAAGAATGCGGGCTTTTCGTTTTTAATCAGATGCTTATGCGTAGCTCCTGAGAGACTCTGGAGGTACAAAGGCTTCCAACTCATCCTCCACCGCTTCAATAATTCGCTCGACGTCAGCGGCATTCATCACCGTAGCGCAGGGTATGCCGGCAATGGCGATCATCGTTTCACCACTGACTCGATCGAACAAACGGGCAATCATGCTGCCCGGCGCATCCATTGTTGCCTCGAAACCCATGGGATGAAAATGCCAGCGCATCAGCTGGCAAGCGTTGGGGAACGTGACTTTGCTTGACCCTTTATTCATGTGTTGCCCGCCTTCTTCATCGAGCGCTTCCGTTTGCTCATGTTAGGTGGGAAGAGCCTTCATTGGCTCAACCGGTGACTGACATTAAAAGTAGCATCTCGATGTGAAATTCCTGTGAGAGTTTTCAGTTCATTTGGCGATTGCTTTGATTTTTTTGATGTATGTCACGCTCGGTGAGCGTCATGGTCAAATGGCCACTATCTATGGGCCATTGCTGCCAGTGTCGAATTTGGGCAAGCTCGACTCTTTTGCGATGAGCATTTTATGCACGCCGAAGACGACGGCCCCGACCAGAGCGAAGCCACGTCCGCCACGGTCATGCGCTACCACTTGAGCTGGAAGCATCGGGATCTGGACAGCGTGATGGCGCTGTATCACGCGGATATTCAATACAACGATTTTTTTCAGAACCGTGTTCTCGGCCTTGAAGAGTTACGCGAGTACGTGCGCGTCAGCATGCCGCGAGAATCCGACGAACTGCTCGAGCATTGCGATCGAATTCGCGTGGATGGCAACACCGCGTTCATTCAATACGAAGTGACTCTGCGTGGCGGTGAGGGGCTGGTGTCATTTCGATCCAGCGAAGCGATCACGGTCAAGGACGGGCTGATCTGGCGCGTCAACGAATATGCTTCTCTGGTGCGCACACAAAGCAATGGCAGCACCGCGGCGAGCCAGCGGCCGGCAGTCAGTCGCCTGGGTTTGTCGCCACGCCAACTGAGTTTCATGGCTGAAGACTTGCAGCAATACTTCGAAAGACAACAAGCCTATCTCGATCCCGAACTCGACCTGCAGCGGGTAGCGAAGGAGTGCGGGTACAGTCGCAATCAGATTTCCTACCTGCTCAATCAGGTGTTGGGGCAAAGTTTCTACCGTTACGTCAATCAGGCGCGCCTGCAGCATTTGCTGCGTTCGCTGGACAATGCCGCGCCACCCGTGCGCATCGATGAGCTGGCGTTCGCCGCCGGGTTCAATTCGTTATCGGCGTTCTACAGCTGCTTCCGCCAGCACACCGGGCAGTCACCGAAGGCTTACGCCAAACAAATTTCTTTGCGGACACGCGCGCAAGACATCGGCTGAGCTCACGCACTAGGATCGACGCCATCGAAGGTTTTCAGTGGCGGAGTCTTGCATGCCGGCGTGGCGCACTATCAGTTTGTGGATGGATCAACTCGATGAGCCGCTGATTGCGCGGCCTGAGCTTGAGCGGGACCTGGACGTCGACGTGGCGATCATCGGCGCCGGCTACACCGGATTGTGGACTGCGTATTACCTGAAGAAACTGGCCCCCGGCCTGAACATTGCCATCGTCGAGGCGCAAACCGCCGGCTTCGGTGCTTCCGGCCGCAATGGCGGCTGGCTGATGGGTAATCTGCTCGGCGAGGACCGGCTGCTGGCCGGTTTGTCGCCAGAGCAGCGCCGAGCCTCGTTCGACCTGCTGCACAGCATTCCCGATGAGGTCGAGGTTGTCCTTGAGCGTGAAGGCATCGCCTGCGATTACCGCAAGGGCGGCGTTCTTTACTGTGCTGCGCGCTATCCGGAACAGGAAGCCACCCTGCGCGACTACTTGAGCAAACTGCACGCCCAAGGCTTGACCGACAACGATTACCGCTGGCTCAGCCCCGAGCAACTGGCGCAGCAGATCCGCGTGGCCAAGCCTTATGGCGGCATTTATGCGCCGCACGTGGCGACCATCCATCCGGCCAAACTGGTGCGCGGTCTGGCGCGGGCCGTGCAGAACATGGGTGTGAAAATCTACGAAAACAGCCCGGTCACGCATTGGCAGTCGGGCAGCCTGCGTACTGCCAAGGCCAGCGTGCGCAGTCACTGGATCGTGCCGGCAGTCGAAGGTTATTCGGTGACCTTGCCGCCGTTGGGTCGCTATCAGTTACCGGTGCAAAGCCTGATCGTCGCCACCGAGCCGTTGTCTGCCGCCACTTGGGATGAAATCGGGCTCAATCGCGGGCAAGCGTTCAGCGAGTTCAGCCGCCAGGTCACGTATGGCCAGCGCAGCGCCGACAATCGCCTGATCTTCGGCGCCCGTGGCGGCTACCAGTTTGCCGGCAAGCTGCGGCACAACTTTGACCTGACCCGCGATGAAGTCGAACTGCGCCGTTATCTGTTCGGCGAGCTGTTCCCGCAACTGAAAAACGTGCAGATCAGCCACGCCTGGGGCGGCAACCTCGGCATGTCCCGACACTTCAAACCGCACATGCTCTGCGACCGCGCCAACGGTATTGCATTGTCCGGCGGTTATGGCGGCGAGGGCGTTGGCGCCAGCAATCTCGGCGGCCGTACCTTGGCGGATCTGATTCTTGAGCGTGACAGCGAACTGACTCAACAGCCATGGGTGCTGCCCGACGGCGCGATTCATGCGTTGCGCGCGTGGGAGCCGGAGCCATGCCGCTGGCTCGGTTACAACGCAATCATCAAAAGTTTTGTCCACGAAGACCAGACCCTGGCCAACCCGGCGACCGCGCCATGGCGGCGCAAACTGGCCAGTCAGGTGGCGGGTTTCATGGAAGGTTTCATGCACTAAACGTCGTTTATCGAACAGACAGGTCAGACCATGAGTATTACGCAATTCAAGAACACCGCGACATTGCCACTCGACGAATCCAATCCGGTGGCGGTGCCGCTGGGCGAGCCGGTCGCGATTGCCTCGACCACCAGCGTCGAGCGCGACGACGGCGTCGAAACCGGCGTCTGGGAATGCACCCCCGGACGCTGGCGCCGGCAGATCACCGCACAGGAATTCTGCCATTTCATTTCCGGGCGCTGCACGTTCACCCCGGACGGCGGGGGTGAAACCCTGCACATACAAGGTGGCGACGCACTGATGTTGCCGGCCAATTCGCTCGGCATCTGGGATATCCAGGAGACCGTGCGCAAAACCTACGTGCTGATTTTCTGATCGCTTGATCCCTTTGATTGCCTGCCAACAAAAAAACCTACACAGGAATCGCCCCATGATCCGAAAGACCCTTGCTCTGGCACCGCTGATGCTTGCCGTTTCCCTCGCTCAGGCGGCGGAAACGGTCAAGGTGTACAACTGGTCCGACTACATCGCGCCAGACACCACGAAGAATTTTCAGAAGGAAACCGGCGTCGGCGTCACGTATGACGTCTACGACAGCAACGAAACCCTCGACGGCAAGTTGATGACCGGCAAATCCGGCTACGACGTGGTCTTTCCGTCCAACCATTTCATGGCCCGGCAGATTCAAGGGGGAGCGCTGAAGAAGCTCGACAAGAGCCAGTTGCCGAACTGGAAGAATCTCAATCCAGTGCTGCTCAAGGCCTTGCAGGTCAACGATCCGAACAACGAGCATGGCTTCCCGTATCTATGGGGCAGCACCGGCATTGGCTACAACATCGCGAAAGTCAAAGCGGTGCTGGGCGACAACGCTCCGGTGGATTCCTGGGACTTGATCTTCAAGCCCGAATACATGGAGAAGTTGCAGAAGTGCGGCGTGGCGATTCTCGACAACGGCCCGGAATTGCTCCCGGCAGCGCTCAACTATCTGGGCTTGCCGCCCCACAGCAAAAATCCCGAGGACTATAAGAAGGCCGAAGCCTTATTGATGAAAGTGCGGCCGTACGTCAGCTATTTCCATTCCTCGAAGTACACCAGCGACCTGGCCAACGGCGATATCTGCGTGGCCGTCGGCTTCTCCGGCGACATCCTGCAAGCGGAAAACCGCGCCAAGGAAGCCAAGAACGGTGTCGACATCGGCTACAACATTCCCAAGGAAGGCGCGGCAATCTGGTTCGACATGGTCGCCATGCCCGCCGATGCCCCGGACGAGAAGGCCGGTTATGCGTTCATGAATTACCTCCTGCGCCCGGACGTCATGGCCAGCATCAGCAACTACGTGCACTACGCCAACGGCAACGAGCAAGCCGACAGCCTGATCGATCCGGCAATCAAGAACGACACCAAGGTTTATCCGAGTCCGGAGATGATGGGCAAATTGTTCGCGCTGGAAGCAATGCCGCTAAACATCGACCGCATCCGCACGCGGGTTTGGAACAAGATCCGTACGGGTAGCTGACTCGCTTTTCCCCTGTAGGAGCTGCCGCAGGCTGCGATCTTTTGATCTTGCTTTTGAAAGGCAAAGTCAAAAGATCGCAGCCTCGTTTCACTCGTCAGCTCCTACAGTTTGGGTGAGCCGTTTGGTTGATATCAATACACTGGCATCGCACTAATAAAGTGCAGCAAATTGAGACGCGCATAACAAAAAACAACTTACCCATATTTAATATTTAAATAGAAAATCGTCAGACAATTAGGCAAGAGCCGCACAACTAAAACATTCTTTCATCGCCACACGCTTTGTTTACGGCAGTTTCCCGAAACACTCCGGTTTGATCTCAAAAAAATCCTTTACGTCAGATTTCAAATTGTGTCAGGTTTCTGATGCCTTCATTGGGCGAGTGATAGGACTATCTCGCCAGAGATTGTCGCTATCGGACAAAAACTGTTCCATTGCTAAACAAGGAAGTGTGTTTATGTCGAAAGTTAAAGCTAATGCTATTGATACCGCCGAACAGGCTTTTTTGCTGTCTGCGGCGCCGCAACCTCTGGCCGCAGCCAGCTCGGCGTTTAACCAGATCGATAGCTTCAGCCACCAATACGATCGTGGCGGCAACCTCACGGTCAATGGCAAACCCTCCTTCTCCGTCGACCAGGCCGCAACCCAGTTGCTGCGCGACGGCGCTGCCTACCAGGACAAGGATGGCAGCGGCAAGATCGAACTCACCTACACGTTCCTGACTTCGGCATCGTCCAGCACGATGTACAAACACGGGATCAGCGGGTTCAGTCAATTCAGTGCACAACAACAAGCCCAAGCCAAGCTCGCCATGCAATCCTGGGCAGACGTGGCCAACGTGACCTTCACCGAGAAAGCCTCAGGTGGTGACGGCCACATGACCTTCGGTAACTACAGCGGTGGCCAGGATGGCGCTGCAGCGTTCGCCTATCTGCCAGGCACCGGTGCTGGTTATGACGGCACCTCGTGGTACCTGATCAACAGTGGCTACACGCAGAACAAGAACCCGGATCTGAACAACTACGGTCGTCAGACCCTGACTCACGAAATCGGTCACTCATTGGGCCTTGCCCACCCTGGCGACTACAACGCCGGCAATGGCAACCCGACTTACAACGATGCGTCCTACGGCCAGGACACCCGCGGTTACAGCATCATGAGTTACTGGAGCGAGAGCAACACCAACCAGAACTTCAGCAAGGGCGGCGTAGAAGCGTATTCCTCCGGCCCGCTGATGGACGATATTGCTGCGATCCAGAAGCTCTACGGTGCCAACACCACCACCCGAACCGGTGACACCACCTACGGCTTCAACTCCAACACTGGTCGTGATTTCCTCAGCGCTTCGTCGTCGAGTGACAAAGTGGTGTTCTCGGTGTGGGACGCGGGCGGCAAGGATACTCTGGACTTCTCGGGTTTTACCCAGAACCAGAAGATCAACCTCAATGACGCCTCGTTCTCCGACGTTGGTGGCATGGTAGGCAACGTGTCCATCGCCAAGGGCGCGATCATCGAGAACGCCATCGGTGGTTCGGGCAACGATCTGCTGATCGGCAACAGCGTAGCCAACGAGCTCAAGGGCGGTGCCGGCAACGACATCCTCTGGGGTGGCGGTGGTGCTGACAAACTGTGGGGCGGTGCGGGTTCGGACACGTTTGTGTTCGCAGCCAGCTCGGACTCCAAGCCAGGTGCGATCGATCAGATCCTCGATTTCGTCAGTGGTCTGGACAAAATCGATCTGACCGGAATCACCAAAGGCGCCGGCCTGCACTTCGTCAATGCCTTCACCGGTGCGGCGGGCGATGCAGTGCTGACTTCGTCGGGCGGCAACAGCCTGCTGTCGGTGGACTTCTCCGGGCATGGCTCGGCTGATTTCCAGGTCAGCACCGTAGGCCAGGCGGCATTCAGCGACATCGTAGCGTGATGTGAAGCAGGAAAGCGGCGCGTGATGCGCCGCTTTCTCTCCTTGCATCGTGTTGCTCTGTAAGCAAGGCTACACGCCGGAGCGAATATTCCCATGATCTACAAAGCTTTTCCCTACAAGGCAATGGCGTGGCTCGCGGCGGCGCTGATCACGATTTCAGGAGAAAACAGCATGGCAAGCAGCCTCAGACTCGAAGAACCCTCGGTGTTGGCCGGCCAGTGGCAGGCAACGTTGTCTACCCGGGATGAAGACCCGCAAGCGCAAAAGCAGCAGGACAAGCCTTCGAATACTTGCCTCGTCGAATTGCTCGCAAACAAGACTTTGGGTCAAGGCGCTGACTGCCTGGGCGCATGGCTTGATGAAGCACCGATCGGCTGGTTTCCCGATCCTGACGGCCTGTCGATCACCGGCAAGGAAGGTTCCAGAATCCAGTTCTTCAGCCGACAACGTGACGGGCTGTACTTGACCACTTTGAAGTCGGGTCTGATGATCACGTTAACGCACACAGTGAAACAGCCTTGATTATCGAATCCGCGACAAAGTTTTAATATAAAGCGCCACAAGCTGGTTATAAGAGACGCCGAATGACAACTGCACCGCTGTTAATTACGCAAGTTGTTATGAAAGTGTAAGCGGGTACTTGCAAGTCATCTTTCGCAGGTAAGCGGAACATTAATTGAGGTCTCGTCCAAGTGTGGCGAGAGCGAACATTTCAGGAAGAATCAATGAAGATGGCGAAGGCCCCAGCCACCGCTCCGTTATTCAAGGCTTTGGGTGACTATAAAAGCATCCTGATCAGCGTCGGCTGCTTTACCGCGCTGATTAACGTGCTGATGCTGGTGCCCTCCATCTATATGCTTCAGGTCTATGACCGGGTGCTGTCGTCGCAGAACGAAACGACCCTGGCGATGCTGTCGTTGATGGTCGTCGGCTTCTTTGCCTTCATCGGCATGCTGGAAGTGATCCGCAGCTTTATCGTGATCCGCATCGGCAGCCAGCTGGAGCGCCGCTTCAACCTGCGTGTTTACCAAGCGGCGTTTGAACGCAATCTGTTCAAGGGCGAGGGCAACGCCGGGCAATCGCTGGGCGACCTGACGCACATTCGCCAATTCGTCACGGGGCCTGCGCTGTTCGCGTTTTTCGATGCGCCGTGGTTCCCGGTCTATCTGTTTGTGATCTACCTGTTCAACGTCTGGCTCGGCGTGCTCGCTACCGCGGGCGCACTGTTGCTGATAGGGCTGGCGTGCCTGAACGAATACATGACCAAAAAGCCGCTGGGCGAAGCCGCCGGTTATTCGCAGAAGTCCAGCCAGTTGGCCACCAGCCATTTGCACAACGCCGAAACCATTCAGGCGATGGGCATGCTCGGTTCCCTGCGTAAACGCTGGTTCCAGGTACACTCGCGCTTCCTCGGCCTGCAAAATCAGGCCAGTGACACCGGTGCGGTGATCAGCTCTCTCAGCAAAACCCTGCGTCTGTGCCTGCAATCGCTGGTGTTGGGGCTGGGTGCATTGCTGGTGATCAAGGGTGACATGACCGCCGGGATGATGATCGCCGGTTCGATTCTGATGGGGCGTGTCCTGAGCCCGATCGACCAGTTGATAGCCGTGTGGAAGCAGTGGAGCGGGGCGAAGCTGGCTTACCGCCGTCTCGATGCACTGCTGCAAGCGTTTCCGCCCAGCGACGACGCCATGGCGCTGCCGCCGCCGAAAGGCCAGATCACCTTCGAACAGGTCAGCGCCGGCCCACCGGGGCAACGTGCGGCGACCCTGCAAATGGTCAATTTCAATCTGAATGCCGGCGAAGTGCTCGGCGTGCTCGGCGCCTCCGGCTCGGGCAAATCAACCCTGGCGCGGGTGCTGGTTGGTGTCTGGCCGACGCTGGGTGGCACTGTGCGTCTGGATGGCGCTGATATTCATCGCTGGAACCGCGACCAGCTCGGCCCGTACATCGGCTACCTGCCGCAAGACATCGAGCTGTTCAGCGGCAGCATCGCCGAGAACATTGCGCGTTTCAGCGAGGCCGATCCACAGAAGGTCGTTGCCGCCGCGCAACAGGCCGGCGTGCACGAAATGATCCTGCGCCTGCCGCAAGGCTACGACACGCAACTGGGCGAGGACGGCAGTGGCTTGTCCGGCGGCCAGAAGCAGCGCGTGGCCCTGGCGCGTTCAATGTACGGCACGCCGAGCCTGGTAGTGCTGGATGAACCGAACTCCAACCTCGACACCGTCGGCGAAGCAGCGCTGGCCAGTGCCATTGCCGCGCTCAAAGCCCAAGGCACCACGGTGGTGCTGGTGACGCATCGCTCTTCGGTGCTGGCCCAGGCTGATAAATTGCTGGTGCTCAACGACGGGCGTCTGCAAGCCTTCGGCCCGAGTCAGGACGTGCTCAAGGCACTCTCCGGCCAGCAAGAACAACAACGGGAAAAAGCTGCACAGGCACCGGGCGGGCTCAGCATGAGCCGACAGTATCAGCCCTCGACAAGGAATTCGGGTGTATGAGCAGCGCAAGCATGAACACTGAAAACGAAGCGAGCATGGAGCACGCGTACATCACCGAACGCCCGGAACGCGACGCTAAATTCTTCGCGCGCATGGGCTGGATTCTGGCGATCGTCGGTGCCGGTAGTTTCTTCACCTGGGCGGCACTGGCGCCGCTGGATCAAGGCATTCCGGTGCAGGGCACGGTGGTGGTCTCGGGCAAGCGCAAAGCCGTGCAGTCGATGAGCAGCGGTGTGGTCAGCCGGATTCTGGTGCGCGAAGGCGAAATCGTGAAGCAGGGCCAACCGCTGTTCCGCCTCGATCAAACGCAAGTCGCCGCCGATGTGCAGTCGCTGCAAGCGCAGTACCGCATGGCCTGGGCCAGCCTCGCGCGTTGGCAGGCCGAGCGCGACAACCTCAAGCAAGTGACCTTTCCGGCAGAGTTGAGCAACGACCCGGACCCGCGCCTGGCACTGGTTCTGGAAGGGCAGCGGCAACTGTTCAGCAGCCGTCGCGAGGCGTTCTATCGTGAGCAAGCGGCATTGCGCGCGAGCATCGAAGGCGCCACCGCGCAACTGGCCGGCATGCGCCGCGCCCGTACCGATCTGAATGCCCAGGCCGACTCGCTGCAACAACAGTTGAGCAACCTGCAACCGCTGGCTGACAACGGCTACATCCCGCGCAACCGCTTGATGGAATACCAGCGCCAACTGTCGCAAGTGCAGCAGCAACTGGCGGAAAACACCGGTGAAAGCGGCCGGGTCGAGCAGGGCATCCTCGAGTCGCGCCTGAAGCTGCAACAGCACGGCGAGGAATACCAGAAGGAAGTCCGCACGCAACTGGCCGAGGCGCAACTGAAGAGCGTCACCCTGTCGGAGCAACTGACTTCCGCCGGTTTCGACTTGCAGCACAGCGAAATCATCGCCACCGCTGACGGTGTGGCAGTCAATCTTGGCGTGCACACCGAAGGCGCCGTGGTGCGGCAGGGCGAAACCCTGCTGGAGATCGTCCCGCAAGGCACCACGCTGGAAGTGGAAGGGCACCTGCCGATCAACCTCATCGACAAGGTCGGCACGCATTTGCCGGTGGACATCCTGTTTACCGCGTTCAACCAGAGCAAAACCCCGCGTGTACCCGGCGAAGTCAGCCTGATTTCCGCCGACCAGATGGTCGATGAGAAAACCGGCGTGCCTTATTACGTGCTGCGCAGCAGCGTCAGTGATCAGGCCATGGAAAAACTCAACGGGCTGGTGATCAAGCCCGGCATGCCGGCAGAAATGTTCGTGCGCACCGGCGAACGTTCACTCCTCAACTATTTGTTCAAACCGCTGCTCGACCGGGCCGGCTCCGCGTTGACCGAGGAATAAGGATGTTCGGCTGTATGAATAAGCTTTCCATGCTCGGGGCGGCAATGATGCTGCTCGCGAGTCACTCAGCGGTAGCGGCCATGGGGCCGTTTGAGATTTACGAACAGGCACTGCGCAATGACCCGGTGTTCCTCGGGGCGATCAAGGAGCGTGATGCGGGTCTGGAGAACCGCGCCATTGGCCGTGCCGGCCTGCTGCCGCGCCTCGGTTACACCTATAACAAGGGGCGCAACTCGTCGAAAGCCACTTCCCTTGATGACCGCGCGCGCAACCGCACCGACGACCGCAACTACAGCAGTTACGGCTCGGCCTTGACCCTGCAACAACCGCTGCTTGATTACGAGGCTTATGCCGCGTACCGCAAAGGTGTCGCGCAGTCGCTGTTTGCTGACGAAAACTTCCGTGGCAAAAGCCAGGAATTGCTGGTGCGCGTGCTGGATAACTACACCAAGGCGCTGTTCGCACAGGATCAGATCGACATCGCTCAGGCGAAGAAGAAAGCATACGAGCAGCAGTTCCAGCAGAACGAACACATGTTCAAGCAGGGCGAGGGCACCCGTACCGACATTCTCGAAGCCGAGTCGCGCTATGAGCTGGCCACTGCCGAAGAGATCGAGGCGCGTAACGAGCAGGATGCCGCGCTGCGTGAATTGGGCGCACTGGTCGGCGCACCGGCGGTGGATATCGGCGATCTGGCGCCACTGGATCAGAACTTCCAGACCTTCGCTCTGCAACCGGCCAATTACGATACCTGGCACGAGATGGCGGTCAGCAACAACCCGAATCTGGCTTCGCAACGTCAAGCCGTGGAAGTTGCGCGCTACGAAGTGGAGCGTAATCGTGCCGGGCATCTGCCGAAAATCAATGCCTATGCCTCGATGCGCCAGAACGAGTCGGAAAGCGGCAACACCTATAACCAGCGCTACGAAACCAATACCATCGGTTTTGAAGTCAGCGTGCCGTTGTATGCCGGTGGCGGTGTGTCGGCGTCCACGCGTCAGGCCAGCCGCAGCATGGAACAGGCGGAGTACGAGCTTGATGGCAAGACGCGCGAGACGTTGATCGAACTGCGTCGGCAGTTCAGCGCCTGCCTGTCCGGAGTGAGCAAATTGCGCGCTTATCAGAAAGCGCTGAGCTCGGCTGAAGCGCTGGTGGTGTCCACCAAGCAGAGCATTCTCGGTGGTGAGCGCACCAACCTCGACGCACTGAACGCCGAGCAGCAGCTGTTCACTACGCGTCGCGATCTGGCGCAGGCGCGGTACGACTATCTGATGGCCTGGACCAAGTTGCATTACTACGCCGGGACCTTGAACGAGCAGGATCTGGCGCGGGTGGATGAGGCTTTTGTGGTCGCTCAACAGCCCTCACCCTAACCCTCTCCCACAGGGAGAGGGGACCGATCCGGGGATATTGCAGAAGTACACCGACTTGAACGAGCGTCACCGAATCCAACACCGACCCGGTTTTTCAGGTTGATGTAAGACGCAAGACACCTCGGTCAGCTCCCTCTCCCTCGGGAGAGGGCTGGGGTGAGGGAAATGCTCTACCGAATCCATAATCGACGCGGTGTTTCAGGTCGATGTAAGACGCAAGACACCTCGGTCAGCTCCTTCTCCCTCGGGGAGAGGGTTGGGGTGAGGGAAATGCTCTACCGAATCCATAATCGACGCGGTGTTTCAGGTCGATGTAAGACGCAAGACACCTCGGTCAGCTCCCTCTCCCTCGGGAGAGGGCTGGGGTGAGGGAAATGCTCTACCGAATCAATAATCGACCCGGTGTTTCAGGTCGATGTAAGACGCAAGACACCTCGGTCAGCTCCCTCTCCCTCGGGAGAGGGCTGGGGTGAGGGAAATGCTCTACCGAATCCATAATCGACGCGGTGTTTCAGGTCGATGTAAGGCGCAAGACACCTCGGTCAGCTCCCTCTCCCTCGGGGAGAGGGCTGGGGTGAGGGGGACAGGCAACACCGCAAAAGAACCTGCATAAAACAATAAAAGTGAGTGGTGAACATGGACGTACGCATCAAGCCGATTTCGGTCGGCACCCTGCTGCTTGTGATTTCTGCAAACCAGGTTCAGGCGCAATACCTGGAAACCGGTAAACCCGGCGACTCCGCCAGTTGGCGCAGTGCCGAATTCCTCCGTGACTGGGGTCTGGAGCGCATGCAGGCCGACCAGGCCTACGCCGCCGGCATCACTGGCAAAGGCGTGAAAATCGGCGCGCTCGATTCCGGTTTCGCTGCCGACCACCCGGAGTTCGCCACGGATCGTTATCACCCGGTACTGGCGAGCGGAAGCTACGTTGACGGCACGCTGTTCAACGTCGATGGCACCCTCAATCCCAACAACGACTCCCACGGCACTCACGTGGTCGGCACCATGGGCGCCTCGCGCGATGGCGGCGGCATGCACGGCGTGGCGTACAACGCGCAGATCTACGTCGGCAACACCAACAAGAACGACAGCTTCCTGTTCGGCCCGAATCCCGATCCACGTTATTTCAAAGCGGTGTACGACGCCTTGGCCGATGCTGGCGTGCGGGCGATCAATAACAGTTGGGGCAGCCAGCCGCCGGATGTCAGCTACCGCACCCTCGCGGATCTTCACGCCGCCTACGCGCAGCACTGGAACCAGGGCACTTGGCTCGACGCCGCTGCCGATGTCTCGCGGCGTGGCGTTATCAACGTGTTCAGCGCCGGCAACAGCGGCTACCCGAATGCCAGCGTGCGCTCCGCGCTACCGTACTTTCAGCCGGATCTGGAAGGTCATTGGCTGGCGGTGTCCGGGCTCGATCAGAGCAATCAGCAGAAGTACAACCAGTGCGGCATCGCCAAGTATTGGTGCATTACCACACCGGGGGCGAAGATCGACAGCACCATTCCCGGCGGCGGTTACGCGATCAAGTCCGGCACCTCAATGTCGGCGCCGCACGCCACCGGCGCTCTGGCGCTGGTGATGGAGCGCTACCCGTACATGAACAATCAGCAGGCGCTGCAAGTGCTGCTGACCACAGCCACGCAACTGGACGGTTCGGTGACCGACGCACCGACAGAACGAGTCGGTTGGGGCGTGGCCAACCTGCAGCGGGCGATGCGCGGCCCGGGGCAATTACTTGGCGCGTTTGACGCGAATCTGCCTGCCGGACAGCGCGATGTCTGGAGCAACGACATCTCGGATAACGCACTGATCCAGCGTCAGCGCGAAGACCTCGCCGAACACAGCGCCTGGCAGCAGACCCTGCAGGCCAAAGGTTGGCAAAACGGCATCCCCAGCGGCGCCAGTCAGCAGGATCAGACCGATTACGCGGTCGGCATGGCCCGTGATGCAGCGGCAGCGACGCGGGTGTATCAAGGCAGCCTGATCAAGTCCGGCGGTGGGCAATTGCTCCTCAGCGGCGACAACACCTATCGCGGCCCGACCACGGTCAACGGCGGTTTGCTCACGGTCAACGGCTCGCTGACCTCGGCGGTGACGGTCAACGCCAGCGGCACCCTCGGCGGTTCCGGGCGCATCGGCGCATTGCTCGCCAACAGCGGCGGTCGCGTGGCGCCGGGCAATTCCATCGGCACCTTGAACGTGGCTGGCGATGTGACTTTCGCAGCGGGTTCGACCTACGCGGTGGAACTGTCGCCCACCGCCAGTGACCGCATCGTCGCCGGCGGCAGCGCGACCATCAGCGGCGCTACCGTCAGCCTGTCACTGGAAAACAGCCCGACGCTGCTGAGTACTGCCCAAGTGCAAAGTCTGCTCGGCCATCAGTACAACATTCTGCAAGCGGCCGGCGGCATTCAGGGCCAGTTCGGCGCGGTGTTGCCCAACTACCTGTTCATCGGCGGTAGCCTCGATTACGCCGCCAGCGGCATTCAACTCAACATCGAACGTAATGCCACATCCTTCGCCAGCGTTGGCCAAACCCCGAACCAACGCTCGGTGGCCGCTGCGATCGAAGGGCTGGGCGCCGCTAACCCGGTGCTCGAAAGCCTGCTGCTGTCGTCATCCGCTGCATCCGCGCAACAGGCGTTTCAACAATTGAGCGGCGAAATCTACCCGGCGCTCGGTTCGATGCTGATCAACGACAGTCGCCAATTGCGCGATGCCGTGGGCGAGCGTTTGCACAACGCGACGGCGGCGCAAAGCAATGGCTGGGTCAAAGCACTCGGCGCCTGGGGCAGCACCGATTCAAGCCACGACACGGCGGGTTACAGCACTTCGATTGGCGGCTTGCTGGCTGGTGTCGACGGCGCGCTGGATGAGCAGACACGCATTGGTCTGGTGACGGGTTACAGCGACAGTTCGTTGAGCATGGGCTCGGGCACGCATTCTTCGGCCAAGGTCGACAGCTATCACCTCGGCGCCTACGCGGGCCACGACATCGGCGCGTGGCGACTGAGCACTGGCGCGGCGTACAGCTGGCATCGCGGCGACGTCAAACGTGATCTGCAGTACGGCGAGGTCAGCGCCAAACAGAAGGCCAAGGTCGATGCGAGCACCACGCAAGTGTTCGGCGAAGCGGCGTATCAACTCCACCTGCAACCGTTGGCGCTGGAGCCGTTCGCCAACCTCGCCTATGTGCACGTCGACACAGAAGGGTTTACCGAGAAGGGCGATGCCGCCGCGCTGAAAAGCTCGGGCGATCAGCGTGACGCGGTGCTCAGCACCCTCGGCGTACGAGCGATCAAGACCTTCAATCTGTCGCCGGCGCAATCGCTCGATGTCAGCGGCCATCTCGGCTGGCAACACAGCCTCAGCGACATCGATGCCGAGCAACACCTGCGCTTCGCCAGCGGCGGCACGCCTTACCGTGTCGAGAGTTCGGCGCTGGTGCGCGACGCCGCGCTGGTCGGCGTGCAAGCCAGTCTGGCGCTGAGCCGCGACGTACGCGTGAACCTTGATTACAACGGACAACTGGCCAGTCGCGAGAAGCTTCATGGCGTTGGCCTGAGCCTGAACTGGCAGTTCTAAGCAAGATATCCCGGCAATGATCGTTCCTACGCTCTGCGTGGGAATGCCTCTAGGGACGCTCTGCGTCCAGTGACGCGGAGCGTCACGGGCTGCATTCCCATGCTGAGCGTGGGAACGATCATTGCTCTGCGTGGGAACGATCAGGATTTTTCGCAACATCACTAAGGAAGGTCGCTGGATGAATAACAACAATACCCCCGCGCAAACGGGTGGCCGTTTTGCCATGAAAACCCTGACATTCGCGGTGTTGTGCGCTATCGGCACGGCGCAGGCCGCGCCTTACGTGGAAACCGGACGCAGCGGTGATCCTTCAAGTTGGCGCAGCAACGAGTTTCAGGCCGATTGGGGCCTGAGCGCCATCGGTGCCGATTACGCCTACGCCGCTGGCTACACCGGCAAAGGCGTGAAACTGGGCATCTTCGATCAACCGGTCTACGCCGCGCACCCGGAGTTTTCCGGCAGCAATAAAGTCATCACCCTGGTCACCAGCGGGATCCGCGAATACACCGACCCGTACATTCCGGTGAAAGCGGGCGACGCGTTCCGCTATTACGGTTCGCCCTCGGTCGGCTCCGATGGCAAACTCGGCGCCCACGGTACTCACGTGGGTGGCATCGCCGCCGGCAGTCGTGACGGCGGGCCGATGCACGGCGTGGCATTCGGGGCGCAAATCATCAGCGCCGACAACGGCGACCCGGGCCCGGAAGACGGCATCGTGCGCGGCAACGACGGCGCGGTGTACAAGGCCGGTTGGGATGCTCTGATCGCCAGCGGCGCGCGGATCATCAACAACAGCTGGGGCATCGGCATCACCGACCGCTTCGACCTCGGCGGCAAGGATCCGGCGTACCCGCACTTCACCGTCAATGACGCGCAGTTGCAGTTCAACGAAATCCGCACGTTGCTCGGAACCAAAGCCGGTGGCGCGTATGACGGTGCCATCGCCGCCGCACGCAGCGGTATCGTGACAATCTTCGCCGCCGGCAATGACTACAACCTCAACAATCCGGACGCCATTGCCGGCCTCGGCTATTTTGTCCCGGAGATTGCGCCGAACTGGATCACCGTCGCCGCATTGCAGAAGAACCCTGATCTGGCCAGCGCCAATCCGTACATCATGAGTACGTTTTCCTCGCGTTGCGGCTACACCGCGAGCTTATGCGTCTCGGCGCCGGGCACGAAAATCTACAGCGCAATCATCGAAGGCACCAACGCCGACAACCTGACCACCGGCTACAAAAATTACAACGGCACCTCGATGGCCGCGCCGCACGTGGCCGGCTCCATGGCCGTGCTGATGGAACGCTTCCCGTACATGAGCGGCGATCAGGTCGCCACGGTATTGCGTACCACCGCGACCGACCTCGGCGCACCGGGCATCGACGCCTTGTATGGCTGGGGCATGATCAACCTGCGCAAAGGCATTGATGGCCCGGCCATGTTCGTCACCGAGACAGACATTCCTGAGGAGTTCCGCATTCAGGGAGCCTATGGCTCCGGCCAGTTTGTCGCGGATTTGCCTGGCATCGGCGCGATCATCGATCAAGGCAAACCGACCGAGCGTCTGTGCAGCGACATCACCTGCGGCCTCGACACCTGGCGCAACGACATTTCCGGCCACGGCGGCTTGACGAAGCAGGGCATCGGTACGCTGGTGATGACCGGCAACAACAGCTACACCGGCCCGACGCTGGTCAATCAGGGCCGACTGGCCATCAACGGTTCGCTGGCCTCGGCGGTCACCGTGAATGACAGCGGCATCCTTGGCGGTAACGGCCGCATCGGCGCACTGTCGGTGAAAAACGGCGGTACGGTGGCGCCGGGCAACTCCATCGGCACCCTGAATGTTGCGGGTGACGTGACCTTCGAGCCGGGTTCGACCTATGCCGTGGAAGTCTCGCCGACCGCCAGCGACAGGATTGTCGCCGATGGCAAGGCAGTGATCGAGGGGGCCACGGTCAGTCTGTCACTGGAAAACAGCCCGACGCTGCTTACCACCACTGAAGTGAAAAGCCTGCTCGGTACGCAGTTCAATATCCTGCAAGCGGCGGGCGGTATCGAAGGGCAATTTGGCCAGGTGCTGCCCGACTACGCCTTTCTCGGCGGCACCCTGGCGTATTCGGCCAGTGGCGTTCAGTTGGAGGTTGGGCGTAATGGCGCGTCGTTCGCCAGTGTCGGTCTGACGCCAAACCAGCGAGCGGTCGGTGCGGCTGCCGAGCGGCTGGGCGCAGGCAATGCGCTGTTCGAAACACTGCTGCTGTCGCCCAATGCGGCCGTGGCGCAACAAGCGTTCCAGCAGTTATCCGGTGAGATTCATCCGGCGATCGGCACGCTGTTGATCAACGACAGCCGTTACCTGCGCGAGGCAGTCGGCGAGCGCCTGCGCGAGCGTGATCTGTTCAACGCCGATGCACCGACTGATGATCGCAGCAATGCCTGGGTCAAGGTGCTGGGTTCGTGGGGCACCAGCGATGGCGGCAATAAAAACGCGGACTCCACCAGTTCCATCGGTGGTCTGCTGGCCGGTGTCGATGGCTTGATTGCTGAAGATACCCGCCTGGGCTTCGTTACTGGTTACAGCGACAGTTCATTGAGCATGGGCAGCGGCACGCATTCGTCAGCCTCGGTTGACAGCTACCACCTCGGTGCATATCTGGGGCATCAAATCGATGCACTGCGCCTGACCGTTGGCGGCGCCTACAGCTGGCATCGCATCGACGCGAAACGTGATCTGCAGTTCGCTGACGTCAGCGGCAAGCAGAAGACCAAACGCGACGCGAGCACGGCGCAATTGTTCACTGAAGCCGCTTACGATCTGGGCTTGCAACCGATGAACCTTGAGCCGTTCGCCAACCTGTCTTACGTGCACCTGAACACCGACAGCTTTACCGAAAAAGGCGATGCCGCCGCGCTCAAAGGTGGCGAAGACAACCGCGATGTGCTGTTGTCGACGCTCGGCGTACGCGCCAAGCGCAGTTTTGCTCTGTCGGACCAGCATCAACTGGAACTGGGGGCGAGCCTGGGCTGGCAGCACAACCTGAGCAGTGTCGACGCTGACAGCCATCTGGCGTTTGCCAATGGCAACAGCGCGTTCACCGTGCAGAGTGTGTCGATGGATCGCGACGCCGCCGTAGTCGGCGTGCGGGCGGGGCTGGCGCTCAACCGCGATGTGCGTGTGAACCTGGATTACAACGGGCTGATCGGCGCGAACGAGAAGGACCACGGGGTGGGCCTGACGCTTGACTGGCAGTTCTAGGCAGCGCCGGCAGTTCCAGACGAAACTGCCGGGTTTTTTAAAGGAAGAGAGGGCACAACATGGGATTGTTCGATTACAGGAATGCCGATGGCAAAGCGTTGTACAGCGACGCCATCGCACTCACGCTGTATGCCTACACGCCGACCGGCCAGCCATTGCCGGCGACGGGATGGGCACCCGTTGCCGCGACCGTGCTGGGTTATCAAGGCAAGGTCGGGGCGCAGGGTACGTTCTTCGGTGAGAAGGACGGCTTCACCAGCGCCGAAGCCGAAGTACTTGGCAAATACGACGCCGCCGGCAAGTTGGTTGGCATCGGCGTTGCCTTTCGTGGCACTGGCGGGCTGGGTTATAGCGATACCTTTGGCGACATGAAAAACAACTTGCTGGCAGCGATCGGACCATCGGATTACGCCAGCAACTACGCAAAAAACGCTTTCGACAATCTGCTCAAGGCTGTCGCCGCGTTTGCCATTGCCAACGGCATCGCCGCCAAGGACGTGTTGATCAGCGGCCACAGCCTTGGCGGGCTCGGGGTCAACAGCGTGGCCGAATTGAGCGCGAGCAACTGGGGAGGTTTCTTCAAGGACGCCAATTACATTGCGTTCGCCTCGCCAACCCAGAGCAGCACCGGTAATAACGTGCTGAACATCGGTTACGAGAACGATCCGGTATTTCGCGTGCTCGATGGCACTACGTTCAGCACCGCGTCGATGGGCAAGCACGACAAACCGCATGATTCGACCACCGACAACATCGTCAACTTCAACGACAATTACGCCTCCACCGCGCAAAACCTGGTGCCGTTCAGCATCGTCAATCCGCTGAGCTGGTCGGCGCACGGCTCGCTGGGCTATGCCGATGGCCTGAATCGAGTGATCGATTCGAAGTTCTACAACCTCACCGGCAAGGACTCGACGATCATCGTCTCCAACCTGGAAGCGTCGTCCCGAGGCAAGACCTGGGTCGAGGATCTCGGCCGCAGTGGCGAGCCGCACACCGGCAGCACATTCATCATCGGCACCGACAGCAATGACTGGCTCAAGGGGGGCGCGGGCAACGACTTCCTTGAAGGTCGCGCGGGCGATGACCGTTTCCGCGATGACGGCGGTTTCAACATCCTGCTCGGTGGCCAGGGCCACAATACCTTCGAGCTGCAGAAGCCATTGCAGAACTTCAGCTTCGCCAATGACGGCGACGGCACGCTGTATGTGCGCGACGCCTACGGCGGCATCAGCATGACCCGCGACATTGGTGCGCTGGTGAGCAAGGAGTCGGGTTCGTGGTGGGGCAGCAAGGAAATCACCTGGGGTGTGACGGCCAAAGGGCTGACCAATGGCAATGAGCTGACGCAGTACAACCATTCGCTCAGCGGTGATGGCTACGGCAACGCGTTGCATGCGACGGCCGATGGCGACTGGCTGTTCGGTCTCGGTGGCGACGACAGACTGATCAGCGACAAAGGCCACGTAACCTTTGTTGGCGGCGCCGGTAACGATGTGATGACGGCGGTTGGCGGCGGCAACACCTTCCTGTTCAGCGGCGCGTTCGGCTTCGATGCCATCAATGGTTATCAGGGCGGCGACAAACTGGTGTTCATGGGCGTCGAAGGCGCGGGGCAGGGCTACGACTACAAGCAACATGTGGCGCAGACCGGTGGCGATACGGTGCTGAAGATTGGCGACTATGCCGTGACCCTGATCGGGGTGGGAGTGGCTAACCTGTCGGACTCGGCGTTCGTGTTCGCCTGACCAACGCCCCGGTAGGAGCTGCCGCAGGCTGCGATCTTTTGATTGTGTTTTTAAAGATCAAAAGATCGCAGCCTCGTTGCACTCGACAACTCCTACTGGGGGTTTACATGGGGTGTTGAAATGCTCCGGAGCGCTCCGTGAGGGGCGCACTGGCTGTGAGCTATCTCTGAACAATTCCAACAAAGAGAGAGGCAATAGCAATGGGTGTGTATGACTACAAGAATTTCGGCACGGACGATTCCAAGGCGTTGTTCAGCGATGCCATGGCAATCACTCTGTACTCCTACCACAACCTCGATAACGGTTTTGCCAGCGGTTATCAGCACAACGGTTTCGGCATCGGCCTGCCAGCCACACTGGTCACCGCGTTGATTGGCGGCACCGACTCGCAAGGTGTCATCCCGGGCATTCCATGGAATCCCGACTCGGAAAAACTCGCCCTCGATGCGGTTAAAGCGGCCGGCTGGACGCCGATCACCGCCTCGCAACTGGGCTACGAAGGCAAGACCGATGCGCGAGGAACCTTTTTCGGCGAGAAGGCCGGCTACACCAGCGCTCAGGTCGAGATCCTCGGCAAGTACGACGCCCAAGGCCATCTCACCGAGCTTGGCATTGCCTTTCGTGGCACCAGTGGCCCGCGAGAAATCCTCATTGGCGACTCGATCGGCGACGTGATCAACGACCTGCTCGCGGCCTTCGGCCCCAAGGATTACGCGAAAAACTACGTTGGCGAAGCGTTCGGCAATCTGCTCAATGACGTGATGGCCTTCGCCAAGGCCAACGGCCTCACCGGCAAGGACATATTGGTCAGCGGCCACAGTCTCGGCGGCCTGGCCGTCAACAGCATGGCCGACTTGAGCGGCGGCAAGTGGGGCGGATTCTTTGCCGACTCCAACTACATCGCCTATGCCTCGCCAACGCAAAGCAGCACCGACAAAGTGCTTAACGTCGGCTATGAAAACGATCCGGTGTTTCGAGCTCTCGACGGCTCGACCTTCACCGGCGCCTCGGTAGGCGTGCACGATGCACCGCATGCCTCGACCACTGACAACATCGTCAGCTTCAACGATCACTACGCCTCGACCGCGTGGAATCTGCTGCCGTACTCGATCCTCAACATTCCAACGTGGATTTCACACCTGCCCACCGGTTACGGCGACGGCATGACCCGTGTACTGGATTCGAAGTTCTACGACCTGACCAGCCGCGACTCGACAATCATCGTCGCCAACCTGTCCGATCCGGCGCGAGCCAACACCTGGGTGCAGGATCTCAATCGCAACGCCGAAACCCACAAGGGCAGCACGTTCATCATCGGTAGCGACGGCAACGATCTGATCCAGGGTGGCAGCGCCAATGACTATCTGGAAGGCCGTGCCGGCAACGACACCTTCCGTGACAGTGGCGGCTACAACATCATCCTTGGCGGGCAGGGCAGCAATACCCTGGACTTGCAGCAAGCGGTGGGCAAGTTCGACTTCGCCAACGACGGCGCCGGCAATCTGTACATCCGCGATGCCAACGGCGGGATCAGTATCACCCGCGACATCGGCAGTATTGTCACCAAGGAACCGGGGTTTCTCTGGGGGCTGTTCAAGGATGACGTCACTCACAGCGTCACCGCCAGCGGCCTGAAGGTCGGCAGCAATGTCACGGCGTACGAGTCCAGCGTCAAAGGTAGCGCTGGCGCCGACACGCTGAAGGCGCATGCCGGTGGCGATTGGCTGTTTGGCCTCGACGGTAACGATCACTTGATCGGCAGCACGGGTAATGACGTGTTTGTCGGCGGTGCCGGCAATGACCTGATGGAATCGGAGGGCGGGGCGGATACGTTCCTGTTCAACGGCGCGTTCGGCCAGGATCGGGTGGTCGGTTACACAACGAACGACAAACTGGTCTTCCTCGGCGTACAGGGTGTTCTGCCGACTGAGGATTTCCGTGCCCATGCCGCGACCGTTGGGCAGGATACGGTGCTGACGTTTGGCAACGACTCGGTGACACTGGTGGGCGTGTCGCTCAATAGCCTGAGTGCTGACGGTGTCGTGATCGCCTGATGTTGATGGGGTGCCGGCAAGGGCCCTTTCGCGAGCAAGCTCGCTGCCACACTGGATCTGTGTCGTTTACAGAACCCTGTGGAAGCGAGCCTGCTCGCGAAGAACGATAACGCGGTTTAAAAGTGACTCAACAGCCACTCCCTGACTCAAATCCCTGCCAAACAGGAAATGCGGCCTAAAGCCAGCACGTGCACACACGTTCTATAGCTAGCCGCCATTGAGTACAGGAGATTCAAACGTGAAAGGTTTCAAGGGGTATATCGGCTTCGTCGCACTGGCGCTGTGTTCGGCCAATGTCTGCGCCGATCTGCCTCAAAGCTCGATTCTGAGCCGCTACGGCATCACCACCGACCAACTGCCGAGCCCGCCGAAAACCGAAGCAGTCGAACCGGTCGAAGAGAAAAGCCGCTTTCAGATTCAGCCTGAACAACCGTTCGTGACTCTGCGTCTGGGTGACGGCAAGCAGCCGCAGACCACCGGCAATCTGAGCATTGATCGCATGGCGCAGCAGGATCTGGAACGCTGCCGGCGTTTGCAAGGTGAAGTGGTCAAGCGGGGCGGCACGTACATGCCTTGCGATGGCAGCATTCCGGGCATGCCAACCTTCGAATAACACAAACATCCCCTGTAGGAGCTGCCGAAGGCTGCGATCTTTTGATCCGGATCTTGTAAATCACGAGCGAAAGATCGCAGCCTGCGGCAGCTCCTACAGAGATTGCGGGGGTTTCAGTCCTCTTCGCGGACCGTCGCGACTTCATCGGCGCGGACTTTCACCTTGGCCCCGGAAATATCCTCGAACTCATAGAAGCCATCCTTGGTTTTGGTCTTCGGCATGTCCTTGGTCAAATACTGGGTGCCGTTCTGCAAGGTCACCACTGTCTGGGTCGAGCAACCGCCCAGCACGAGCAGCGCGACGACTGCCAAGGGAATGCCCAGCGTGTTGATTTTCATACCCACCTCTACTTCCTCATGCGATGTGAACCCGAGCATTGTCGGTCCTGTAACGCGGTTGGTGCCACTGCGCCGGAAAAAGTTCGATTGTCCGGTTAAAAAATGCCATTGATCCTTTTCCATTTGCACCGGGCAGGGCAGAGCTGGTATCTGTACGCATAACCAGTACTCGTTCGCCATGGCCCTGAATTCCCGTGACTGCCAATCCCCTCGACGACCCGTTCTATTACCTCAACAACTTCCGGCAAGTGCTTGATTGGCTTGAGCTGCGCTATGCCGACGTGATGAGCGAAACCGAGCACGGCTTCATCCGCGTTTTCAAGGCATTGCCCAAGGCCTCGCAGGGCCTGCTGGTGCGCATGGTGATGCGCAAGGGCGTGCACTTTCGTGTCGGTAAACTCAATTACCCTGAAATCGGTGACATCGCGCACGCCGCGCAACCGCTGCTGAATCATGGCTGGCTCGACGAATTCGCAGCGCTGACGATGGCCGAACTGTTCGATGTGCTGCTCAAGGCCGAGGTTCTCCAGGCATTTGGCGCGTTCATCGAGCAACCCAAGGGGCGCAAGGACGATTGGCTGCCGTTGCTCACCGAACAGTTCGCCGATGCCCGTAGCCTGCGCGATTGGGCGCCGTTACTGGCAGAGCGCCTGTTCAGCCTGACCATCATGGACCTGTGCGATCGCCTGCGTCTGATGTTCTTTGGCAATCTTTATCAGGACTGGTCGGAATTCGTCCTCGCTGATCTGGGGATCTTTACCTACGAAAAAGTCGAATTCTGCGCTGATTCGCGCGGCCTGCGCAGCCGCCAGGATGTCGACGCCTGCCTGTTCCTGCATAACTGCCAGTTGCGCTTCGAGGCCGGTGAACCGCTGCAAGCCATTGTCGAGCAAGTCGGCGCCTTGCACTTCGACAACCCCTGGTTGCAACGTCGACGAGGCAAGGTGTTGTTCCAGATCGGCCAGTATTGCGAGCGCATCAGCGAGTTTGCGCTGGCCTTGAGCATCTACCGCGACTGCGCCTATCCAGGCGCGCGATTGCGCATGATCCGCGTGCTGGAACGCTGCGGCGAATACGCCCTTGGCCTGGAACTCGGCACGCTGGCTGAACAGACGCCGCAAAGCGCTGCCGAACAGCAAGGCCTGCAGCGAATAATGCCGCGATTGCGGCGCAAACTCGGCGGGCCGCCACTCAAGCGTACAGCGGCGAAACCGGTCGAACGCCTCGATTTGCAGTTGCTGCGCAGCGATCCTGGGTTGTCGGTGGAGTTTTACGTGCAGGCGCACCTGCATGATGACGACGGCCCGGTGCACTACGTGGAAAACAGCCTGATCAACTCGTTGTTCGGTTTGTTGTGCTGGCCGGCGATCTTCGCGCCGTTGCCCGGTGCATTCTTTCACCCGTTCCAGCGCGGGCCGGTCGATCTGCTCAATGAAGACTTCCAGCCGCGCCGCGCCGAGCTGTTCCAGGCCTGTCTCGACGAGCTCGACGATGGTCGCTACGCCTCGACCATTCGCCAGCGATTCGTCGCCAAATGGGGTATTCAGTCGCCGTTCGTGTTTTGGGGCGCACTCAATGAACAGCTGCTCGAACAGGCGTTGGCCTGCCTGCCGGCTGAACACCTCAAGCACTGGTTCAATCGGCTGTTGCTCGACATCAAGGCCAACCGCGCCGGCATGCCCGATCTGATCCAGTTCTGGCCGCAACACAAAACCTACCGGATGATTGAAGTCAAAGGCCCCGGTGATCGCTTGCAGGACAACCAATTGCGCTGGCTGGAGTTCTGCCACGAACACCAGATGCCGGTGGCCGTGTGCTACGTGCAATGGGCGGAGCAGAGCGCTTGAGCTACAGCATTGCGGTGCGGGCGCTGTGTGAGTTCACCGCCAAGACCGGCGACCTCGACCTGCGTTTCACCCCGTCGCCGACGGCACTCGAAGGCATTGCCGGCCACCGTACCGTGGCCTCGCGGCGCAACGAGAAATACCAAAGCGAAGTGGCCCTGGAAGGCGAGTTTCGCCAGTTGAAGGTCAAGGGCAGGGCGGACGGCTACGATCCGGGGCAAAACTGCCTGGAAGAAGTCAAAACCTACCGGGGCGACCTGAGCAAACAACCGGCCAATCACCGCCGGTTGCACTGGGCGCAAGCGAAAATCTACGGCTGGCTGATGTGCCGCAAACTCGATCTGCAGCGGATCAATCTGGCGCTGGTGTATTTCGACATCGTCAGCGAAAAGGAAACCTGTCTGGTCGAGGCATTCAGCGCTGAGGCCCTGCAAGTGTTTTTCGAGCAACAGTGTGGCGTGTTCCTGCTCTGGGCCGAACAGGAAATGGCCCATCGCGAGGTGCGCAACCTGGCGGCGCAGCAACTGAGCTTTCCTCACGCCGAGTTTCGTTCGGGGCAGCGGCATCTGGCTGAATCGGTGTTCAAGGCGATCAGCACCGGGCGCTGCCTGATGGCCCAGGCACCGACCGGCATCGGCAAAACCCTTGGCACGTTGTTTCCGATGCTCAAGGCGCTGGCGCCGCAGCAACTGGACAAAGTGTTCTTCCTGACCGCCAAGACGCCGGGACGCAAACTGGCGCTCGATGCCAGCCAGGTGCTGTTCGAACAGTCGCCGAACCTGCCCTTGCGGGTTCTGGAAATGGTCGCTCGGGACAAGGCCTGCGAACACCCGGACAAAGCTTGCCATGGCGAATCCTGCCCGTTGGCACAAGGTTTCTACGATCGCTTGCCGGCCGCGCGTGAGGCCGCCAGCCGCATCAGTCTGCTCGATCAGCCCGCCATGCGCGCCGTTGCCGCGCAGCATGCGGTGTGCCCGTATTACTTGAGCCAGGAAATGGCCCGCTGGGCTGACGTGGTGGTCGCCGACTACAACTATTACTTCGATTTCAGTGCACTCCTGTTCGGTCTGGCCCAGCTCAATCAGTGGAAAGTCGCCGTGCTGGCCGATGAGGCGCACAACCTCGTTGAGCGCGGACGTCAGATGTACAGCGCCAGTCTCGATCAGTTCGTCCTTGGCGCCGTGCGTAAAACCGCCCCTGAACCGCTAAAAAAATCCCTGCAACGGCTCAACCGTGAATGGAACACGCTGCATGCTCCGCAACTGGCCGCGTATCAGGCCTACGACAAGGCGCCGGAAAAACTGCTGCAAGCGATCTCCCTGTGTTGCGCGGCCATCGGCGATTACCAGAATGACCATCCACAGGGACTCGACAGCGCATTGCAAGGCTTCTATTTCGAGCTGCTGCAGTTTGCCCGGGTCGCGGAGTTGTTCGATGAGCATTACCTGTTCGATATCAGCAAGCGCGACCTCGAGCGCAAGCGCCCGCTGTCGCAACTGTGCCTGCGCAACGTGGTCCCCGCGGCGTTTATTGGCCCGCGTCTGAAAGCGGCGCGCAGCAGCGTACTGTTTTCCGCCACGCTGAGCCCGCGCAACTATTACGCCGATTTGCTTGGCACACCGGACGATACGGTGTGGGTCGACGTCGAATCGCCGTTCAGCCCGGCGCAGTTGCAGGTGCAGGTGGTCAGCCGGATTTCAACGCGCTTCAATCACCGCCAGGCGTCGCTGGAGCCGATTGTCGAGCTGATCGCCAGGCAGTTCGGCGAGCGTCCCGGCAATTACCTGGCGTTTTTCAGCAGCTTCGACTATCTGCAGCAGGTCGCAACGTTACTGGCCGAGCGGCATCCGCACATCACGGTGTGGCAGCAATCGCGCGGCATGCTCGAAGGGCAGCGGCAGGCGTTTCTCGACCAGTTCACCGTGCGAAGTCAGGGCGTGGGTTTTGCCGTATTGGGCGGGGCATTCGGCGAAGGTATCGATTTGCCTGGCGCACGCCTGATCGGCGCGTTCATCGCCACGCTCGGTCTGGCGCAACTCAATCCGGTCAATGAACAGTTGAAACGCCGCATGGCGGCAATCTTCGGCGCCGGGTATGACTACACCTACCTGTATCCCGGTGTGCAGAAAGTGGTGCAGGCCGCCGGCCGGGTGATCCGCACACGCGAAGATCGTGGTGTGCTCATGTTGATTGACGACCGCTTTGCCGAGCCGCGGATCCAGCAGTTGCTGCCGCGCTGGTGGTCAATCAAAAACGAGGCGGACGCTTTTCAATTCGCCGGATTAACGCATACTCCAGCACATAACTGTGTGCGGTGAATGTGATGATTGAAAAGAACAAGACCGCGGCGATCGAGGAGATGCGTTTCAGGCTGTTGATCGATGCGGTCGTCGACTATGCGATCTACATGATCGACCCGGATGGCATCATCACCAGCTGGAACTCGGGCGCCAAACGCTTCAAGGGTTACGAAGAGGCGGAAATCCTCGGCGAGCATTTTTCGCGCTTCTATACTGCCGATGATCGCGCTGCCGGTCTGCCGCGACGTGCGCTCGATACCGCGATCCGCGAGGGGCGTTTCGAGGGCGAAGGCTGGCGGGTGCGCAAGGACGGCACCAACTTCTGGTCGCACGTGGTGATCGACCCGATCATTGATCCCGACGGCAAGTTGCTCGGTTTCGCCAAGATCACCCGCGACCTCACCGATCGCAAGATGGCCGAAGAAACCCTCAAGCAAAGCGAACAGCAGTTCCGCCTGCTGGTGCAGGGTGTCACCGACTATGCCATCTACATGCTCAGCCCCGAGGGCCGGGTCAGCAACTGGAACCAGGGCGCCCAGCGCATCAAGGGTTATCTGCCGGAAGAAATCATCGGTCAGCACTTCTCGATTTTCTATACCCCCGAAGACCGCGAACTCGGCGAGCCGCAGCGGGCGCTGGAAATAGCCACTCGTGAAGGCCGCTTTGAGAACAAGAGCTGGCGCATGCGCAAGGACGGCACGCGGTTTCTCGCCCATGTGGTGGTCGATGCGATTCGCGGCGATACCGGCACTTTGCTCGGGTTTGCCAAGATCACCCGCGACATCACCGAAGCGCATCAGGCCCAGCAGGCGCTCGAGAAAACCCGTGAAGCCCTGTTTCAGGCGCAGAAGATGCAGGCCATCGGTCAGCTCAGCGGCGGCATCGCCCATGACTTCAATAATCTGCTGACAGTGATTCTCGGCAATCTGGAAATCATGCAAAAGCGCATCGGTGACGACGCGAAAATCAGCCGTTTGCTGGAAAATGCCACCCAAGGCGCATTACGTGGCGTGTCGCTGACCCAGCGCATGCTGGCTTTTGCCCGCCGTCAGGAGCTCAAGACCGAGTCCGTCGACATCCCCCAACTGGTGCAAGGCATTACCGGACTGTTGCGCAGTTCCCTGGGGCCGGGCATCCGCGTCGATGCGCGGTTTCCCGAGGATCTGCAACCGGTGCTGGCGGACAGCAATCAACTGGAACTGGCCTTGCTCAATCTGGCGACCAACGCCCGTGACGCCATGCCCGACGGCGGCACGGTGATCATCAGCGCTGAAGCACAAGTGGTGCTCGAACTCGGTCATGCGGATCTGCCGGCCGGGCGTTATGTCTGTCTCAGTCTGATCGACAGCGGGGAGGGCATGGATGCGCAGACGCTGGCCTCGGCCAGAGACCCGTTTTTCACCACAAAAGGCTTGGGCAAAGGCACAGGGCTGGGGCTGTCGATGGTGCACGGGTATATGGAACAACTCGGTGGCCGCTTCGTCCTCAAAAGTGCAAAAGCCCAGGGCACCACGGCTGAACTGTGGATTCCGGTGGCTGACGAGGGTGTCTACAGCAAGCCGCTGTATCCGCCGGCAGAGCCGATCACGGTGCCCAGGCTCAGCGTGTTGGTGGTGGATGACGATTCGCTGGTGTTGACCAGCACCAGCCTGCTGCTCGAAGACCTGGGGCATCGAGTGATCAGCGCCACGTCGGGTTCGCAGGCACTGACGCTGTTCGATCAGGGGGAGGTCATCGACCTGATGATCACCGACATGGCCATGCCCCATATGAGCGGTGCGCAACTGGCCCACGCGGTGCGGCTGCTCAAACCGGATCTGCCGATCATTCTTGCCACCGGCTACGCCGAGCGCCTGGAGGGTTTTGCCGCGCAACTGCCGCGGTTGCCCAAGCCGTTCACGCAGATGAATCTGGTGGCGATCATTGCGCAATCGATGAAGTGAGGCGCCGGTCAATCCGGCTGAACTTGCGCGCAAACGGGGACTTCTAAACGTTTTTCCAACCCCGGAGCGTGCATCTTTTGTCTCGCATACTGACTGAGCCCACCGCTGAAGAAACCCTGACCGAACATGACGCCAAGATGTTCGGCTCACCCAAGGAACGGCTGGATTTCTATCGGCGGGAGATCCAGTACGAAACCAGCATTCTTGCCAACCGCACCGATGCCTATCTGGCGGCGCAGTCGTTCCTGGTGATCGCCTTCGCCTCCTGCATGGCCAACCTCAATCCGGAGTGGGGCAAGTTGTTCACGCTGGTGGTGCCACCGTTTCTGGCGCTGCTCGGGCTGCTCAGTTCCTTGAACGCCTGGCCGGGGATTCGCGCAGCGTACGACATCATCGATCACTGGCATTTCAAGCAGAGCCACTTGCTCCACAGCGAGCCGCTGATGGGCCTGGCGTATGACGAATCGCCGTTGTTCAGTGAGATGGAATCGAGCCACAAGGGTTATCGCAAGTCGCTGCTGTTCTCGGTGCGCACGCCTTGGATCTTCGCGACGTTCTGGGTGTTGTTGGGGAGTTATGCGGTGTTTATTCAGGTGACCAATCCTGGAGGGTGATGGGCAGGTATAGAAAAGCCCGGCTTATGTGGCCGGGCTTTTTCATTCGCTTGGATTTTGTGTTGCCATTCAGATCGATCCCCCTCACCCCAGCCCTCTCCCCCAAGGGGGCGAGGGGGAAGGGAGCAGATCTTCGCTGTAGTCAAAATCTGCGTTCGACTCGGTATCTCAGTGTCGTGGTCAAAATCTGCGTGCAACCCAGTATCTCAAGTCGGCGTATTTCAACCATTCACCCCGGTCAGTTCCCTCTCCCTCTGGGAGAGGGCTAGGGTGAGGGGCTTTTCCGCCTCACTCCACGGTCTCAAGCTCTCGACGCAACGCCACCGAGTTCTGCGAAGACATCGGGATTGGCGGGAAATCTTCATTCAAGACGCACAAATGGTCGATGGCATCTTCAAACATCGAATCGGCTTTCTTGCGCAGCGCGCGGTAGCGCTCGAACTGTTCGATGTCCAGATCCTTGACGTCAAGCAGCGCATTGGCCGCTCGGTTGAGCGTGTGGGCGTTATCGAACAATTGACGATTGCGTTCCAGAGCCAGTGCTCTGCAAGCCTTGATTTGCGCAGGAGTCGAGCATTCTTTCATGTTCGTGACCTTATTCTTCAAGGATTCCGTTTCATAGGCGTATCGCCGCAGGGGAACCGAACCTGCCGGGCCCCGCCGGACACATCTGGCGGGGGGTTATGCTTGTGACTGTCGGCGATTAAGCAAGGATCCATTTTTTTACAGAAAAAAATTCGATCAATCCGTCGATAAAATCCGCGATTAAAAATCACGTTTTTTGTTTCTTGCGCTGTTCATAGCGAGCGAGGATCGGTTGGGTGCTGATCCCGTGAAGCAGGATGCTCAGCGCGACCACCGACAAGGTCAGGTCGGTGCATTGCGTGGCCACCGTGTCGGTCAGCCCGTGATTCAAGGCATAAAACAGATAAAACAGGCTGCCGATCCCGCGAATGCCGAACCAGCCGATCAACAGCCGTTGCCGTCCCTCCAGCAGCGCGCCCCATGGCATCAGCGCGACGCAGGCCGGGCGGATCAGGCAGAACAACACACCGCCCACCAGCAACGCCCGCCAATCCCAATGCGCCACCAGCACGACGCCGAGCAAGGTCACCAGAAACACTTCCATGGCGCGCTCGACCAGACTGCCAAATGACAACATGTCACCCATCATGATCCCCGCGGCAACCTGGCTGCTTTCCAGCCTTTCGGTGTCGCCATGCACCGCGTGTTGCGGTTCGACGTTCTGATGGCCGACCACCGGTTGCACCAGATGCTCGGCAGGCGGCTGGCCGGCGCCGGTGGATTGCACTTCGACCTGACGCAAACCCAGCCCGGCGGCGAACACCGACAGGAAGCCATAACCGCCAATCGCCTCGGCAACCACATAGGCCAGGGCAATCAACGACAACGCCAGATAATCATTGGGGCTGAGGGTGCTGTCGTCATTGCGGATTCGTAGCGAAAGCGTCACGCGCCCGATACCTCGGCCCATCCAGTAACCGGTGAGTAACCCGGCCGGCACCGCCCACAACACACTGCGCAAGACCCAGCCCTGCCATTCGCTGGCGCTGCCATCACCGTGCAGCAACAACAGGCCGAGAATCACGAAGGGGAAGGCGATGCCGTCATTCAATCCTGCTTCGCCCGAGAGCCCGAAACGCACGCTGTCGACATCCCGCGCATCGTTGACCTGGACAAGTGCCGCCAGTACCGGGTCGGTCGGTGCCAGAATCGCGCCGATCAACAGTGCCGGCCCCCACGGCAAGCGCAAGCCAAAATGCAGCAGCAGACAAACACCGATGATGGTCAGCAACATGACTGGCCCGGCCAGGCCAAAAGCAATCCGCCAACGCTTGTCGCGCAAAGGCAAACGTAACTTCAAACCGCAGACAAACAGGGAAAACAGCACCGCGACTTCCGTCAGGTGCTCCATCCACAGCGAAGCGTTTTCCAACGACAGTTTCAGCAGATCGAGGCCACTGGGGCCGATGCCGATCCCCAGCAACAGACACACTGCCGAAGTCGTCACCGGCATCCAGCGCAGATACGAAGAAGTCAGTGCCAACGTCAGCAGCACGGCACCGAGTACGGCAACCCACACAGTAAAACTCATGATTTGCCGCCTTCAGTGATTAATGACGGCCGCCTGCAGAGACCCTTTCGCTCCTGACGCCGCCCCTGTAGGCGTTGCCGCAAGCTGCGATCTTTTGATCTTGTTTTAAAAATCAGAATCAACAGACCGCCGCCTGCGCAACCCCCCGCAGTGCATTTACTCAAAGCATCGGCTTGCCACCGGTCACGCCATAGCGCTGGCCGGTGATGTAACTCGCTTCGTCCGAGGCCAGCAGCACGTAGATCGGCGCGACTTCCACGGGTTGACCGGGGCGGCCGAGCGGGGTGTTGCCACCAAAGTTCTGTACTTCTTCATCGGGCATGGTCGAGACGATCAGCGGCGTCCAGATCGGCCCCGGCGCCACGCAATTCACGCGAATTTCCTTCGGACCGAGCATCTGTGCCAGACCACCAGTGAAATTGGCAATCGCGCCTTTGGTGGTGGCATAGGCAAGCAGGGTAGGTTTGGGCAAATCGGAGTTGATCGAACTGGTGTTGATGATCGACGCCCCGGCACGCATGTGTTTGATCGCTGCCTGACACAGCCGGAAGATCGCGGTGATGTTGACGTCGAAGGTCATCACCCATTCTTCGTCGGGGATTTCTTCGAAGGTTTCGTGGGTCATCTGAAACGCGGCGTTATTGACCAGCACGTCGATGCGGCCGAAGCGTTCGACGGTTTTGTCGACCAAGGCCTGACACTGGGCCTTTTGCGCGATATCGCCCGGCAGCAGCAGGCATTGACGCCCGGCCTGTTCGACCCAGCGCGCGGTTTCCTTGGCGTCTTCGTGTTCGTTCAAATAGGCGACCGCCACGTCGGCGCCTTCACGGGCGAAAGCAATGGCCACGGCGCGGCCGATGCCGCTGTCGGCGCCGGTGATCAGGGCGATCTTGCCGGCCAGTCGCCCGGAACCGACATAGCTTTGCTCGCCGCAATCGGGATAGGGTTCCATTTTGCGTTGCGAACCGGGAACGGTCTGGGCCTGTGCGGGGAAGGGTGGTTTTGGATAGTCGGTCATCGCGGGTCTCCGAGGTCTCAGGGCTGGTATGGGCGGTTGACCCGGTGTGTTTGCCGTGAGTTCGATCGGATTTACGCCGAAGATTTTGCGTGAACACACATCCCCTGTAGGAGTGAGCCTGCTCGCGATAGCGGTATTTCAGTCAACAATGATGTTGGATTTTAGAACGCTATCGCGAGCAGGCTCACTCCTACAGGGGGATGTGGTGTTTTCAGGTGTTGCGATTAGTCAGGGCGCGCTCCATGCGGGCGATGCCTTCTTCGAGCAACGAGCGTGGGCAGCCGAAGTTCAGGCGCACGAACTGCTGGTGTTGATCGCCGAAGTCCAGACCGGCGCTGAGGCCAACCTTGCCCTGCTCAAGGAAGAACTGCTGCGGATCGGCCAGATCCAGCGCCGAGCAATCCAGCCACGCCAGATACGTGCCCTGTGGCACATTGATGGTCACGCCCGGCAAGCGGCTGCGCACCGCTTCCACCAGCCAGTCGCGGTTGGCCTGCAGATAGGTTTTCAACTCGGCCAGCCACGGCGCGCCTTCGCTGTAAGCCACGCGGGTGGCTTCCATGCCCAGCGGGTTGACGCTGTCGACCATGCCGCAGCGGGCGTGGTTGACGCGCTCACGCAGGGCCGCATCTTGAATGATCATGAACGAGGTCTTCAGGCCGGCGATGTTGTAGGCCTTGCTCGCCGACATCAGGGTGATCGTGCGCTTGGCAATCTCCGCGCTCAACGAGGCGGTCGGAATGTGTACGCGACCGTCGAAGCACAGTTCGGCGTGGATTTCGTCGGAGATGATCCAGGCGTCCTGCGCCGCACAGATATCCGCCACCGCTTGCAACTCTTCACGGCCAAACACTTTGCCCAGTGGATTGTGCGGATTGCTCAGCAACAGCGCGCCGCCACCGTTCAGCGATTCACGCAGCACGTCCAGCGGTGTCAGGTAAGTGCCGTCAGCTTGCGCGACGAACTCCAGCTCAACCTTGTTCAAACCCCAGTGGCCCGGCGCGTGGCGCAGTGGCGGGTAGTTCGGCACTTGCACCACGACATTCTGCTGCGGCTGTACCAGCGCTTTCAGAGCCATGTTGAAACCGGACTCGACGCCCGGCAGGAAGATCAGCTCTTGCGGTTTTACCTTCCAGGCGAACTTGGCCCAGAGGTCAGCGACGATGGCTTCACGCAGGTTGTCCTGCGCCACGCTGTAGCCCACCAGCGGATGCAGCAGGCGCTGTTGCAAGGCCTCGATGATGACCGGCGGCGCGGCGAAATCCATATCAGCGACCCACATCGGCAACACATCGGCCGGGTAGCGGCTCCACTTGGTGCTGCCGGTGTTGTGGCGGTCGAATAGCTGATCAAAATCGAAAGTCATGCGCGGTCTCGTGAAGGCGGGATTGGTCCTGCGGGCATGATAAGCCCATGGCCGTGCAGGAGCACACAAAACCTGTGGGAGCGAGCCTGCTCGCGAAAGCGGTCTGTCAGTCAATATTTGTCTCAACTGACAGGGCCTCTTCGCGAGCAGGCTCGCTCCCACAGGTTTTCCAGTGCATGACCGATTGTCGCCGACGGTCGGTTTTCACACAGATCGTGTGGTCATTGTCTACAGTGAAAAGGTCGGCACGCGTTTGCCGCAACCGTGATTGTCCAGATAAAACCCGGCACCAGTACCGGGTTCCACCTGATCAGGAGTGCACGATGGATCTCAGCCGTCGTCAGTTCTTCAAGGTCGCCGGTATCGGCCTTGCAGGCTAGAGCCTGGGCGCGTTGGGCATGGCCCCGGCGCCAGCCTTCGCCGAGCAGGTGCGCCACTTCAAGCTTGCCCACACCCATGAAACCCGCAACACCTGCCCGTATTGCTCGGTCGGTTGCGGGTTGATCATGTACAGCCAGGGCGATACTGCGAAGAACGTCGCGCAAAACATCATTCACATCGAGGGCGACGCCGACCACCCGGTCAACCGTGGCACCCTCTGCCCGAAAGGCGCAGGCCTGCTTGACTTCATTCACAGCCCCGGCCGTTTGCTCTACCCGCAAACGCGCAAGCCGGGCAGCAGTGAATGGACGCGGATCAGTTGGGACGAAGCGCTCGATCGCATCGCCGACCTGATGAAAACCGACCGCGACGCCAACTTCATCGAGAAAAATGCCAACGGGCAGACGGTGAATCGCTGGCTGAGCACCGGGTTCCTCGCCGCGTCGGCAGCGTCCAACGAAGCCGGTTACATCACTCAGAAGGTGATTCGCAGTCTCGGCATGCTGGGGTTCGATAACCAGGCGCGTGTCTGACACGGCCCGACGGTGGCAAGTCTTGCCCCGACGTACGGCCGTGGAGCCATGACCAATACCTGGACCGATATCGCCAACGCGAATCTGATCCTGGTGATGGGTGGCAACGCCGCAGAAGCGCATCCGTGCGGCTTCAAATGGGTGACCGAGGCCAAGGCGCACAACGCTGCGCGGCTGATCGTCGTCGATCCGCGTTTTACCCGGACCGCTTCGGTGGCCGACTACTACGCGCCGATCCGCACCGGCACCGACATCGCCTTTATGGGCGGCCTGATCAATTACCTGCTGACCGAGGACAAGATCCAGCACGAGTACGTGCGCAATTACACCGATATGTCGTTCATCGTCAGAGCAGGCTACGGCTTCGAAGACGGCATTTTCAGTGGCTACGACGCAGAGAAACGCAGCTATACCGACAAGTCCGGCTGGGGTTACGAGATGGGCGACGACGGCTTTGTCAAAGTCGACCCGACGCTGCAAGACCCGCGCTGCGTCTATCAATTGATGAAGCAGCATTACAGCCGCTACAACATCGACCTCGCCAGCCAGATCTGTGGCATGCCGGTCGATGCCATGCAGAAAATCTGGGAAGAAATCGCCACTTGTTCGATTCCGGGCAAGACCATGACGATTCTCTACGCCCTCGGCTGGACCCAGCACTCGATCGGCGCGCAGATCATCCGCAGCGCGGCGATGGTGCAACTGTTGCTGGGCAACGTCGGCATGCCCGGCGGCGGGGTCAACGCCTTGCGCGGTCACTCCAATATTCAGGGGCTGACCGACCTAGGCTTGCTCTCCAACGCACTGCCGGGCTATCTGACCCTGGGTCAGGACAGCGAGCAGGACTACAACGCCTTCATCCACAAACGTACGCAAGTGCCGCTGCGTCCGGGACAACTGTCGTACTGGCAGAACTACAGCAAATTCCACGTCAGCCTGATGAAGTCGTGGTACGGCGCTAACGCCACGGTCGAGAACAATTGGTGCTACGACCATTTGCCGAAACTCGACATTCCCAACTACGACGTCCTGAAGATGTTCGACCTGATGAGCCAGGGCAAGGTCAACGGCTACTTCTGCCAAGGCTTCAACCCGATCGCTGCGCTGCCGGACAAAAACCGTGTAATGGGCGCACTGGCCAAGCTGAAATGGCTGGTAGTGATGGACCCGCTGGCCACCGAAACCTCGGAGTTCTGGCACAACGTCGGCCCGTACAACGATGTGAAAACCGACGAAATCCAGACCGAAGTCATTCGCCTGCCGACCACTTGTTTTGCCGAAGAGGACGGCTCACTGGTCAACAGCAGCCGCTGGCTGCAATGGCACTGGAAAGGCGCCGACGGCCCGGGCGAAGCGCAAACCGACATCCGCATCATGAGTGAATTGTTCCTGCGCCTGCGCAAGCGTTATCAGGCCGAGGGCGGCAAATTCCCCGATCCGCTGCTGAAACTGACGTGGCCGTACAAGATCGCCGACGAACCTTCGCCGGAGGAATTGGCCAAGGAAATCAACGGCAGCGCCGTGGCTGATTTCACCGATGCCGCAGGCGTTGCGGTGAAGGCCGGCTCGCAACTGGCCGGATTCGGCTTGCTCAAGGATGACGGCAGCACCGCGTCCGGCTGCTGGATCTTCGCCGGCAGTTGGACCGAGGCAGGCAACCAGATGGCGCGGCGTGACAACAGCGATCCGTTCGGCATGCACCAGCACTTGGGCTGGGCGTGGGCCTGGCCGGCCAACCGGCGGATTCTCTACAACCGTGCTTCGGCGGACGTCGCCGGCAAACCGTGGGACCCGAAAAAACGCCTGGTGTGGTGGAACGGCAAGGCCTGGACCGGCACCGACGTACCGGACTACAAAGCCGACGTGCCGCCGGAAGCCGGGATGAACCCGTTCATCATGAACCCCGAAGGCGTGGCGCGGTTCTTCGCCGTCGACAAGATGAATGAAGGTCCATTCCCCGAGCACTACGAGCCGTTCGAAACACCGATCGGCATCAACCCGCTGCACCCGCAAAACAAGAAAGCCACCAGCAACCCGGCGGCACGGATCTTCGATTCGGTCTGGGAAACCCTCGGCGAGGCCAAGGACTTCCCGTACGCCGGCACCAGTTACCGGCTCACCGAGCATTTCCACTTCTGGAGCAAGCATTGCAAGTTGAACGCAATTGCCCAACCCGAGCAGTTCGTCGAAATCGGCGAAGTGCTGGCGAAAGAGAAGGGCATTGCTGCCGGAGATCGGGTGCGCGTCAGTTGCAAACGCGGGTTTATCGAGGCGGTGGCGGTGGTGACAAAAAGGATCCGGCCGCTGCAGGTCAACGGCCAGGTCGTGCATCAGATCGGCATCCCGCTGCATTGGGGTTTCACCGGCCTGACGCGTCACGGTTACCTGACCAACACCCTGGTGCCGTTCCTCGGCGATGGCAATACACAGACCCCGGAATCCAAGTCATTCCTGGTCAACGTGGAGAAACTGTAAATGGCCAGCCAAGACATCATTGCCCGCTCGGCCACCACCACGGTGCCGTCATCGGTGAGGAATCAGGAAGCGGTGGCCAAGCTGATCGACACCACCAAATGCATCGGTTGCAAGGCCTGCCAGGTTGCCTGCTCGGAATGGAACGAGCTGCGCGACGAGGTCGGCCACAACCACGGCACCTACGACAACCCGCAAGACCTGAGCGCGGACACCTGGACGTTGATGCGTTTCACCGAACATGAAACCGACGCCGGCAACCTCGAGTGGCTGATCCGCAAGGACGGCTGCATGCACTGCGCCGAGCCCGGTTGTCTGGCGGCGTGCCCGAGCCCCGGCGCGATCATCAAACACGCCAACGGCATCGTCGATTTCGATCAGGATCACTGCATCGGTTGCGGCTATTGCATCACCGGTTGCCCGTTCAACATTCCGCGCATTTCGCAGAAAGATCACAAGGCCTACAAATGCACCTTGTGTTCGGATCGCGTGGCTGTGGGGCTGGAACCGGCCTGCGTGAAAACCTGCCCGACCGGTGCCATCGTCTTCGGCACCAAGGAAGACATGAAGGAGCACGCCGCCGAACGCATCGTCGACCTGAAAAGCCGTGGCTTCGAAAACGCCGGTCTGTATGACCCCGCAGGCGTTGGCGGCACGCACGTGATGTACGTGCTGCACCACGCTGACACGCCAACGATCTACGCCAACCTGCCGCAGGATCCGGCGATCAGTCCGTTGGTGGGGTTGTGGAAAGGCATCAGCAAACCCTTGGGCCTGTTGGCCATGGGCGCGGCGGTGTTGGCCGGGTTCTTCCATTACGTGCGCATCGGCCCGAACCGGGTCGAAGAAGATGAGCATCCAACGCCAGCCGACACCTCGGTGCATGTCGTTGATCCGGCGGTACACACCTTCGATCCACGCGGGGAGGACCGGCCATGAGCAACAAGACGATCCTGCGTTATACCGCCAACCAGCGTACCAATCACTGGCTGGTGGCGATCCTGTTTTTCATGGCCGGGTTGTCCGGGCTGGCGTTGTTTCATCCGTCGCTGTTCTGGTTGAGCAACCTGTTTGGCGGCGGGCCGTGGACGCGAATTCTGCATCCGTACATGGGAATAGCGATGTTCGTGTTTTTCCTCGGTCTGGTGCTGAGTTTCTGGCGCGCCAACTTCTTCATCAGCAACGACGGTAAATGGCTGCGGCGCATTGATCGGGTGCTGGTCAACGATGAAGAAAGCGTGCCGCCCGTGGGCAAATACAACGCCGGGCAAAAGCTGTTGTTCTGGACTTTACTGCTGTGCATGCTCGGGTTGCTGTTCACCGGGCTGGTGATCTGGCGCGCCTGGTTCAGTGCGTATTTCGGCATCACCGTGATTCGCTGGGCAATGCTGTTGCACGCGCTGGCCGGTTTCATTCTGGTGCTGAGCATCATCATTCACATCTACGCGGGGCTGTGGATCAAGGGTTCGGTGGATGCGATGCTGCATGGCTGGGTCAGCCGCGCCTGGGCGAAGAAACACCATGAACTCTGGTATCGCGAGATCACCCGCGATGAACGCCATCCGGACGTGCCGGAGCGACCGATCACCAAAAAGGGCTGACTTTTGCCAACCATTCTGGAACCTGGGGAAATCGAAGCGGCGGCGAGTTCGCCGCCGTTTCTGCATCTGCCGCCGCTTAACCTGTTCACCTTGCGCGCGCAACGGCTGGAGCAACTGGCCGAGGGGCATGCGCTGGCCGAGTATCTGCGCTTGATCGCCGGATTGTGCCGGGTGCAGCAGCAGGTGTTCGATGATCCACCGCTGGTGGCGCCGTTCGATCAGCAACGGATCGAAGCGTGTCAGCAGCATGGTTTGCCGCCGTTCGCGGCGGATACGTTGGTGCGCGAAGAGGGCTGGCAAGCTTATCTCGGCGCTGTTCTGCAGCGTTACCCGCCTTTGGGTCAACCCGCTGTCGTTGCAGCGGTGGACACGCTGCGCGCCGCCAGTTCCGGCCAGTTACGTTCGTGGGCGGTGGCGTTGGTCGGCGGTCAATATTCGATGGTGCCGGCGCAACTGGTGCCGTTTCTCGGCGCGGCATTGCAAACGGCGTGGAGCCATTGGCTGCTCAGTGCGCCGGATCTGAAACTCAGACCCGGCGACAGCCTCAGCCAATGCCCGGCCTGCGGTTCACCGGCGATGGCCGGGGTGATCCGCCATCGCGGCAAGCACAACGGTTTGCGTTATCTGGTGTGTTCGCTGTGTGCTTGCGAATGGCATGTGGTGCGGGTCAAGTGTGTGTATTGCGAGTCGAGCAAAGGTCTGGATTATCTGAGTGTCGAGGACGATCGTCACGCGGCGAATCAGGCGCCGTTGCGCGCGGAGGTTTGTCCCGGCTGCAACAGTTATCTGAAACTGGTGTATCTGGAAAACGATGCCGACGCCGAGGCATTGTCAGCGGATCTGAGCAGTTTGCTGCTCGATATGCGTTTGGCTCAGGATGGTTTTCAGCGCCTGGCACCGAATCTGTTGCTGGCTCCGGGAGACGAATGACCGGCAGCGTCTACACTCTTGGGCGATAGCGGTTGTCTCCAGGAGTGACTGATGTCCCTGCGGTTACCTTCCATTGATGGTCTGTTGCGTCATCCGGCGTGTGCGCCTTTGCTCGAACGTCACGGGCGTGAGTCGCTGCTGGCGAGTTTGCGGTGGTTGCTCGATGAATTGCGGCCCGGCGTGGTGAACGGGCACTTGTCTGCGATAGAAATCAGTCCCGAAGTGTTGGCCGGGCGCGTCGGCGAACGCCTGGCGCAGCAACAACGCAGCAACGTTCGGCGGGTGTTCAATCTCACCGGCACCGTGCTGCACACCAATCTTGGCCGCGCTTTGTTGCCCGATGAAGCCATCGACGCCGTGCAAATGGCCGCGCGTTATCCGCTCAATCTGGAGTTCGATCTGGCCAGCGGCAAACGCGGGGATCGCGACGATCTGATCGAAGGCCTGATCCGCGAACTGACCGGCGCCGAAGCCGTCACCGTGGTCAACAACAATGCCGCCGCCGTGCTGCTGACGCTCAACAGTCTGGGCGCGCGCAAGGAAGGCATCATTTCCCGGGGCGAACTCATCGAGATCGGCGGCGCCTTCCGCATCCCCGACATCATGGCCCGCGCTGGCGTGCGTCTGCATGAAGTCGGCACCACCAATCGCACCCACGCCCGCGACTATGAAGCGGCGATCAGCCCGCGCAGCGGTTTGATCATGCGTGTGCATGCGAGCAACTACAGCATCGAAGGCTTCACCGCCCGCGTACCGACTGCGGAACTGGCCGAGTTGGCCCATCGACATGGTTTGCCGTTGCTGGAGGATCTGGGCAGCGGCAGTCTGCTCGACCTGACCCGCTGGGGTTTGCCGGCAGAGCCGACGGTGCGTCAGGCGCTGTTCGATGGCGCGGACATCGTCACCTTCAGCGGCGACAAATTGCTCGGTGGCCCGCAGGCCGGGTTGATCGTCGGGCGCAAAGAGCTGATCGCGAAGATCAAGAAAAATCCACTGAAACGCGCACTGCGCGTGGACAAACTGACCTTGGCGGCGCTGGAAGCGGTGCTCGGTTTGTATCGTGACCCGGATCGTCTCGCTGAGCGCTTGCCGAGTTTGCGCCTGCTGACGCGCCCGCAAGCTGACATCTTCGCGCAGGCCCTACGTTTGCGGCCCTTGATGACTGAGTTGTTGGGTGAGCGCTGGCAGGTCAGTGCGGTCGAAGCCTTGGGCATGATCGGCAGCGGCAGCCAACCGGTGGCGCGTTTGCCCAGCGCGGCACTGTGTTGCCGCCCGCAAGTTTCCAAGCGCTTGCGCGGGCGTTGTCTGTTGAATCTCGAAGCGGCGTTGCGCGCCTTACCGATCCCTGTGCTCGGGCGGATTGACGACGATGCGCTGTGGCTGGATCTGCGTCAGCTCGACGATGAATCGGCGTGGCTCGCGCAATTGCCGCACCTGCAGGTCGCCCCGTGATCATCGGCACGGCGGGGCACATCGACCATGGCAAGACGTCGCTGCTGCAAGCCCTGACCGGGCAAACCGGCGACCGTCGCCCGCAGGAACGCGAGCGCGGGATGACCATCGACCTCGGTTATCTATATGCCGAACTTGAGCCGGGCGCCGGACTGAGCGGATTTATCGATGTGCCGGGCCACGAGAAATTCACTCACAACATGCTTGCCGGAGCGCAAGGCATCGATCTGGTGTTGCTGGTAGTCGCAGCGGATGACGGCGTGATGCCGCAGACGCGGGAGCATCTGGCGATTGTCGAATTGCTCGGCATTCCGCGCGCCGTGGTGGCGATCACCAAGTGCGACCGCGCCGAAGCGGGCAGGGTGGAAGAGGTGCAGCGACAAGTGCTCGACCTGCTCGCCCCGGGGCCGTTTGCCGAGGCGCCGATCCTGACCCTGTCGAGTCTGAGCGGGCAGGGCATTGATGGGTTACGCGAGGTGCTGCTGCAGACGCAACGTGAAGTGCTGGAACGCAACCGCGACGGCGGTTTTCGTTTGGCGATTGATCGGGCCTTCAGCGTTTCCGGCGCGGGCATTGTGGTCACCGGAACGGCGTTGTCCGGGGTGGTTTCTGTTGGCGACAAACTCACCCTCGGGCCTTCCGGAAAGTCGGTCCGGGTTCGCGGCTTGCACGCGCAGAATCAACCCGCCGAACAGGCCTTCGCTGGACAACGAGTGGCGTTGAATATCAGCGGCGAACGCCTTGAACTGGCGCAGATTCATCGTGGCCAGTGGTTGCTGGCGGAATGGCTAAATGCACCGACTCAGCGCGTTGACATTGAATTTCGACTGTTGCCCGGCGAACGCACCTTCGAACACTTTCACCCGGTGCATGTGCACCTTGGCACACAGGATGTGATTGCCCGCGTCGCGTTGCTCGAAGGCCCACGTTTGAGCGCCGGTGAACGCATGTTCGCGCAATTGCTGATCAACGCGCCGGTGCACGCGGTGAAGGGCGATCGCCTGATCCTGCGCGACTCCAGCGCCCAACGTACTCTCGGCGGCGGGCGCGTACTCGATCCCTTCGCCCCGGCGCGCCAACGCCGCAGCCCCGAGCGTCTGGCGCAACTGCACGCGTTACTGAGCAGCGACAGCCTCGAGCAAGCCTTGCCCGTGCTGTTAAATCACAGCGCCGGCGGCCTCGACCCGCAGCGACTGGAACGCCAATTCAATCGCCCGCGCTCGAGCTGGTCACTGCCGGAAAACGTAAGGTTGATCGAAACCCGTCAGGGCCCGGTGCTGTTCAACCTGCAGCGCTGGGGCCAGCTGAAATTCAACTTGCTGGAGCAACTGGCGAAGTTTCATGAACTGGAGCCCGACCAGATGGGCCCGGATCGTGATCGACTGCGGCGCTTCAGCGCACTGGCGCTGGAGCGGTCGACATTTGCCAGTCTGCTCGATGAACTACGCGAAGCGGGTGTGATCACCAGCACTGGCCCGTGGCTGCATCTGCCCGATCATCAGGTGCGCCTGAATACCGAAGACGAAAGCCTGTGGCTACAGATGCAGCCGTTGTTTGAAAACGCAGGATTCGATCCGCCGTGGGTACGCGATGTGGCGAAAATGCTCGGTCAGGACGATGCCGTGGTGCGCCTGCTGTTGCGCAAATTGGCGCGGCTGGGATTGATGCACCAGGTTGTGCGCGACCTGTTTGTCAGCGACACGGTGTTGCGGCAGATGGCCGCCGTCTTGTTGAAACTGGCCAAGGAAAATCCGTCGATCCAGGTGACAACCTTCCGCGATGCGCTAGGCTTGGGACGCAAACGCTGTATTCAGTACCTCGAATACTTCGACCGCCTCGGTCTGACCCGACGCCTCGGCGAGTCCCGCCAGATCCGCCCCGACAACGCGCTGGCTAACGCCTGCGCACACTGAGTTCAAGGAAGGCAATCGCGCCCGGTGGCGCGGCCGGGCTTCAAACCCGGTTGGGGACGGCATCCGTTCCCGGGCAGGTTCGACTCCGGCTGCCTTCCGCCAATTACCAAAAAGCCAAAGAACGGCTGCCGTTGATTGATCGTTCCCACGCTCCGCGTGGGAATGCAGCCCCGGACGCTCTGCGTCTCATCCAGAGCCGAACGCGGAGCGTCCGTTGAGGCATTCCCACGCAGAGCGTGGGAACGATCAAAGAACCTGTGGGAGCGAGCTTGCTCGCGATGGCGGCTTTCCAGATCGATTAGATTTAGCGGGAGTAAAAAGGGGGCGAATTAGAGATTTCGCTGCGCTTCCATTCGGTCATGCAAGACTCTGATGATCGCAATCCCGTAAGCAGTGATTCGGAAATAAATCATGTGCCGCTCCACGCGACAACGGCGGTAGCCTGCACGTATATCGTCGCAGGCTGGCGCTGTTTTTGGCCGCTCGGCCAACTGCAAGAACGCAGAGATGAGTGCGTCGATGTAATTATTGCCTTGATCCACGCCCCACTGGCGTGCGGTGTATATCCAGATTGCCTCCAGGTCAGCTTCGGCAGCGGGCGTAAGACGATATTCAGTCATGCGTGGTTAACATTCTCCGCTTGAATGCAACGGGATCGAATGGGCGAGGTTTTCCACTGGACTCACCCTCGCGAAGAGCTGCGCGAATTGTGTCGATCTCAGCGCTACGCTCCTGCTCACGGCGGATAAGATCGCGGATGTATTCGCTATCGTTGGTGTAATGCCCCGCCTCAATCTGCGCTTTGATCCAGTTGTCTTGCTGGTCGGTGACGGTGATGGTTTTGCGTACGGTTCCCATGATTTGGGCCTCCAGACAGATGGGCGACTGCGTGCAAATTATCATACTATTGGTGCGCTATCGAGCACTCAGGCCTGTCGGTCAAGCTATCCAAATCGCGCAGGAATGTTAGGGTTTTGGGTGCCGAATTACATAAACGCTTCTGTTCAAGATGTTAATGAACGAGCGGATTCAAAACCCCAACGGGTACTGCACCACCACATACACCCGGTCAATATCATCCCCAGCCTGCGCCTCATTGGCCCTATGCGAAACATGCGATAGCTGCACCGACAAATCCTTCGCCGCGCCCGATTGCACGATGTATTTCAGATCAATATCCCGCTCCCAATGCTTGCCGCCATCACCTTGCTGTGGCTGATACTCGCCGCTGTCGGCATCGAACGGGTTATAGGCGCCGCCCTTAGGCGCGTGGGTGCCGTCGATGTGGCTGCCGGTGACGTAGCGGGTCATGAAAGTCAGGCCGGGGATGCCGAAGGCGCCGAGGTCGAAGTCGTAGCGCGCTTGCCAGGAGCGTTCGCCGGCGCCGTTGAAGTCGGCGTATTTGATCGAGTTGGCGAGGTAGATCGAGTCTCCGCCGACGAAATCGAACGGTGTGTCGCCATTGACCCGTTGCCATCCGAGCATCACGCCGTGCGCACCGTAAGTGTATTTTCCGGAGAGGCTGAACGCTGTGTTGTCGATGGCGCCGGCCAAGGCTCGACCGGTGTCGCGGGTGCGGTAGAGGTTGGCGTCCAGCAGAACCCCGGACTGCTTGAAATGCAGATTGCCGTAGTACTGGTGCCAGGTGTCGCTGAGTTCCGAGGCATACAGCGAACCGCCGACGGGGCTGTCGCCGAACAGATCCGCGCCGAGGAAGCTGATCCCGCCGGCTTCGGTGTTGGCGCCGTAGCCATAGAAGTCGCCACGACCGGAGGAACTGTCCTGGTTCTTGAAGGTGGTGAAGTGCCCGGCGACGAGATTCACGTTGTCGATTTCACGGCTGTTTAATAGAAACCCGGTGGCGTATTCCGGTTGCAAACGTTTGTCGGAGGTGTCGAAAACTGGCGTTTCCACGGTCATTTCGCCGAACGCCAGGGTAGTGCGCGACACCTTCAGTTTGAACGCGCCGCCTGCGTCGGAGTAATTCGATTCGCTGCGACCGCTGCTGTCGACCGGTAGCAAGCCGGTGCCGGAATGTCCTTTGCCGCCATCCAGTTTCAGACCGAGAAAAGCGTGAGCATCGACGCCGAAACCGACACTGCCTGGCGTGAAGCCCGAGGTGAAGGTGCCAATGAAGCCTTGCGCCCATTCCTGTTTGTAGTTTTTGCCGGTGGGCGAGGGTGAGCGGTAGTCGTTGCTCAGGAAGAAATTGCGGCTGAGCACTTCGGTTTTCGAATCGTCGAGAAAACCGCTGGCACTGGCGGTTGCCTGCAGACCGCAGAGCAAAGTGAGCAGGCTGAGACGCAAAGGGGCATGGTCGATCATGGTCAGTGGCCAGCAATTGAATTGGCTGAATGATCGAGGGATATCCGCTGACAAGATTGAGCCGATGTGCTGAATTGCACTAACGCCATCGCCAGCAGGGCTGGCTCCCACAGGGTTTTGTGTCGGTCACAAAATTCAGTGGGTAACCCAAATCATTATGGGAGCTGGCTTGCCAGCGATGGCGGTGGGGCAGTCAATGGAGGTGTTGACTGTGCTGCCTCATCGCTGGCAAGCCAGCTCCCACAGGGTTTTGTGTCGGTCACAGAATCCGGGGGCAACTCGGATCATTGTGGGAGCTTGCCCTGCAAGCGATGGCGGTGGGTCAGT